>Ga0114960_10003717_pt1 | contig 11569 bp, 12 predicted proteins | sample C_130625_MF_Meta_FD_92637 | JGI IMG/M metagenome (GOLD analysis project Ga0114960, IMG submission 92637) | Freshwater microbial communities from Lake Croche, Canada to study carbon cycling - C_130625_MF_MetaG | ecosystem: Environmental > Aquatic > Freshwater > Lake | place: Lake Croche, Canada... | reverse complement strand
CCTTTTTGATGATTTATGCCGACGGAAAGAGTGGAGTGGAAAGCCGTTAGATTCAGCATTAGCGTCGGCAGCAGCAGAACCAGCACCGTCCGCATCAGCATCGGCATCAGCGTCAGCAGCAGCACCCGCACCGAAACCAAAGACACAAGTCGCAAAAAAACCCGCACGGAATTACAATGAGAGACCCAAAGAGCCTCCGAAGGGAGCATCGTGGGAAACCGTTAAAGCATACATCGCCAAAACGAGGTTCGTTTCTAACAAAAGACCATTAGCCGTCGCTCTGTATCGCAAGTTGAATGCGGACAAGTCTAACGCTGAAGTCGCAGAAGACACTGGGTTGTCCTTAGCGACAATCGCTAAGTATAAGAAGGAGTCAGAGGAGTGAGGTGTCCGTGGGGAATGTAGTAGAATAGTTGTCTGGGCTGGACACCTCCCTCACGCCATCCACGCTCAAAATCGGCGCACTCAAAAGTATCAAACAACGCTGGGTCATACTTCACATAGAATAATCCATCCAGATACACATACACGAAATAGCAAGTTGCGTTTGATGTCTTACAGAAATCCACCTTGTTCTTGCCTATCAGTGCCGTAGGATACTGGTCGTGATTGATGCGTCGGGTCTTCATCTCAATGAATATAGTCTGGGCTTCGTCCGTGTAGTCCATCGGGTCGTAGGTTCCCGTCTTTCGGAGACCACAACCAAAGAACTGCTCCAGCGTGGCTTTGTTCCTCTCTTCGCTCTGTAGTCCGAATAGCAAGTCTTCGTTCTTCGTTGGGACGGGCATTTATATTCAGTGTCGGGAGGATTTATCCGTGTAAGAAACGCACGGTTCCCATTTTTACAGACACCCCGCCGACTTGTGGGTTTAAAGAAATCTCACCTATTATATATTAGATGGAGTGTATCAAGTGTAAGAAGAAGATGGACCCGCATTTCGGGTGTGATGTTTGCGAGTGTGAGGTATGTAGCCGTTGTGAGAAGTGCGATATTCGCTTTTGTCGCAACTGCGATAATCAGTCGTCGTATTTGAAATGGTTTGAGAAAGATGGAATAGGGAAGCCAGATGTCTATTGGTGTGAAAAGTGTATCAAACAACACAAGAAGGACGATTTTTACAAGTAAAATAAGTAAAAGTAATATAAAAAAGCCTATTATATTGATTACACTATATAAATACAAGTAAAAAAATATATTTTTTTACTTGTAAATATGATATAAGGAAGAAAAATTGGTTTAACTCTGATTACCAGAGGTAAAAATCGTAAGAAAACAACCTTTCTCCCGACATTAATTAAAGAATGCGTAAAAAGATGACGGTATAAAAATGTGTGTAGTATATATAAACAAAATGTCGGCAATGAAAGTCTCCGAGTTTATGCTCAATCTTTCCAAGGAGTTGGTGGAGAAGAAACAAGTCGCAGAGAGCACGGCGAATGCGTATGTGAAATCTCTGTATATGCTGAACGGCAAAGCCCCTTTTAAGACCCTCACCTTCATCAAGGATTTGGATGGGATTGACAAGAAGGTGTCCGAGTATGCCGACAATACGCAGAAAGCGCTCTACACGGCGATTACGAGCGTCCTATCGCTCTACAAGGACAAGCCGACTTACAAGAAGGCCTACGCCTACTATTACGAGAAGATGATGGGAAAAGCAAAGGAGATGAAAGAGACTGGTGCTGAGACAAGCGAGAAGACCACAAAGGAGAAGGAGAACTGGATTGATTGGAAGGAGGTCCAAGAGAAACACAAGGAACTCGGCGATGCCGTTGCGAAGTTCGTATCCACCAAAAACATTACACCCGAACAGTTCTCCGTTCTGCTCCATTGGGTCGTTCTGTCTCTATACACAGAAATCCAGCCACGGCGCAACCAAGACTATCTGGATATGTGGGTCGTCCAGCACAGTAAGTCTATGAGTGTGGATGACCTCCCTACAGATAAGAACTATCTCGTCATCGTCGGCAAGAAGCCCACTCAGTTCATCTTCAACAAATACAAGACCGCCAAAAAGTATGGCCCACAACATATCAACATCCCTACGGCTCTGGCGGATGTCATCTCTCTGTATCTGAAACACCACCCACTCGTCAAGGGCAATAAGACCAAGACGACCGAGTTCAAGTTTCTGGTGTTCCCAGATGGAACGCCGCTCACGGCGGTGAATGCGATTACCCGCATCCTCAATCGTGTCTTCGGTAAGAAAATCGGCAGTTCAATGCTTCGCCACATCTTTCTCTCCTCCAAATACGATATTAAGGAAATGGAAACCGATGCGACCGCTATGGGGCATTCCGTTGAAGAGCAGAAGAAATATCTGCGTGGCTCGGGAGAGGGGGAGAAGGATGTTATTCAGCTCGTAGTTTCTGAGGTCTGAGTCTTCGGCTCCTCAAAGGGATTGATATCGTCAGCAATACTCACATAACACCATAACTGTCCTATCTTCCTCTGTATCTTCCAGAGAAAATCTTTATGGACGATTGCGTAAGCGGAACGATTCTCGCCAGTCGCTTCATTCGCAAGGCGCTCCAACTCTTCAACCTTTTTTGCCCACTCCATGACTTCATCATTGAACTGGCGGATTTCATCTACGCTGAAACGAGGCATTCTTATACTTCGTTTCAACATTATTATCTATGGGAAAATCCGCATCAATCAAAAGTCAGCACGATGGGACCTCGCTTGATTTCAAAAATCGGAGGCTTCTTCTTGCTCTCCCGCTTCTTGCGTGGCTTCTTTTCTTTCGGTTTCGGGGCTTCCATTCTCTTATTCAATACAGATTTATTATGTGAGCAAAGACGCAGTGAGGTTGAGCGGCTCTACTATTAGCATCAGCCCTTTCGGTTTCATCGTCTTGTATTTATCATCCGCAATGAGGAGTCGGAAGAACGCTTTTGCCTCCTCCTTGACCTCGGGGTCGGCAATCCACGCCTCCATCTGCCGCCGACATTTATTCGCCAGTCCATTGTGATACTTGCCTCTCATCCTCTCCCGCTCCAAATCCACTTCTTCGGGGTGCTCGGAGAGATACTGGGCTCGGGCGGCACGGCGCTGCGCATCCTTCTCACGCATCTTCACCATTAGCGCCTCACGGTTTTTCTCGTAATACCGTCTCTGTGCGTCGTTCGGCATCTCTATATATAATAGGTGAGGTTTTCTTTAGACCATTACCAAGATAGGCAAGATAGCTAAATCGGAAAGTTTCCGAAATATTTTTATTCGGAATATACAGATGATTACTTTACTGAAAGGCGATTGTCTTGAAGTAATGAAAGGACTCAGTGATAAAAGCATTTCGTGTTTCTTGTGCGACTTACCTTATGGCTGTTTGATGGTGGGATGTGAGCAGAAACGGATTAAGAAGAACATCGGAAAGACCGCCGAAGATAAAGGTTGCTATGGTGGTGGAAATGGGGTGGATTGGGACATAAAGATAAATCTTGAGGAATTCTGGATACAAGTCAAACGCTTAGCAAAGGACGACCACACTCCCGTCCTAATGTTCTGTAATACAAAATTCGGTATTGATTTGATTAACTCCAATCCATCGTGGTTCCGTTATGATTTAGTGTGGGCGAAGAAGACTGCCGTGGGGTTTCTACAAGCCAATATTCGCCCGATGGCTTCCCACGAGATGATATATGTCTTTTCAAAGAAGGGAGCTTATTACAAACGGATTAACTACACGGAGGATTTCCCGAAAGGGGTTCGGTGTCCTACATCCGTCATCACGATTGCGAACAAGAAGGCGAAAGGTGGGCATCCTACTGCGAAGCCAGTAGAACTATATGAATGGCTCATCCAACGCTACTGTCCAGAGGGCGGGACAGTCCTTGACCCGACTGCTGGTTCTTTCAACAGTATCTTCGCAGCAAAGACAATTGGGCGAAATGCTATAGGCATAGAACAGAACACGAAATATTTCTGGAATGCCGTGTCTGTAGTGGTATGATAGTGGAGGTTTTCTTTAGACCATTATAAGATAGGCAAGATAGCAAAATCGGAAACTTTCCTATGAGGAGCCAAAAATCCACGGATTCAAAAGTTTCCGATTTACCTATCTTGCCTATCTTGTCTATCTTATTCGGTTGATACTGAATATTTTTTAATCTGTATAGAATGAAGCGTTCGTCTATCGGTTAGGACACTGGGCTTTGACCCCAGAAAGGGCAGTTCAACTCTGCTACGCTTCATTCGCACACCAAAAATATTTTTATTTTTTTATTTTTGTATTTTTATTTAATAATCCTTGTCAATCGTCCCCCTTACTATCGTATAGACCTCCTCCATATCAGCCGACTGCGCCACCGCATACACTAATGAATTCTCGTAGCCGCCCCACGCTTTATCGGACACGCCCCACTGAGTGAGGTATTTCTCCGACTGCTTCTCCAGCTCCTCCAGACAGAAACCCTTTTTTATCTCGGCCTCCAGACAATAAGCCTTTTTTATCTCGGCCTCCAGCTTCTTCAAATCGTTCTTCAACTCGGGCTTCAACTTCAACATCAACTCCAACTCCAAGGCCGAGTCATGGGGGCTGCCGAGTATATACTTCTCCTTCCACTTCAACTCAGCCTCCGAGTCTCCCACGGTCTCCGCCCAGTCCTCAATGAAGCGCCGAGCCAACCAGCGGGACAGTGGGGCGAAGCAAGAGTAGTGGTCGTTCCATGCGAAGTCGGCCATCGTCGTGTGTCCTATGGCTGGGGGAGGGGGTGGCCGACCCGTGTCAAGTTTTCAGCCACCCCAACCACAGCGAATCGCTGTGGGAAGGGCTATATAGCACAGCGATTCGCTGTGGGAGATGCGACACCAAACTTGACACGGCCGCCGCCACCCTCCCCTACCTATCAAGACGAGATGACGACCCCTAAGACCACTAAGGCCTCTGAGACCCCCGTGTTCAACAACCCGATGCTCTTCAAGTTGAAGACGGTTGATTATATCCCGCTGGATATCAATCATGCGACGGGGGAGAAGGTGGAGACCTCCTTCAAGAATCTGTTGAAGCACATAGCGGAGATGGATAAACTGGGGGCGGACGAGGACAATTACGACTACGCCAAGACGCAGCTGGATATAGAATACTTTGATGGGTATATATGTCATGCGGTCGGCGGCGCTTACAATGCCGCCTTAGTATTCCACGACATGCTCCACGAGATTAAATACTGGCGGGACAAGGAGGCGGCACGGCTCAAGCGCAATGAGCAGCTCCGCCTCAATCGCATCAAGCGCATCAACGATAAGTTCTTGGCTGGGAATGGCTCTGGAATGTAGTTGAAGAATAAAAAAATAAAAAATAAAAAATAAAAAAAACAAAAATATTTTTGTTGGTTTTTTTATTTTACTGCGTTTTTTTTCTTCTATGCGTAAGGGCAGCAGAGAACCTTGGATGCGTCGTTTAGCTCGGCGATTGAAAGCGGCGGCAGCACCTTGTCGCACTGCCCACACCTCGCACCAATCACCTTCGTGTCGTCGGCCATCTCCTCCACTTCATAATCTTCAATCGTCTTACTGACGACTTCAAACACCTCCGCCCAATCCACCGAGTTCATCACCGCAGCAGCGAACGGCGAAGATGTATCAATTCCCGTCGCTTCCAGATAGGGCTCCGCCATCTCCTTCAGAACGGACTTACTGCCGAGCCGTGTGGTCCGCCAGTCAGCCTTCTCCTCCTTCGTTTCCAGCGCCTCATACTCCTCAATGAAGCAAACGCCGAACCAGCAGCTCAAGTCGTCGGTCTCGTAAAACTGGGGCATCGTCGTCGTGCGTGTCTTGATAGGCTGGGAGGGGGCCGCCGACCCTTGTCAAGTTTGGGTCCAGTCCATCCACAGCGAATCGCTGTAGGTAGGCTATATAGCACAGCGAATCGCTGTGGGTAGGCTATATAGCACAGCGATTCGCTGTGGGAGATGCGCCACCAAACTTGACACGGCCGCCGCCCCCCCTCCCAGCCTATCAAGACGAGATGACGACTGCGCTCCCAGCCTTTCAGACGACGACCCGCCTCACTTCCCCAGAGCCCACGGGCGCTGAGAAGTGGCTACAAGACCAATGGGACTCACGGCGGGAGGCGCAAGTGCGGGGCCACTTGTCCCTCCCCACGGACACGGCGATTCGCAATTTCCTTCATCACTTGAAGATTGCGATTGACCGTGCCGCCGCTGACCCCAAGGAGGTAATCACGCTCTACGGGTCTTACGACCGCACGGACAAATACAAGAAGAACGGCGACGAGGACACGGGACTGACCGAAGAAATGGAGACGACACTGCGTCGGCTCGGCAACGACCCCGCATTCCTTCTCAGCCGCTATGCGAAGAAGAAAAATGTAAAAATCATCTCCAGAGGCGTTCGCACGACATCCATTCTCAAATACGCCGACGGCACATTTGATGTGATGGACCCGACGAAGGGCATTATGGTCGGCGACAAGAAGCTCACGGATATCAAGCAGATTGAGACGCTCTATGCCGTCCTCAGCCGCTGAGCATGAAAATAGAAAAGAAACAAAATAGAAAAGCAAATAAAAACGAATGAAACAAGAAATATATACAACATATTTTTGTTAGATATTTTTATTCTTAGGCGCAGTATCCTTAAACGCATAAATTTTCACATCCACATTGTATTTACACGATGATTCATAATGTTCTTCCTCATCTTCCCCTCCGCTTCTCTCTCCGTTATCCATAGTGTAGGATACATACACCCTACGGTCCATGAGCAAACAGACCACTGCCTCCATAGATATATACGCATCGCCTATACGAATACTCCCGAGAGCGAGTATTACTTCGCATTCGGATGCGTCGTGTAGCTCCTCCAGAATATAATCCGCTATTTTTATTACAGCTTCTTCTCGGTCCGCCGTGATGATTTTACAGAATCCGTTCATACTTCGCATGTATTCGTGTTTTCCGACATCTGGCGTGTGGAGTGGCTTCATACTGAGTCTGGGAGGGGGCCGCCGACCCTTGTCAAGTTTTATGCCGTCTCCTCCACAGCGAATCGCTGTAGGGTAGGCTATATAGCACAGCGAATCGCTGTAGGGTAGGCTATATAGCACAGCGAATCGCTGTAGCGGGTGGTAAATAAAACTTGACTGCCCCGAGCCGCCCCCCCTCTACTCTATAGACGATGAGCGCCGCCCCCAGTAAAAAAGTAGCCCGACCGACAAAAACTGATGGTCTAAAGAAAATCTCGCCTATCATACATAGAGAGATGCCCGAGCCGACCATCGCAATCACCCGTGGCCTACTGTCCTCCGACAAAGCGTGTGTTGAAGTGCCGTTGAGTGGAGTTGAAGCGTTTCTGACGAAGCACACCGACTGCTACGAACGGACGCTCCCGACGGAACGCAATCCGTCTCTGCTCAATCGGGCCTATGTGGATTTGGATGGCTACGCTGGGAAAATGTCCGAGTCGGAGTTTGAGGATTTGTGCGAAAATATCCGAGGTGCCTTGACTTTCGGTATTTCGTATCCGATTGCGATGATGGAAGCGTCGCAGTATGGCTACACGAGCGACAAGGGGACGAACAAGCTCTCCTTCCGAATCCAGTTTCTGAAGAAACACGGCTCCAAGACCGCAATCAAGGAGTTTGTGGTGAAAGAGATGCTTCCGCACATTACAACGCTGCTGGAAGACCACATCAAATGCGGCACCGACAAGGAAGTCAAGGGTCTGCCGCAATACCTCAGCATTGACACGGGTGTGTATAATGGCGTGGGCCGCAAGATGCGCATGTGGAACTCGTCCAAAGACAATGAAAACCGACCAAACAAACTGGTCGGCGACGCAACTCTGGAGGACACGCTCATCACCTATATCCCAGAGGATAGTGAGCAGCTCCCAGAGCCTTCGCTTGTGGAGCCAGAAGCGAAAAAAGTGAAGAGCAGTGAGGTGTCCTCCACCGCAACCGACCCGAAGGAAGCGGTTATGGAGGACAAGGCCGAAGTTGAACTCCTCACGAAGGTGATTATGGGACTGGATGAGAAGCGGTATTCCAACTACGATGAGTTCATCAAAGTTGGCTTCATCTGCTTCAATGAAGGTCTGCCGTTGAAGGTGTGGGAAGACTGGGCGAAGCAGTGTCCCAGAAACAAGAAAGGTGATTGTGCGACGCACTGGGCGGGGTTCAGCAAAGGCAAACTCACTCAAGCGACGCTCTGGAAGTGGCTGAAAGAGGACAACATCGCCCTCTTCAACGAACTGCGCCCTCGGCGCACGGACTTCTGGACGCTGATTGCGAGTGTCAATCACGCAGAGACGGCAAGGTATTTCTACAATATCAAGCCCGATGCCTACGCATATCACGAAAGCCTCGGCTGGTTTCAACTGCTTCCCACGGGAGCGTGGAAGCACTACCAAAAAGCGCCGAGCGGTCTGATGACCGACATCTGGATGACGCTCAAGAAGGTCAATAAGGAACACTTTGATTTGCTGGACCCAGCCAACGAGGCGGACAGAGACAAGGCGAAAATGTGTGGGATATTCGCCAAAGCGATTGGGACGAAGGGTTTCGTGGATGGCGTGGTCGCATTCCTACCCGACAACTACAACGACGACAAACTGGACAAGAAGATGGACGAAAGCCGCCATTTGTTCGCATTCCAGAACAAAGTGGTAGATTTGGAGAAAGGCTGCGAAGTGCGGGACATCCGACCCGACGACTATGTGTGCCTCCACACGGGATACGATTATCCCGTCAAATCCAATCCAGAGGTCCGCCGTGAGATACGGGACTGGTTGTTCAGCATGTGGGAAGACTGGGAAGTCGTAGATTATGTGGTTGCCGTTCTCGCACGGCAGCTACACGGCACAAAGACGCTTCAAGAGTTCTATGTCTGGACTGGTCGTGGTGGAAACGGCAAAGGTATCCTCACGAAAATCATCAAACTGGCGTTCGGAGATTACTACGAGACGATTGCCCACAACTGTCTCACCAAGAAATCCGACAAGAAGAACGACACCAACTCTGATATTACGAGAGCAAAGGGTAAGCGGTTCGCTCAAGCCCAAGAGCCAGAAGCCGACGACAAACTCCAAGTCGCAGCAATCAAGGAACTCACGGGGGATGATGAGATTTCCGTCCGTAGATTGTATAAAGACAATATCACCTTCACTCCGCAGTTCGGCTTATTTCTTCAGTGTAATACCATTCCCAAGCTCAGCGCACTGGATGGAGGTATGAAACGGCGCATGGTGATTGTCTATTTCCCATTCCAGTTCGTGGATACCCCACACGAGACACACCACCGCAAGAGAAACTACGACCTCGCAGACAAGTTCAAAAAATCTACCGATTGGCGTGATGAGTTCATGCTGATGTTGCTTGATGTCTATAAGACAACGGAGACACTGGTGAAGCCGAAGTTCATCACGGATTACACCGACGATTACATGGAGGAGAACGATGCCGTGCGCTCGTGGCTAAGGGAGAACTACACGACCAACTGCGTCATGAACGACAAGCACTACATACTTCCCGCCGAGGAGTTGCGCAAGGAGTTCATTGCGGATACGAATACTCCGCCGATGGATATGTCTGCCGCCAAGTTCAAGACGCTGATGGAGATGAATGGCGTTCCACAGAAGCGTATGAGCAACCACTTCACTGGATTTGAGTGGAGCACTATGGAGAAAGCGTGGGTTGAGACACCGAGACGGGCGGGTTCTTACTATCTGGGTATTCGGATGAAGGAGGCAGAGGCGGTATAAGATAGGTAAGATAGCAAAATCGGAAACTTTCTCACGAGGACCATTTTTTATTGGATTGGAAAGTTTCCGATTTACCTATCTTGCCTATCTTATTCAAAAATATGTCATTAATATATAGACGATGCCCTATAAACTACGGAAAGCACCAAACCGAGACCTATATTGGGTTGTGAGTAAAGACACGGGGTTGAAGCACTCCAAAGAACCTCTCCCGAAAGAGAGAGCAATGGCTCAGATGAAAGCGTTGTATGTGAATGTCCCAGAGGCTCGTGGCGGCGGACCCATACCCGAACGGAATATCCTACAACAAATCGCAAAACAATCCTACCAAAGTGATGCTGCGAAGCGTATTGGGCAGTTTGAACTGGTTCGGGCAACACCGACTCTGAAGTTCTATAAAGACAACGGAAACACGATTATCGTGGGAATCCGTGGAACGGTCCCAACCGATTTTGAAGATGTGAAGGCAGACGGATTGATTGGGGTTGGGCAACTGGAGAGTTCCAACCGATACACCCACGATTTGAGCACTCTCCAGCAGTTTCAGACGGAGTTTCCACCTTCAGAATACGATTATTATGGCGTGGGGCACTCATTAGGCGGTGCGATACTGGATTCGTTTTTGAAGCGTGGATTGCTCAAGAATGGCGTGTCCTACAATCCCGCCGTTCAGCCACAAGACTTTCTGAACACATCACTTCCCAATCAGCGGGTGTATATGGAAAGCGACCCTTTGTATGCGATTATGGGACGCAATCTCAGACGAAAACCCGAGACCCGTGCGCCACGCAAGAAATCGTGGTGGGAGAGAGCACTCGGATATATTCCGAATATCGCAACGAAAGCGGCGTTGAAAGGGTATGACCTATACCAATCGCATATGTTAGACCAGTTTCAAGGCGGTGCGAGTCCGCACGGCAAATTTGAAACGCAGCTGCGTAAGAACGGTATTGAACCTTCGTCGTATCTCAAAGAGGCACAACGGAGAGCCAAGGAGGCTGGACTTCCTTACAAGTTATTAGGATTTGCGTCCGACGGCATACATAAACTGGCTATCCCAGATGCGGAGGGGCGGATGATACTGTTCGGGCGAGTGGGATATGGAGACCATCTAATCTATACTCGTTTGGAGGCGGCTCAAAAAGTTCCGAGCGGGACTGCGGACGCAAAGAAGAACACATTCCACAAATCTCATGAGAAGATACGGGGAGATTGGAAGAAGAACCCGTTTTCTCCAAACAGTCTGGCGTTGAATATTCTGTGGTGAGTTTCTTCACACCATACCATTTTTCACAGAACACACAAGTAATCATTGGTGTGTTGTGGATACACGAAATATCTTTGGGTAATGTGAATGTAGCAATTCCATCACCGAAAGTTCCGCTCCAAGTTCGTTGGACAGAGATACACGAGGTCTGTTCCGTAGGGCCATTACATCCTTTCGCTGCCGCAAGTGTATTTGAGACCGTTGGACCCGAATACAGATGATGAATAGTTGCGATATGAGGAGTCGGGTCGGACATCTTTATTGTATAGGAGGAAGTTTTTTATTAAGCGAAAAGAACCTCATAGTCGTAGATTGCCCCAGTCGTGCCCGTGTAGGTGAAGGATACATTGGGCTGAACGGATACGGCTGCGGGAGGAACGATAGGGGCATACACGGCGGCATTCGTGCCTACGAGCATAAAACGGATTTCAGACCCAGCGGGAATACCCACACACGGAACGACGAGGGGGGCACCCGTTCCAGTTGTCTGCCCCGTAAAAGGAGCAGCAAAGTTGAAGGGAACACACTGGTTCGTTCGGACTACGGATTGGGACGCAACACCACCAGCGATGGAT
>Ga0114960_10003710_pt1 | contig 11585 bp, 17 predicted proteins | sample C_130625_MF_Meta_FD_92637 | JGI IMG/M metagenome (GOLD analysis project Ga0114960, IMG submission 92637) | Freshwater microbial communities from Lake Croche, Canada to study carbon cycling - C_130625_MF_MetaG | ecosystem: Environmental > Aquatic > Freshwater > Lake | place: Lake Croche, Canada... | reverse complement strand
CCAGTAGAATCTTAAACCACCAGTTAAACCAAGTTTGACGTTCATTATAAATCTTTTGACTTTTAGTTACCTTCTTAACTGCTAAAGCTTTACACATATGACAGGCGTCTTCGTGATTGTCCTCTGAACATGTTCCACACGCCTCAGTCGGCTTGATGTACTGACAAAGCTCACCAAATGCATTGTATTCGGCTCCGATCTCCTCTTCATAGGACGATGGCGGAATGCGAATCGACAAACGCTGAGATGTTGTTGCCATTCTTTCTGATTAAATTACTCTTACAAAAAGAATTCGTTTTTCTAAGATTTAAGATATAACAATAATAGTGTAAATGAAAACATATATCTATATGCATATTTGTGCAATCAACAATTGGAAAGAAATTGTGAAAAAAATATTTGACCGAATTAGATCAAGTGGGTTATATGATAAAATTGACGGACTTTTTTATGGACTACTTGGAGATTATAGTTGTTTAAGTGACGAAATTTTTCAAGATCCAAAGTTTCATAACCGTTTGTATTCGCCTGAATTAAATTTATATGAGGCTGCTACGATTAATAAATTATGGTATGCTGCAAAAGAAGAAGAATTTAATGTATTATACTTGCATAGTAAGGGTGTTGGATATAATGGCCAAGATCAGCGATTTATAGACTTAGTAGAATATTTAACATATTTTAATATAGATCGATACAGTGATTGTCTAAAGGAATTGGAAAATGGAGCAGATGTGGTCGGTGTTAATATATCGCACAGTACAGCATTACATTATTCTGGTAATTTTTGGTGGGCTAAATCTTCATATATAAATAGATCAACGCAATTTTGTACTTTATATACATATTGTGCTCCTGAATATTGGATAACATTATCGAGAGACGGAACATATGTTGATCTAAATTGCTTAAATGAAACTTATTACGATGGCATTTATGCAGACATGTCATATAAAACTAACCCATTTAACATTAAAAAATATAATTATACGTTATAGATTACTCCATAAAAGATAAAGTGATCCAAAGTAAATTAGAACTACAATTACTACCACATTCATATCACGTGCAATTTCTTCACGCTGGCTAGGCAACAGTTCATCATCCATTGGATAATATTTTCCAATATCAAATGCATCCATCTTTTTAGTTAAAATAAAAATTTGATTATAAATTCGTTTTTATAGAAATAGACGCAAATGACGTTTAATATGATAGTCTTCAACTAGGCCTGATTTATGCCTACGAATAAGCGGAATATCATATTTTTTAGTCTTAAGCGTATGACAGTTTGAACACAAAATTTGAAGATTAAATTTTTTATGACAGCATCTAATTGATCTAGGAAGTATATGATCAACTTCCAGAGCATCTACAACACTATAGTCGCAAGGGTATCCTGGAACATTACCTGCACATTTATTATGATACTTTGCTAGAAGAGACCTCCTAATCGCCTCTGGTACTCGACCAGTTGGAGCTAACAACTCTCTTGATCGGAACAGCTTCATAATTTTTTTAATACGGCGAACCATTATACTATACGGATGTATGGTTTAATTATTCGTTTTTTATTTAGGTGTATAATCTGAATTAATTTACATACCTCCTAGAGCGCCCATCACTTGCTTATGTGTTAGTGTAAAAACAAGAGCAAACACAACTGCATGTGTTAGGGCAACTGTAGTGTGTGAACCACCCGGCGGGAGAGAAACAAGAACTCCCGGTGTGAGAACAAAGAACAGCAGGCCAAGAAATAAAGCCATCTTCATCATTTTAACTCTATACGCGAAAAAAGTCTTCGCGACTTTCATTTCCCTTCCGTTTATATGAACGGTTTGGTTAAACATTACCTGTTACTCTCTCTACAGAGCTCAGGGTTTAGACTCTCTCGAGCAACCGGTTCTTCCAGGCCTCGTTCTCCGCGATCACCTCTTCCGGGGCGTTATCCCAGTACAGAGCCCACGCCTCAGAGTGTCTCTTGCTGGCAGTTGCGTAGTCCTTGTCCCATGCAGCCATCAGCTCGTGGTACTTCTTGTCGTTCTTCTCCTTGGCAATCTCGTCAAGAATAGCCATGAGTTCGTCGCACTCAGTAGTGGCGGCGGCGACAAGAAGAATCGCCTTGTAAAACTCCCCGGACTTCTTCGAAACGCACCCCATGGTGTATTAGTTGAAGATCAAGTTGTGTGTGTTCTATCCATATTCTGATTTTTACAAATCCGTTTTGCTACGTCAAAAACCGATTTTCGCAGAGTATGATATAACACTCCCATAAATGAGCTGGGGATACCATCTAATTGTAAATTCAACTGGGTGCCTGCCTAAGTCTATCCGCTCCTCAAAAAATATTTATCAGTTCACCAAGAATCTCGTTAAAAAAATTGATATGGTGGCATATGGTGAGCCTCAAATTGTAATGTTTGGAACGGGAAACAAGAAAGGTTACACTCTAGTTCAACTTATCGAAACGTCAAATATTACTGCGCATTTTGTAGAAGAGAGCAATGATCTATACCTTGATGTTTTCAGTTGTAAGCCGTTTTACCCAATCGATGTTATGGACGTAGTTAAAACTTCATTTGATCCAAAATATAGTGATACTAAATTTATGGTTCGTCAAGCACCTCATAACCGACTAAAGTAAAAAAGTATTTATATTCACCGTCTACGAATTTCAGCTAGAATTGCTTCTCTTCTCAATTTAAGTTCAGCTCTGAACTTCCAATTATCGTTACAAAATGCAAGTGATCTTACGATTGAACTTTCTTTGTTCAAATATCGATCTGCTTCGTTTAGTAGACTCAATAGTCTCAGTGAAGTTTCTTTTTTGTATAGATCACGAAATAGGTCTTTTAGATCATCCTTTTCGTTGATACTTAGCATAGTTTTCTGATGTTGATTTAATCTCTCAACGATTCGTTTTTATAAATTTTCTTATTCATATTGAATATCTTCCCAATTTATTTTTTTACCGATAGAAGCATCGTCTATATAATTTTTACTATTATTTGCTATTAAATTATTAACATAGTTCATATCAACTAAATCGGGGTGAACATACCAATCTTCATACGGACAATTCCTACTACTTATGTCTTCAAATACACATACATATCCTCTTTTTTTAAATATATCACGTGAGATTAAACGCGTATCATAAAAATTTCCTGAATATATGTCATGTTCAAATGTTACAGTAGCAAATTTATACGTATCAAGAACATCAGTATCTAATTTTTTTAAGGTATTTAATGTACTTTCGTTTGAGACTTCTAGATCTATTTGCAAGTAATCAAATGATAATGGCATATTGTTTGTTTCGAACACACTTTTGTAATTTATAGTTGTAGCATTATTTATTACGTGAATGCTATTGGGTCGGTGTTGTTGATATAAAGGTAAAAAATGCGGCTCACATTCAACCATTATTCCTTTCCAGTCGTAGCTAGTTTCTAACAAATAAGTATTACTAATATCGATTGGATCATTAGATCCAATTTCTAAAAAATACCCTTGTTTCTTCTCTTTAAGAACATTTAATACAAATCTATCTTGGTTTGATTGACCACGAAACATTTGTTTATTATCATCATTTAAATTTTGGTTTAAAAATAATTCTCATACTAAATTCATGAAGAAAGCTCCCTCCGTCCTCAACCTCATTTCACTAGCATCCAGACAAACACAACAAATGACTGTCCATTTAATTCGAGCCCAGTCTAACTTTCTTGTAAAAGAATCGTTAGATCGAGCTTTGAAAGACTTAAAAGAAACTGAAAAATTTTTAGAAAAGGCTAAATTAACTTACTCATCATCTTCATCTTGATCCCCGCAATCCATGATAACGTCGCCATCGTTATCATATTTCCACATTTGTTGATTTCTTAATAAAGGTACAACCCAAATCCATTTTTAAAATGAACTACCGGGACAAGGGCCATGAATACCAGACTCCAATACGCAATCACCGGAACCACACTTTTTATAGCCAGGAGGGCACGGTGCTGTTTTGCGTGTATCGGGATTCTCAAACCGTTCTAACATCGGACGAACGTATAAATACACGTAATAGTTCACTACTGCAAACACTAATCCATGTAGAAGAGCTTGTTCGCGTATAGAAGCACCCGGAGGGATGCTAAAATGTACACCAGGTACAAAAAGCATAAAGAGAATAACCTTTAGAAGAATAGCTACCCACATTTATTCTTTACTCAGTTTTTGCTTTGGGGGCACCAGGTCCATACGTAGGATGACCAGTGGGAACGCAGTCCTCAACACCAGTCTCTGACATTCCTACAACGTAACCATTAGGGCAAACGCCACCATAATTAGACATGCCCTCACGGTATGTCCAATAATAGTACATTACAAAATGAGTGACCACGGCAAAAAGAGCCGCGTGTGTTATAAGAATCGTTGCCTTACTACCACCCTTCGGTAAAGTTACAAGAACACCGGGAACGAACGCTGCAAACAAAAGAACCGATAATATGGTAGCGATAAAGTCCATTTATATTTTACATATATGTTTTCTTTACCCAATCTCGATCGGCAATAAAACGCTTACTTTTGATCTTAGATGTGCGTTTAGTATATGTGCCAACGGCATTTAGCTTACGAAATGTGGAAAGTGGGCCAAACTTTCTAACAGCTTTTTTAAGTGAAGAGTGTCGAGCGGTTTTAGAACTCATTGTAGAATATCCTAGTTTACCAAGTTGACCTTTCTTTAGAGGACCAATCCCTGGGCCGGGATATTTTCCAGGTGCGCCTACGTCATGAATGCGATGCGAATGAACGCGAATTGTCTTTCCACGACGGTGTGTAATATAAGCTTTACGGGTTATTTTACGTCCCGCAAACATTGATTTGCCACACGATGACATTTATTAATACGTTGGAGGAGTTTCTTGTTTAGGACAAGTATTACACGGTGCTACCTTAATACTCGATGAAACCGAATATGCATATGCAATTGCAAGAAGAACCGGAATTATCCAGAGGTACCACATTTAGTATAAAAACGGATTTAATATCGAGTGTATTCGCGAACATTAAGATATAAAATGGCAGCATTCAACGTACACCAGCTCGACGAGCTAAGTGGACTTGTTGTAGACCGTCAGCGAGAGCTGAATCGGGAGTGTATCGAGCGACACACTCAGAGGATTTTGAAGCATATTCGTTCAATTATCAGTATGGATTCAATCATGGAGCGCCTAAAGGAGAAGTGCAAGACGCACAATAATCCATGGGACCTAATTGTTCCTTTCTACGGATATAGTGGAACTCATAAGCTTGAGCCCGGCTCTCGTGTGACTCGTAGTCATATAATCGATCGTCCGGAGTTTCTGTATCATCTCGATGAGATGTTTAACGGTGAACGCCCGCATGGTGGTTATCGCTTCCGTGTTACGGTTCGTCGTGTGCCGGATCATCTCGACCAATATAATTGGTACGAGCTTGTGCTTCACTACCATTCGCGAGGAGTTCCGGTAAAGCTAATTCGGAAGAATCCGGGTTCTCAAGATGAGCCGCTTCCCGCTTCACCGATTCCTAATGTGGATCAGGAGGATGAAGTTTCAATTCATGAAAACGATTGCCGTTGCGAGGACTGCTGCTATTCCAAGGGAATTGCATTTCAGAGGGACGACCAGTCAGACCATGGAGGTCGCTGCACGTGCCGGGATTGTCGCGGAGGCTATCACAACATGTAGTAAGTTTTAACACAAAACAACTATATTTTTTAATGGGTATTCCTTTTTATTTTGTTAGTTTACTAAAGTCACATGCAGGAATTGTCGACACAGTTAAAAAGAACTGTCCGTTGGAAGTTGACGTGTTGGGTGTTGATTTTAATTGTTTGATCCATCGCTATCTAAAAGAAGAAGATCCCGTTGGTTCTATTCTTACAGCTTTTGAGTATATCATAACCCATATTTGCAAAGCTAAAAAGATATTGGTAGCTATGGATGGATTAGTACCATATGCAAAAATCGTTCAACAACGTTACCGACGTATGCGAGCAAAAGATACTGTTGAAGTATTTGATCGTAACCAAATTTCACCTGGTACCCCATACATGAAAGATTTGGAATCTGGAATACGCGCAAAGTTTCCTTCTGTAGAAATTAGTTCAACACTATTACCAGGTGAAGGTGAACATAAGCTTTTTCTGAGCCTAAAGAAGATACCCGAAGAAGAACGTAAAACTGTCTGTATTTATGGCCTTGATGCCGATCTAATTCTAATTTGCTTGAAGCATTCACACATGGCGACTAAAATGTCACTGCTTCGCGAAAGTTCAGAGTTTAATGATCCTAAAGTAGCAAGTGCAGAATTTGCTAGTTTGAATATTAAATCATTGCTCAATCAAGTTCCTCTACAAATTGATCAATATATTGCTCTTTCAATTCTATGTTTTGGAAACGACTTTATGCCTCATTTGGCCATCTTTTCTCTGCGTGAAGGAGGGTATGAACGTGCACTACAGTTCTATAGCGAATCTGGAAGTCCAAATTTACTAACATTCGAAGGGCGTTCTGACTTTTTAGAATACTGTGCGAGTAAAGAGATGATTGTATTAAAAGATATGATCGGACGCAGAAGAAGACCTGAAGAGAGAGCTATATTGGGAAAAGAACAATCAAATTTTTCTCGTAAGTATGGCCTTCATATTTTAGATGGAGTTACCGATATGGAACCAGTTGTGGATGCATATTGGAAAACATTTCATTGGACTCTTTCTTATTTTAACAATGGACTACCTACAAACTGGTCTTGGTACTATCCTTACCCAGAAGCACCTTTAATTACAGATATTATGAAATATGATGAAGCGGATGAGATAGAAAAATCAGAGTTGAATTATTCGATCACAAATCAACTCCAATTTATTCTACCTTCAAAATCATTACGATTGGCTAAAAAGATTCGAATCTTTAATGATGAAATTTATACAGAAACAAGAGCTCCTTGGCTAAAACGTCACGAATGGGAAGCAGATCCACACATTTCTCTTCCTTGGAATCCTACCGCCCACCTAACTTCAGTCTCCCGTTTTTAAATCCAATATGCATGTTTGGATTATTTGCAAAAACAGGAATGCTTGACGATGGAGAATAGCGGCGAGAATCTTGTAAAATAGGATGGGACACATCCGCGTCGCCTAAAAACATAACAGTATTTACATCAATTTCACGAGGAGTCCAATATTGTTCATTAATCTTTCTCATTTCACGAACGTTTGATAAACGCATAAGGCCTTCACCCGAGTGTTCACGTCCCCAATTATGTGTTAAATAAGTTAAATAACTTTGACGATAGTGGGCTGCGCTTGTAACTTTAGTATTTGATTGAAATGTGTTAAGACAATCATATAAATTTGGTAATATTGGTTTATCTAAACGACGATTAACAGTATTATGTGCTCTACAAATAAATATAAAAAAATTGTAACGACTATCAAGCCAATTGGGATGAGATCTCTTATACATTTCTAGCATTGATTCAAAATGCGTTTGACATTTTGGACAGGTAATAGTTTCTTTAAACGCCGATAAATACTTTGTTAAAATTTGCTTATCTTCTGAACTCGGATTTTCCGGATATATACACGAAACTGAATGAAGTGTCATCCAACCAAGTGGTCCCCAAAAACTCGTCATGTTGATTATTACACGGAAAGAAATCCAGCAACAGCTCCGCCTTCTACCATTTGACGAAGAACTGATATAGGGGTATTTTTATTTTTTAATAGTCCACTTCGACTGGCGATATCTTTGATCTTTTCATCCGAAAGTTTAGAGATCTTACGACGGAGTGTCTTGCGGTGACGTTTGGAACCTTTATCTGTAAGGAGTCGGATCGTATGTTTACGCATAGATTTCTTGACTGGCGGTGATTTTGTTGGATTTGACGTTTTTAATATACTTTTATGGATAACCCTTTGAGTTCCTACCGTTTTAGGGACAGGGGACTCACTTCCTAGTTTTGTAACAACAACTTTGTCGCTCATCTCTATTAAAAACGAATCAATATTAGATTTACGGTAAAAGTGTTTTAATCATATACGATGGACTGGAACTCTATTCAATCGTATTTCGAAACGCAGGGTATTGCAAAGCTAGTTGATCACCAAATCGAATCATTCGAGGACTTTGTTCGCAATAAGATTCCTCTTATTGTAGCATCGACTCCTCACATTGTTGTATGGCACGAACAAGACCCTGAGACTAAAAAATATAAGTACGAATTTCGTCTATCTTTTGAGAACATTACGTACATGAAGCCGCGTATTCAGGAAGCATCTGGTCGTATTAAGCCCATGTTTCCCCAAGAAGCTCGCATTCGTAATTTTACATATTCTGCACAAATGTTCTGCGATGTTCGTTTCGTAGCTAGAACTCATAAGACACCGGAAACATTCGATGAAGATGTAAAGATCTTTGAAGGTGTTTCATTCGGAAAGATCCCTGTTATGTTGGGTTCATCCCTATGTTTGATGAAAGATTATCCTCTAAGCAAAGAGGAACTTGGTGAGTGTCCTTACGATCCGTTTGGGTACTTCATCATTCACGGAACAGAAAGAACAATCCTATCACAGGAAAAAGTAGCTGACAATCGTACGATGGTGTTCTACAATAAGAAGGCTTCTTCAAAGTTTACACACTCGGTTGAAATTAAATCAATTCATGAATCGTTTACGTCTCCTCCTAAGAAACTAGAAGTTCGTGTACAGGCAAAGTTCAATGGTCTTGGCTACCCACTAACACTGTGCCTTCCTCGTTTCCGCGAAGATGTACCGCTTATGGTTATGTTCCGAGCTCTTGGACTTGAAACTGATGAAGAAATTGCAAACCTGCTTTGGAGCGACAATAGTTCATATACTGACATGCTTGCTGCGTCGTTCAAGGAATGTTCTGACCTAAAGATCTATACTCGTGAGGAAGCAGTAGAGTATCTATCAAATCACCTACAATATTCTACAACGATGGAAGACAAGTGTGCATACGTACGAGCTCTTCTTGAGACTGAATGTCTACCGCATGTAAAGTTCGGTGGTGAAAATATCACAAAGTCTGTAATCGAGAGTCGCAAGTGTGTTCTTATTGCATCTATGGTACGACGCCTTCTTCTAACAAATCGTGGAATTCTTTCTATCGATGACCGCGATGCATATCCGAACAAACGAATCGTTACAACTGGTGCACTGCTTACTCATCTATTCCGCCAGCTGTTCCAGAAAGTATCGAAAGATATTCGTGGTAAGTTCGTCCAGGAGGTTAACAACGATACATGGAAGCGAGGAGAAACTCCTCGACCGCTTGAAGTTCTAAATATTAATAATTTGTACAAAATTTTGAAAGTATCGACAATTGAAGGAAAGCTAAAACAGGCGCTTGCTACTGGTAATTTTACAGTACAGGGTCTTGGAACTTCTAATTCAACAGCACTTTCGAATGCAACAAAGGTTGGTGTTTCTCAGGTATTAAATCGTCTTTCGTATTCTGCCACAATTAGCCATCTACGTCGCATTCAGACTCCGATTGAAAAGTCGGGCAAGCTACTTGCTCCTCGTAAGCTACATGGCACATCTTGGGGATATGTGTGTCCCGTTGAGACACCAGAGGGTCATTCGGTTGGTATCGTAAAGACAATCACAATGATGACTGCAATTACACAACATACTCCTTCAATTCTTGTAATCACTCTGCTTCAACAGATGAATACAGTTGTATGGATTGATTCTGTTCGAAAGAAATACAACGGAACACCAATTACTCTAAATGGTGTAATCATCTCATATACAACAGATCCGGTTGACGTGAATCAGAAACTACAAACTGCAAAACAGCTATTCCATCTTCATCCGCACACCAGTATTAGCTGGGATACGATGCAGAATAGTATGACTGTGGAAACTGATGGTGGACGATTTGCTCGTCCGCTGTTTCGAGTTATGAACGGTAAAATCGTAACTCCTCCTCCCAAGCCGTTTGTGTGGAACGATTGGGTGAAGACGTGTATTGAGTTTGTAGATCCACTTCAAAGTGAAACGGTTCGTGTTGCAATGACACCTGCCGATATTACCAATAGTCATACTCATTGTGAAATTCATCCTTCGCTCATTTTGGGACACATGGCTGCAAGTATCCCGTTCTCTGATCACAATCAATCACCAAGAAATACATACCAGTCAGCCATGGGTAAACAGTCGATTGGTATCTTTGCTCGTAATTACTCAAAACGTCTCGATAAGAATGGTTACATTCTCTGCTCTCCCATGAGACCGTTTGTTGAGACTCGTATTCATAATATTTTGAAGTCTCATGAAATGCCCACCGGAGATAACATCATTGTTGCAATTGGAACATACGGTGGATATAATCAGGAGGATTCTGTAATCCTAAATCGTAGTGCAATTGCACGTGGTCTCTTCCGTTGCTTGTACTACACGATCTATAAGGATGAAGAGCATCGTAATATTACATCTGGAAAAGAAGAACGTTTTACCAAACCGAACCGCGAAACAACTCGGGGCTACAAAACATCTGCAAAGTATGCTGTTCAGGAAAATGGTCTACCAATTCTTCATACTCAAATTAACGAGAATGATGTAGTGATTGGTAAGGTAACTACAATTAAGAGTGATCCCAACGGCTATGCCTTCCGCGATTCATCTACTGTTCACCGTAACTCCGAGTCATGTCGCGTTGATGGTGTCTGGCAGGATAAAAATTCAGATGGGTATCCATTCATTAAGGTTCGTGTAGTTTCTGAGCGTGTTCCAGAGGTAGGTGATAAGTTTAGCTCACGTCACGGACAGAAGGGAACATGTGGAATCATGTTAAATGAGGAGGATATGCCTTATACTAAAGATGGTCTTCGCCCTGATTTGATCATGAATCCTCACGCTGTACCGTCTCGTATGACGATTGCTCAGCTTATGGAAACGATGTTCGGAAAGATTTGTACACAGCGTGGAACTGTTGGAGATGGTACACCGTATACGCATCTGAAGCAAAAAGAGCTACGCGAACATTTGCTTGATTTGGGTCTCAGTTCATATGGCAACGAACTTCTTTACAACGGAGAAACTGGACAGATGATGAAGTCGGAAATCTTTATGGGTCCTACGTTCTATCAGCGTTTGAAGCACATGGTGATCGACAAGAAACATTCGCGCAATCGTGGACCCATTGTGTCACTGACTCGTCAGCCGTGTGAGGGGCGTTCTCGTGACGGCGGGTTGCGTGTAGGAGAGATGGAACGTGATTGTATGATTTCACATGGTATTGCAAGTTTCACCAAGGAGCGACTGATGGATGTATCGGATCCGTTCCCCACTGGATTCTGTAAGTCATGTGGTAGTTTGGCAGTAATGAATGAAGTTGAAAAAATTTATCACTGTGGAATTTGCAAGAGCCGTACATCATTCGAAATGAAGACGATTCCATATGCGGTGAAACTTTGGAGTCAGGAGCTAGAAGCAATGCACATTGTTCCCAGAATGGTATTTGAGTAAAAACCAAAAAGCTCACCCTCTCGGTGAATAAACGGTTCGACGCACGTTGCGCCAATTT
>Ga0114960_10003705_pt1 | contig 11591 bp, 11 predicted proteins | sample C_130625_MF_Meta_FD_92637 | JGI IMG/M metagenome (GOLD analysis project Ga0114960, IMG submission 92637) | Freshwater microbial communities from Lake Croche, Canada to study carbon cycling - C_130625_MF_MetaG | ecosystem: Environmental > Aquatic > Freshwater > Lake | place: Lake Croche, Canada... | reverse complement strand
ATGACAAAACTGAAACGCCTTCACTCACCGGCAGCACCTCACCGAGCGCGCCAGCCGCAACCCGGCCAGCTGTTTGGCTTAGTTCAGGCCAACGGAGTCCGGGTACGTTCTCAATTCCGAGCGCACAATCAATGCCCCCAGATTCGCGATCGGCGTCAATGAGAACGGTGCTCAAGCCGGCGTTACTTGCCGCTAATGCCACTGCAGCAGCCAGCGTGCTCGTGCCCGCACCACCTCGAGACCCTCGAAACGCGATGACGGTTCCTTCTCGCGAACCGCCACCCCCAGCATCGGCAAGGTGATCGACCAGCCACGCTTCACCTTCTGGCACCAGCACAACGTGCTCTGCGCCCAAGCTCACCGCGTGGCGCCACACTGACTCATGTGGTGAAGCGCCAGCTGGCAGGGCGCACACGACAATCACATCTGATCGGCGGGGCGGAGACACTGCGACTAGGTCTTCGAGTTGGTCTTCGCCCACGAGAACCAGGGCTGCTCGGCTCCACGAGCGGAAGATCGCCGACACATCTGCCGCCACATCAAGGTCAACCGAGGCTGCAGCCCCCAACCTCAACAGGTGATCGAGCAAATCTGCATCGGCAGTGACAATGAGGGCCGGGCCAGCAGACTTTGCACCGCTAGTGGACTGTGACCGAACAAGGTGGAGTCGACGATTTCGCATGTGGCCAGACTGTGCGCAAGCACCCACGTCATGAACGCAATGGCGAAAACGTGTGGATATCTACGAGCCAGGGCAGCTGTGCATGCACCACACCGACGGCCGAACCCCCGTATCCTGAAGACGTGACCGACTCAGCGCCTGAATCAGTAGCCCACACCGAGGGCCACGCTCGCCAAGGCGCCGCCTTCTTCGATCTAGACAAAACGATTCTGGCGAAGTCGAGCTCATTGATGTTCGCCAAACCGTTCTACGACGGCGGGCTGATCGGCCGGGCAGACGTTTTGCGTAGCGGATATGCCCAGTTCGTCTACCTCGTCTCGGGTGCCGATCACGATCAGATGGATCAGATGCGCCGCTACCTCAGCGCCCTGTGCACGGGGTGGCCAGTCGATCAGGTTCGAGCAATCGTAGACGAAACCCTCGACGATCTCGTCGAGCCGGTCATCTATTCAGAAGCTGACGCCCTCATTGCCAGCCATCGATCTGCTGGGCGCGACGTAATCATCATTTCCTCAAGTGGAACCGAAGTAGTCGAGCCAATCGGGGCCAGACTCGGGGTCGACCTCGCCCTTGGAACTCAAATGGAAATCGTCGACGGCAAGTACACCGGCGAGATTCTCTTTTACGCATACGGTGAAGCCAAGGCGCAAGCCATGCGCGAACTTGCCGAAACCAGAAGCATCGATCTGGCAGCGTCGTACGCCTACACCGATTCGCACACCGACCTACCCATGCTCGAACTCGTCGGATTTCCCACTGCCGTCAATCCAGATTCCGAACTTCGCCGAATCGCCATCGAGCGCGAGTGGCCAGTGCTCGACTTTGAAAAGCCGATTGCCATGCGCTCATCGCTGAGTGGCCCAGAGGCCAAGGCCGCAGCCGTGGGCGCACTGAGTGCAGTAGCGCTCGGAATCGCCTGGTACGCAGCGGCCCGTCGCCGCAAATAGCACGTAGCACGTTGCAAATAGCAACAGCGCGACCTAATCGGCGCTGAGTACCGCCGCACGTGATCCCTCAGCAACAGCACGACAGTTCAGGTCGATCCATGCCGCCAAACCATCGGGTTTTCCACTCATGAAACCGCGAATGGCATTCACATAGGCCGTGCGACCCGCCCCCCACCAGCCAGATTCGGGCACCGTCAACAGATGCGGATCAAGACCACGCGATGCCATCACTAATCGGAATGCCGCGCGCGCGACTAACCCGCTACCCCAGGCAAACGGCCGCAGTGCGAGCAATTCACCGTGAACAACCGACGCTACGACCAGAGCGGGAGCCTCAGTGGGGGCCACCAGTAACCTCACCAACGTGTCAAGGCGCGCGTTGACTTCTCCGGGCGGTGCAAGTGCGCCGATGCGCAACGGATCATCGGCAACCAAATCGGCCCGCGGCCGACCAACAACATCACCGTCAACGAATCCCGCACCGGCAAGCGTGGCGAGCCGGGCAAATGCCTGCGCCGGCGCCACACCCACTGTGCCCAAGAGTCGGGGTACCTCAGACGTGACGCGAACCGATGCCGCCACGACTAAACCGAGCGGCGAGCCGTCGATGGCCGAACCTGCACGCAATGCGGCAAGAGATACCTCTGCTCCTTCAAGGGCGGCCGAATCACGCGCCCCTCGCAATACCGATTCAGCGGTGATTTCTCCACCCCGATCGCGCAGCGAGCGATCCCACAACAAATCATCGGCAGCCTTGGTAGCCGCGGCCAGAGCTTCAGGCACCCCATCAAGGGTGGCTAGGCGCGCAAGTGGATCACTCATGCGATCAGTAGATCAGAGCCAGCTAGTACGACTGAGCACCCTTGGCCCGCAGAGCCTCGCGCACCGCGGGGTCTTGGGCATCCAGCCACTTCTGTAGGTCAGAGTTCGAGACGAACTGAACATCAGAGCACTGCTTTGACGCGCCATCGATGAAGGAGGTCAGCGCCGCCTTGTAGGCGCCGTTGACCCAGGTGTTGAAGTGGTTTCCGATGAACAGCGGCGCGCGGTTTCCGCGGCAGACCGCCTTGAGTGCAGCGTCGAAAGATTCCTTGGTCGACGATTCGATCTTGTCGCTCTGAGCAGTGGTGGCCTTGTACGAGCAATTGTTTTGAGCGCACAAGAAGTTGTAATCCATCGACAGATTCTTTCGGCCGTAACCAAGCACCTTGATCGTCTGCAATGGGAATTCCCAGAGGCCGTATTTGTCTTTCTTCGGCCACTGCAATTCGCCGCCATCAGAGGCGTTGTACTTGTAGCCGAACTTGGCAAACACCGGAAGCATCTGGCTGCGCTTACCTTCAAGACAGGGCGTGCGAATTCCTTCGACCACCGAGGAATTGAATGGAAGTGCCGGCACTCCGTCGGCAAGAGGTGCTCCAAGCCGCGGGCGCCAGGTATCAACAAAGTTGTTGAACTGATTGAGTTCGCTGGTCCATTGCGCCGACGTCCAGTCTTCAACCCCGCCCTTGCCACAGAAGTGGCCGAGCGCGTGAGTTCCAATCTCGTGGCCTGAGTCGTAGGCGGTGGTCATGTTCTTAATGCGGTCAGGAATCAGTGAGGCCTCACCGAAACCGATGGCCGACGATCCCGCGGGCTTCAACGGCGGCTTGTACTCAAAGCGTGCCTTGTCGGGCACGATGCACAACCCCGACAGGAAGAACGTGAATCGTGCATCGTTGCGCTTTGCAACATCGAGGTAATGCTTGAACAAATCGTCTTTGCACGCGCCGTCGAACGACACCACAACAAACTGCGGCGGCTTCTCGCCCGGCTTGAGTTTGGTGATCGGAAGTTCCGGATGCGTACCGTTGGTTGAGGCCACGCTGTTTGTACTGTCGGTTGGGCCAACGGGGGCCGTTGATCCATCGCTGGAGGCTGCACCCGATGCGCCATCAGTGGGTGTCGTGGCCGCAACGTTCGAACCCGGATCAGCTGACCCACGCCCGGGAAGCACTGCGCCCATGACCAAACCGATTACCGCGGCTAGGGCAAGCAAAATTGGGGCAATCACGCGAAGCCGCATGCATCGTCTCCCAAGCTCGAGTTCCCCTTGTAAACAGGAAACGTCTCAAGGGTAACGCTAAGTTCCTTGGAAACCGTGCGATCTGACCCCACGCCGCCGTGCCCTACGCCACAATGAGGCCATGACAAGCGCCCGGAACCCTGAAAACGACACGCTCGACAGCCTGCTGAGTGAAACGCGTACTTTCGCTCCCTCCGAGGAATTCGCGGCTCAGGCCAACGCTCACGCCAGCCTGTATTCCGATGCCGCAACTGATCGCATTGGCTTCTGGGAGCAACAGGCCAAGCGCCTGCAGTGGCAAACCCCGTTCGACGGTGTGCTCGATTGGAGCGACGCGCCATTCGCCCGCTGGTTCACCGGCGGCAAACTCAACGTTGCCGTCAACTGCGTCGATCGCCATGTGGCCGACGGACACGGCGATCAGATCGCCCTTCTATTCGAAGGTGAGCCAGGCGACACGCGATCACTGACCTACAGCGACTTGTTGCGCGAAGTGAGCCGTGCGGCAAACGCGCTCGAATCTCTCGGAGTCACCGCCGGAGATCGGGTTGCCATCTACCTGCCCATGATTCCCGAAGCTGTCATCGCCATGCTTGCCTGCGCTCGCATCGGAGCCCCGCACTCAGTCGTGTTCGCTGGCTTCTCAGCCGAAGCGCTGCGCTCGCGAATCGACGACGCCCAAGCATCACTGGTGATCACCGCTGATGGTCAAAACCGCCGCGGTTCACAAATGGCGCTCAAGCCGGCCGTCGACGAGGCGGTCGACGGTGCCGAGACCATCAAGAAGGTGCTGGTGGTCAAGCGCACCGGTCAAGACGTGGCGTGGAATGACGACCGCGATGTGTGGTGGCACGAGCTACTCGAGACTCAACCTGACACCCATGAAGCACAGGCGTTCGATAGCGAGCATCCGCTATTCATTCTGTACACCTCGGGCACAACGGGTAAGCCGAAGGGCATTCTGCACACCACCGGCGGCTACCTCACCCAAGCCTCGTACACCCACTGGAATGTGTTCGACCTCAAGCCCGACAGCGACGTGTACTGGTGTACAGCCGATATCGGCTGGGTCACTGGCCACTCGTACATCGTTTACGGCCCGCTTTCTAACCGCACTACCCAAGTGATTTATGAAGGAACCCCCGATACCCCGCATCAAGGTCGGTGGTGGGAGATCGTCGCCAAATACGGAGTAACCCAGCTTTACACGGCGCCCACTGCGATTCGCACCTTGGTGAAGTGGGGCGATGACATCCCGGCACAACACGACCTGTCGAGCCTGCGACTGCTCGGATCAGTGGGCGAGCCGATCAATCCCGAGGCGTGGATGTGGTACCGCTCGGTAATCGGTGGCGATCGTTGCCCCATCGTCGATACCTGGTGGCAGACCGAAACCGGCGCCATCATGATCAGCCCGCTGCCCGGTGTTACGGCAACCAAACCCGGATCAGCGATGCGCGGTCTGCCTGGCATCTCGTACGCCGTCGTTGATGACTCGGCAACTGAAGTCGGAAACGGGCACGGTGGCTACCTGGTACTCACTGATCCGTGGCCCTCGATGCTGCGCGGTATTTGGGGCGACAAGCAGCGCTACATCGATACCTATTGGTCGCGTTTTGATGGCCGATACTTCGCCGGCGACGGTGCAAAACTCGACGACGACGGCGCGATCTGGCTACTGGGTCGAGTCGACGACGTGATGCTCGTATCTGGCCACAACATCTCAACCACTGAAGTCGAATCGGCGCTGGTTTCTCATCCTGCGGTAGCTGAAGCTGCCGTGGTTGGTGCCACCGATGCCACTACCGGTCAAGGAATCGTCGCCTTCGTCATCCTTCGAAGCGGCATCGACAGCAGCGATGACCTACTCGTCGAATTGCGCAATCACGTTGCCAAGAAAATCGGCCCCATCGCTAAGCCACGACAGATTATGGCCGTGGCTGAACTCCCGAAAACCCGTTCGGGCAAGATTATGCGCCGGCTACTTCGCGATATTGCCGAGAACCGAACCATCGGGGATGCCACGACGCTGGCTGATCCGAATGTGATGAAACTGATCTCAGAAGGGCTATCCACCGCCGGCTCCGACGACTGAGCCGATACGGTTGGCTCAACGGCAGTAAGCGGAGGGACTTCCATGACAGAGCGTGACATGAGCATCGGCCAACTCGTCTCGCAGGCGACCGCCGATGTGCAGTCGCTGGTGAAGAGCCAGATCGAGCTCACCAAACTCGAAGTCAGTACCAGCGTGAAAGAAGCGGCCGCCGGTTCGGGCTTACTGGTGGGCGCCGGCACCCTTGCCTTCCTCGGGTTTATCTTTTTGCTGATCACCGCCGCCGAAGGAATGATCGCCGCCGGTTTGTCTGCCTGGCTTTCATTCCTGATCGTGGCTCTGGTGCTGATCGTCGTGGCAGCAATTCTTGGCTTCGTGGGTAAGAAGCGGTTCGAGAAAGTTAAAGGCCCAGAGCGAAGCATTAAGGCTCTCGAGGCAACGAAGTCATCGCTAAGCCACCTGACCGGAGAGTGATGGCTCGGTGAGCGAGTTGCTCGCCATTCCCGACCCCGCCACCGCAATCAACGCGCAGGGTCCGTGGACTAATCGAACGGTGGCCGCAAACGCCGCTCGGTTTCATTTAGTGGAAGCCGGTTCGGGCCCGCTGGTGGTACTGCTGCACGGATTTCCGACCTATTGGTACACGTGGCGGCACGCGATTCCGGCTTTAGCTAGGGCTGGCTATCGGGCCGTGGCGATGGATCTGCGAGGTTATGGCGGAAGTGACAAGACACCGCACGGATACGACCCGCTGAGTTTGGCCACTGATGTGGCAAGTGTGGTGCGGTCTCTTGGCGAACGCTCAGCGATCATTGTCGGCCACGGTTGGGGTGCAACGATCGCCTGGACCTTGGCCTGCACGCAACCTGAACTCACTCGCGCAATCGCTGCGGTCTCAATGCCGCATCCGGCAGATCTGCGAGCGGCAATCACACGCGACCGACGCCAACTCAGGGCCGCCTACTACTCGTTGGCTTACCAAATTCCGTTTCTTCCCGAGCGTCGCCTCACGGCACACCAAGCCGAGCGTGTGGCGAGGATTCTCCGTGAGCGCTCACTCGACGACTCGTGGCTTGACCCCACGGCAGAGGCGATGTTTCGGGCCGCGATGCTCTCACCGGCCTCGGCCCACTGCGCGGTTGAGTACCACCGCTGGGCGGTGAGGTCGATTCCGCGACGCGACGGCCGAGCCTTCCGGGCTGCTCTCTCAGCTCCAGTGACAGTGCCTGTACTTCAGGTGCACGGAACCAGCGATCCGTCGATCTTGGTATCAAGCCTTGGCGATACTGCCGACCGAGTCGATGCACCCTACGAGCAGGTGTTAATCGAGGCGGGTCACTATCCGCACGAGGAATCCCCCACGCTTTTCAATGGCGCGTTAATTTCGTGGTTGAACGCCCTCGAATAAGGGCTACCCAGCAATGCAGGAACCGGTCGGCACGGCCTGCGTGGCTTTACGTCCGGCGGCGGCCGCCGCAGCTACTTCGTCGGCCGTCAACGCGTAGCCAGTTGATGGGTCGCGCGATGCCGCTGCGAAAACCACGCCATAGACGAGTCCGGTCGGAGACAGCAGTGGCCCGCCGGAATTTCCGGGTAACACCCGACTACGTAATGAGTAGATGTCGCGAGTGACCGGCCCCGTGCCGTGAATGTCTTGGCCCTGCGCCGTTATGCGCCCGCGCACTCGAGCAGCTTCGGCGGTGAGTTTGCCGCCGCCGGGAAAGCCCGCAACGACAGCGTCGGAACCGCGGCCAGCAACCCCACCAAACCTCAACGGTACGGCCGTGAGATCGGGTACAGCCAACACCGCTACATCGATGGCCGGATCGAAGTACACAACCGAGGCTGAAAACATTCGGCCAACTCCGTCGACTTGCACCGTCGGGTCTTCAACTCCGGCCACCACATGAGCATTTGTCATCACGCGCTCGGGGGCAAACACGAAGCCACTGCCGGTGATTTGCTCAGAGCAATCTGAGGCCAACCCACTGACCTTGACCAATGAGGCCGACGCGCGCCGCAACGAGGGATCGGCCAGTAATGAATCGTTCGGTGCTGCCACTGGCAATGCTGTGGGTTCGACGATCGAGTCGAACACGCGCGGAAAGCCCGATGCATCGAGCACACCTTGTAAGCCGGCTGACGCACGCCTAGCCGGAGCGGGAATCACCGAGTCGATACTGGCGATCACCTTTGAACTATTCACCGCCGAACTCACCGGCGACTCAGGTAGCAATGCCAGCGCCGACGCGACCACCCACACCACGATCGACAGCGCGACCACATAGAAGGCCGCACCGGCCAACGAATCGAGCAGGGTCGCTGGCCGCCAGGTCCAGTCATTTCGTACTTTTCGCCCCAGCCACCCAGCGAGTGCTTGACCGGTGAATGCGCAGGCCAACACAATGCCGACCGAGATCAACCCGCGGGTGAGGGTGGGGGTAATCCACCGACTCAGCAGGGCTGGCAGCACGAACGCGGCGAAGAGTGCACCAGCGAGAAAACCCGCCATCGACAGGGCGCCCCGGATGAATCCTTGCCGCCAACCCGCGAAGGCGAAGAGAGAACCGATGCCAATCAGAATCCAATCGAGCAGGTTCATTGCACTGAGCCAACTTCAACGTCGACGAGTCGAGTGGCATCCCAGGGTTCTTCCCAACCGGCGAGGGAAATCAGCCGGTTAATCAATCCCGCGGTGAATCCCCACACGGTCAAACCGCGTACTAAGAAGCCCGGACTTCGATATCCCGAGGGGTGCACCACGGTGACTCGATTCGCCGGATCAACCAATTCAGCGATCGACACCCGTTCAACTGAGGCCACCTCGCGCGGGTCGGCCGCCCACACCGGTGACGGATCACGCCACCACCCCAGTACCGGCGTTACAGCAAAGTTCGACGGCGGCAGCCACAGGTCTGGCAGTCGACCGAAAGTAACCACACCTGCTGGGTCGAGCCCGGTTTCTTCATGGGCTTCGCGCAGCGCCGCCTCTTCGGCGGTTTCACCGGCCTCGATGGCTCCCCCTGGAAACGCAGGCTGACCGGCATGTGAACGCATATCGTGCGCCCGCTCGATCAACAGCAGATCGGCACTGAGCTTGCCACCTTCTGTGTGCTCGCCCTCACCGAACAGAATGAGTACCGCGCCTTCACGACCATCGTGATTCTCGGGGGGTAAAAACGACGAAAGGTCTTCGCCACGAATCGAACCGGCGAGCTCGGCGATTGGCCATAGCCACTCAGGTAGGCCCTGGTTCATGCCGGCCCCTCGGTGCGTAGCAGCGCCGCGGCAACCTCGGGATCAGTTGGCCCTTCACCGAACGACGGGCACTGCCTAGCGATCGGACAGGCTCCGCACGCGGGCTTCTTGGCGTGACAGCAGCGGCGCCCGTGCCAGATCACCACGTGAGACGCCGAGGTCAGGTCGGGCTTGGCAATGAGAGCCGCGATATCGCGTTCGATGCGATCAGGATCGGTATTGGTGGTCCAGCCAAATCGGCGCGCCAATCGGGCAACGTGGGTGTCTACAGTGATTCCCGGAACTGCGAATGCGTCGCCGAGCACCACATTGGCAGTCTTTCGACCAACTCCGGGAAGGGTTACGAGATCTTCCATGCGGCCGGGCACCTCAGCACCGAAACGCTCACAGAGTTCGCGAGCCAAAGCGGTGATGGTGTTGGCCTTGGCCCGAAAGAACCCCGTTGGACGAATGATCTCTTCAACATCAACGACATCAGCGCCGGCGAGAGCGGTTGCATCGGGGTAGCGCTCGAATAACGCGGGAGTTACCGAATTGACTCGTCGGTCGGTGGTTTGGGCACTCAACACCGTTGCTACGAGTAGTTCGAAGGGGTTTGAGAAGTCGAGTTCACAGCGGGCATCGGGGTAGGCAACCGCAAGATCTCGCACCAGACGCCGAGCTCGGCGTGGTGTGGCGAAAGGTAATTGGGCAGCGGCACTCACTCGTACAGCGTATGCGTAAGCACCCACATTCAAGTTTTTTCGCACTTCACCCGATGCATCACGTGTACTGAAATCAACTCAGGGAGTTGGGCGCATGTCCGGATTGAACCCGATCGATGATCTGTCTGACGACGATCTGATTAACGACGACCTGATTAACGACGACCTGACCAACGACGACCTGACCAACGAGGATGCCGCTGCGCTCAGGCGCATCAAGAAGGCCGAACGTGCCCGAGCCATAGCACCAGATCGAAACTCCAGTTTTGACCACCTTTCCCTCGATGACCTTCGCCGCGTACGCCAAGAACTCACCGAACAAGAAACCCGAGTCTCGTACTGGCGACGAATTCTGCAGGCACGCATTGACTTACTTGAAGCCGGCGAAGACGCCTCATCGGTGGCCAGCCTTGGTCGCCTGCTCACCGACGCCCCGAGTTCGCACCGCCGAATGGCCCACGTCACGGTTGAGGCTGTCGACGACACGGTTCTACCGTTGCCTGACCTGGCCACCCTGTGGGCGCGCGAGGCTGATCCGGCTGATTCGCGTGCGGTTGCGGCCCTCGTTGCCGACTTACATGAGGCCGAGAACCAGATTTCGCATGTGCGGGCCGACCTATTTGTTGGCATCGATGCCATCACCGCCGAACTCATCGCCCGGTTTCACGAAAATCCCAGTCTGGCTCTGATGGCCCTTCCGCACCGATAACAGTTCGAATGCGCCACAATGTGGGCATGGAGAATGTTTTAGCCGGGGCACCATTGTTCTCTGCTCTCGACGCAGAGGGCGCTGACGCGCTTCGCTCCTCAATGCAGGAGTTTCGCTTCAGTAAGGGCGACACGGTTTTCAGTGAGGGAGACCCTGGAGATCGGCTGTATGTGGTGAGCGACGGAAAGATCAAACTCAGCCACGCAGCCAGTGACGGCCGCGAAACTCTGCTGGCCGTCATGGGTCCTGGCGACATGTTCGGCGAGCTCTCCTTGTTTGATCCTGGCCCTCGCACCGCCAGCGCCACCGCAATTACCGACACCACACTGTTGGGCCTGGGCCATCAGTCGCTGCGGGCTTGGCTCACCGGTCGCCCCGAAGTTGCCGAGGCGCTGCTACGCGCGCTGGCCCAACGCCTGCGCCGAACCAACGACGCGCTCTCCGATTTGGTGTTCTCAGACGTTCCCGGCCGCGTGGCCAAGGCTCTGATCGAACTTGGGGTGAAGTTCGGCCAAACCCGCGCCGATGGTCTGTTCGTCGAACACGACCTCACCCAAGAAGAACTTGCTCAACTCGTTGGCGCATCTCGCGAAACCGTCAACAAGGCACTGGCCGACTTTGCCGCTCGCGGTTGGCTTCGGTTGGAATCTCGTTCAGTAACAATCACTGACCTTGAACGTCTAGAGCGCCGGTCTGCCTGAGGTACTCAAGCTGAGCCCTCACGCTCAGTAGTGCCGCGGGCCACACCGCACGCGGTACATCGACGTACACGCGTTCAACAACCGCTTGGGCTAGGTCGCCCGATTGCCCGGCTGAATCGGCTGGACCAGCAAGCTCGGCTGAACCAGCAAGCTCGGCAAGACCAGCGAACGCGGCCATCACTTGCGCCAGCCGCTGCTCTCGGTGGGCGCCGTAATAGTCGAAGACAACGATGGGCTGTTCGAGGGCAGGACCATGACCCGGAAGCACCATGGCCGCCCCCGACGTGTTGCAGGCCTCACGTAACAAAGCCAGCGACGAAAGGTAGTCATCGAGCCGGCCGTCAGGGTGAGCCACCACCGTGGTTCCGCGACCCAGCACGGTGTCACCGGTGACAATCGATGCCACCGACGTGCTGGCGGCGCCTTCTTCGTGCAGCAGCAGACTGGCTGAATCGGCGGTGTGACCTGGCGT
>Ga0114960_10003694_pt1 | contig 11629 bp, 13 predicted proteins | sample C_130625_MF_Meta_FD_92637 | JGI IMG/M metagenome (GOLD analysis project Ga0114960, IMG submission 92637) | Freshwater microbial communities from Lake Croche, Canada to study carbon cycling - C_130625_MF_MetaG | ecosystem: Environmental > Aquatic > Freshwater > Lake | place: Lake Croche, Canada... | reverse complement strand
ATGGTATATAATACTTTTAAAGATTTTGGTAAAAGTATATATAATGTTGGTAAAGATGGATTACATAATTTAAAATGGATGGTGAATTTAACGCCAAGACAAAAATATGAAAGCGAGATTAAGAAAGAAATCGTATCAAAAAATTTACCAAAATATACATCAAATATAATGACCGATATAGTATATAATGATAGATGTAGAAAAATGATTAACAAATTTATAGATAAAGCAACTGAAAAAGTGTTCTATGGTAAAATAACTAAAATAACGATATTAGTTCAATCAATTATTGAGTTAATAGATGACTTTAATCAAGCACAAGGTGAAAGATACATTGCTAATTCTAACGATATTAAGAGTCTATATGATAACCTTTGTTTTATAAGAAAAAAAATCGTAGATAAATATGAAGATTTTTCGCTAACGATAACGATAACTAACGAGTTAGCAAATAAAATATTTGAAGAATTTACGGGTTATTATAATGAGATAAAACAAAAAGTTCAAGATAATATAAAAGATGAACAAGATTTTAAATTTATAGACGTAGATGGTAGTAAAAAAGAAATACCTAATAAAGAAAAACCATTATTAAATATGTTTATTGATAATTATCAAAAATTTTATACAATAAACGATTATCATATGTCTGATAAAAATGAAAAAATAAATTATTCCAATTATCCCAATTATTATAAATCTGGTATAAATAAATGGTATATATCACAAGATACATATAAATCTAGTTATAAATCAATTATTGAGAATTTTAATCGATATAAAGCTATGAATGATATTCAGGAAGAAAATTTAGAAAAAACAAAAAGTAAATTAATATTTGATTTCGATAAAGAAAACTCAAAAATAGAAGAAAAAATTAATGAAGTTATTAATAAACAAGGACAAGACTATGAATTAAGTTTAAAAACATTATTTGCTTATATAAAAAACGAATATGATAATCAATACGACACTATTTATAAAATAATAAATGATTCCTCAAAAAAGAATAGAAGATTATTTATATGGAATGTTGAATCTAATCAATTAAAATATAATTTAGTAGTTATAATAAAAATACTTAAGTTTATTAATTTAAAATTAAATGAAATTGATGTTAGTAAATTATCAAAAGAAACTATTAAGCGATTATTAGAATATATTATTTGGATTACCGATATCTCTATTATCTCTAAAACAATTCATAATTATAACATACCTCGTAATAATCAAATTATTTATCAAATTCTTAATAAATTTGTTATATTTAGGGTATTTGAACAAATTTATTCTAAATATTTAAATAATAAATATGGGTCAGTTAAAAATGATTTAATTGACCCATACGATAACCTTGGGAAAAAAATTTCTGATAGAGAAGAATGGCTTAATAAAACTAAAAAAACAACATTTGGTAGTGAGGCAGTTGCTGCTATGGGAGCATCTTTAAAGTACAGTGAAGATATAAGTAAATATGAAGAAGAACGTTCTAGATATCAATTAGATTATGACATATATGACAAATTATTAAGATTTTTGTCAAATACAATTGGATATATACCAAAAGAACAAATACAATTAATTCGACCAGAAATGAAAGATTTTATAAATAGATTAATTGATTTATCAGATTATTCTCTAGACCAAAAGCAACAAATTAAAAATTATCTTAACCCACAATCAATTGGTGGTAAGAAAAAAATGACTAATAATACATATACCATAGAAGAATCGCAAATAGGTTTAACAGGTGGTAGGTATTATTCCCAAACACCAAGTGGTGCGGCTAAAAAGGCCGCTACAAGATTCCAAATAAATACAATAAATATGATTGTAAATTTCATAGTAAAATACAAACCGAAATACCTAATTTTATAAATATGATTGAATCAATATCTTATGAAACTAAACAAGAATTACTATTATATTTCGATGTATGAAAATCAATATAAACCTTAAATTATTTTTATATATATATATGAATTTTAAAATTGCATCTATTGGTTATGGGTTTGTGGGTAAGGCATTATGTAATAGTTTTCGTACTAAAAACATTGAGATATTAGTGAATGATATAAATTTCCAGGATTGTGATAATTTATATAAATTTATAGATGATGTAATCAAAGAAAATGAAAAAATGAACGAAACCCCCATTTATTTTATCTGTGTACCTACACCAATGATGATTGATGGTAAATGTAATACTGAAATAGTCGAAAGTGTTATTAAAGATATTAAAAAATTCTCAACTAAAAAACCTATAATCGTAATAAAAAGTACAGTACCGCCAACAACAACTCAAATGTTAGCAGATAAATATGATATGAATATTTGCTTTAATCCTGAATTCTTAACTGAAAAAAATTCATTTTATGATTTTGAAAATCAAAGTATAATTCTACTAGGAACAACAAAAAACAATGATATTCAGCCAGTCATCGATATCTATAAACATGTATTTCCTGAAGTACCCATAAAAATTGATGATAGTATTACTATGGAATATGTGAAATATATGAAAAATTGTTTCTTGGCAACTAAAGTAATATTTGCGAATGTTTTTAGAGACCTTTGTAATAAAACAAATACCGATTATAATCGTGTTAAAGAACTTGTAGCAGAGGATAATAGAATATTAGGAAGTCATTTGGATGTTCCTGGACACGATGGATATGATGGCTTCGGTGGCACTTGTTTTCCAAAAGATTTAAATGCAATTATTAATTTCGGCGAAGAAAAAGGCGCAAATGTTAATTTACTGAAATCAATTTGGGAAAATAATTTAATTTTCAGAAATAAAAATAAAGAAAAAATTTTTACAAAATGTACTATTATATAAAATTCATCATAATTTTTTATTTATACTCGCATATTTGCGAGGTAAATTAACATCAATATTACCACCATTCGCACAAATAACTTCTTTAAAATATTCAATTGTTTTTTTCAGCCCATCTTTAACATCAACTGATGGTTTCCAGTTTAATTCATTCATAGCAATAGTAATATCTGGTTTTCTTTGCTTAGGGTCATTCTCAGTTGAATCTAAATGAATTATATCACTATTACTATTTGAAAATAATTTAATAAGATTTGCAAAATCCTCAATAGTATATTCCTGTGGATTACCTATATTAACTGGTTTAATATAATCAGAATTCATAAGATTCACAAGACCTGCAATTAAATCGCTTATGTATTGAAAAGAACGAGTTGAATTACCATCACCATAAATAGTAATATTTTTATTCTGAAGTGCTTGAATAATAAAATTCGATACAACTCTTCCATCATAACAGGACATACGTTCTCCATAAGTATTAAAAATTCTAGCGACTCTTATATCCACATTATTTTGAGAATTATAAGCATACATTAGTGTTTCTGCTATTCTTTTCCCTTCATCATAACAAGCCCTTTCGCCAATCGGATTAACATTACCATAATAACTTTCATTTTGCGGATGAACAAGAGGGTCGCCATAAATCTCTGATGTAGATGTTAATAATATTCTTGCCTTCGTTCTTTTTGCCAAACCAAGCATATTATGAGTACCCATAAAATTCGTTTTAATTGTTTTAATAGGATTATATTGATAATGATAAGGAGAAGCAGGACAAGCCAAATGATATATAAAATCTACTTCCAAATGAATAGGTATTGTTATATCATGAATTAAAAAATTAAATCTACTATTATTTAACCAATGTTTAATATTATCCTTAGAACCAGTAGATAAATTATCAATAACATAAACTTCATTTTCTTCATTTGCCATTAAATAATCAACTAAATGAGAACCCACAAAACCCGCACCACCAGTAATTAATATTTTTTTCATAATAATAATAATAATATAATATTTAAATAGAATTAAAATGTTATTTTTGACAACATTAGCAATAATGTTTAATTTTATAATAATATATAACTACATTAAACACGTATATTTCATCGATATCATATTTGATTTAATTTCAATTGCAATCTCTTATCTTATAATAATCTGGATTAATAAATTAGAAAAAATAGATTGCAAATGCAGTGATTATCGCGAAAGAACTTATATTAAATTTGGTTGGTATTTAATAATAGTTATTAGTTTTATATCACTAATAGTACATATTCTAACACATTTTTATAAAGGTTTTATGTTTGATTATGAGTTATATAAAATAATGTATACATTAATATTTGGCAGCGTTATAATAATAACTATTTATTACATTTATGAATTAAAAAGAAAAAAATGTGCTTGTAGTGAAGATTATAAGAGAGAAATTGCTTATTATTATTCAATAATAGAATTTGTTCTGTATTTATTTAGCATATCTGGGTTTATTATAATGATGTACTTATATTCACTCAAAAACAGATTGTATGTATAAGATATTATCATATATTTCTTTTTCAGAAATCTTAAAAGCATTTCTTCGCAAATGCCTTAAATATTTTCTATCTTTCAATAATTTTTCAGGAGGATAAAATAACATACATAAATATTCGCGTCTAATGTCAATATCCATCAAAAATAATATTATATATATAATAGATAATAACTAATGGCAAATACTTCAGATATTAATAAATTTTTAATAGAATTACTTGGAACTTTCTTTTTCGTTTCAGTTATATTAAACACTTTAACTTTAAGTGCTGATAATTATACTGGACCTATAACTGTGGCGGTTGCTTTATTAGCCGCTATTTATTTTGGTGCTAAAGTTTCAGGTGCTCATTATAATCCTGCTGTATCTGTTTCTATGTACTTAAAGAATGTTATATCAGCCAATCTCTTACTCGGATATATAATATTCCAAGTAATAGGTGCTACATTAGCCGTTGTATTACATAATTATTTATATTAGTACACCTTCCTCCAGTCGTCATATAAAACATACTGATTTGATTTACTTGTACTATTAGACAAATTATATGAATATTCTTGCCTCAATTTGCCTCTGATTTGACTATCTGTGTATTTATTTTTTGGCAAATTAGACCTAATCTGATTTATTTTTTTTTCAACAAACTCTTCTTGTTTATTTACGTAGCTAGATTGACCGCAACCCATATTTGATAAACCATCATCGTAATATATAAAAATCATTTTTTATATAAAGAATATAATTATTTAAAATATAAATATGAATTTAATACTTAGTTTTATAGGAAAATTACCAGAGTACATAATTGATTGCATTTTTCAAATAAGATTATATTATAAAGGTTCTATTTATTTAATATTAGATGATTATAATAGTATTTATTTAGACCAGATTAAAAAATATAATGTTAATTTGATTCAATATGAATTCATAAATGAATTAGCAAATTATATACCAAAATTTATAGTTATGGATAATCTTCAAGACCGCAAATTTTTATTTTTCAGAGCATTTGAAAGAATGTTTTTAGTAAATAAATTACTAAATGACCAAGATTTAACTGATAATATTTTTATGGAAATTGATAATTTAATTTATGAGAATCCCGAATGTTGGATAGAAGAATTTTCAAAAAAAGAAGTAGCATATATGATAAATGAAGCGGAAACTTGCTCTGCAGGTGTTATGTATATTAAAAATAAAACAAGTATGCGACCTATATTAGATAAAATGATAGATTATATTAAAACAACTGATAATAATTGGGCGAATGAAATGGCTGCATTATATCACTTTTATAACTCAAATACTGATTATGTATATATAATGCCAACGTTATTTATGGATATTAAGAACCAAGTTGATAGTAGAATTTATGAAAATTATAGTAATAAAATATTTGACCCAGCAAGTTATGGACAATTTCTATTAGGATTAGATACAGTTCATACTGATGGAAAAATAAAAACAGGTGTATCATTAGACCATCATAAGGTAGTATGTAAAAGATATAAGATTGAATGGAAAACTGATAATGACGATTATAAGAAACCATATATTTTAGATGAGAATAAGAATGAATGGATTTTAATCAGCAATATTCATGTACATTCTAAAGACCTTAGATCTGGTTTATCAATGGATTTTTAATTATATAAGAATTATTTTTATTTATTTAACTAAAAACTAATGAATTTAATTTTAAGTTTTGTTGGAAAATTACCAGAGTACATAATTGATTGCATTTATCAAATACGATTGTATTATACAGGTACATTATATTTAATATATGACGATTACTCAAGTTCTCTCTTAAATGAAATCAATAAATTTAATGTTATATTAATCAAATATGACGACGTTAATAGTGATTCAAAAGAACGTTTATTAAAATATGCAAATAAATTTATAGAAACACCAGGACTTGAAGGACGTCCTAAATTATTTCTTACATCATTTGAACGAATGTTTTTAGTGAATGAATTAATTATCAAATACGATTTAACTGATAATATTTTTATGGAAATAGATAATTTAATTTACAATAATCCTGAAAAATGGATTGAGGAATTTTCAAAAAAAGAAGTAGCATATATGTTTCATTATAAGGAACATTGTTCTACCGGTATTTTATATATCAAAAGTAAAACAAGTATGAAGCCTATATTAGATTATATGATTAAATATATTGAAACTGAAAATGACGCATGGGTCTCTGAAATGAAGGCATTTTATAAATTTGAAAAATCAAATGAAAATTATAGTTATATAATGCCATCATTATTTGAAGATAAAAAGAATAATATAATTGAAAAAAAAATTTATGAAAATTATAGTAATCATGTATTTGACCCAGCAAGTTATGGACAATTTCTATTAGGGTTTGATATATTTCATACAGCAGGAGTGATTGTTACAGGAAAAAGCAATGAGGCTTTTTATATAGTTAATAATAGATATAAGATTGAATGGCAAACTGCAACTGATGGCTATAAGAAACCATATATATTAGATGAGAATAAGAATGAGTGGATATTAATCAATAATCTTCATGTTCATTCCAAAGACCTCAAATCTGGTTTATCTATATAAGACTTATTTTTATTTATTTTAATATAATAATGTTAATTCCTACAATTTTTGATGATTTTCCAAATGCTATTCCATCAAAAGGAATATTACATATAGGAGGTTCTGAATGTGAAGAAAAAGAATTATATCATAAATATAACATAAAGGATGAAAATATTTTATGGATTGAAGCATTACCTGAATTGGTAGAAAAACATAAAAATAATAATATAATTAATGCTGTAATTTCAAATACTGACAATGAAGAAGTTTCTTTTCATATAACAAACGTAACACAAGCATCTTCGCTTTTAAAATTAAAATATCATAAAATAAATCATCCAGAAATTTATGTGAATGAAACAAGAACAGTTAAAACCATAACATTAAATACTTTATATGAACAACATAATATTCCTTATGATAGATATGATGTTATAAATATAGATATTCAAGGAGGTGAATTAAATGCATTCAAAGGTGCTACAAAAATTCTACCACATATCAAAGCAATTTATAGCGAAGTAAATGTTAAAGAAATCTATGAAAATAATTGCTTTATGCATGAATTAGATGATTATCTACAGCAATATAACTTCAAACGAGTTGTAGGAGGCGCTTGTCCTAAATCTGGATGGGGTGATGCTTTATATTTAAAGGAATAAACTTAAAATTAATAATAATGAATTTTATTTTAAGTTTTGTTGGAAAATTACCAGAGTACATAATTGATTGTATTTATCAAATACGATTGTATTATACAGGTACATTATATTTAATATATAATGATTACTCAAGTTCTCTCTTAAATGAAATTATTAATTTTAATGTTATATTAATCAAATATGATGATGTTAATAGTGATTCAAATGAACGTTTATTAAAACATTCAGGTAAATTTATGCAAACACCTGCATTAGAAGGGCGTCCTGAATTATTTCGTCTTTCATATGAACGTATGTTTTTAGTGAATGAATTAATTAATAAATATGATTTAACTGATAATATTTTTATGGAAATTGATAATTTGATTTATAATAATCCCGAAACATGGATTGGGGAATTTTCAAAAAAAGAATTAGCATTTATGGTAGATTGCGAACCTCGATGTTCTACAGGATTAATGTATATCAAAAGTAAAACAAGTATGCAACCTGTATTAGATTATATGATTAAATATCTTGAAACAGAAAATGATGCATGGGTATCTGAAATGAGGGTATTTAAATTTTTTAATAATGCAAATGAAAATTATAGTTATATGATGCCGACGTTATTTGAAGATAAAAAACATACAAATGTAATTGAAAAAAATTATGAAAATTATAGTAATCAAATATTTGACCCAGCAAGTTATGGACAATTTCTATTAGGGTTTGATATATTTCATACTAATGGTAAAATAGTCTTAGGACAAAGTAATCCAGATTATTATATAGTCGCAGATAGATATAAAATTAAATGGAAAACAGATACTGATGGCTATAAGAAACCATATATTTTAGATGATAATAAGAATGAGTGGATATTAATCAATAATCTTCATGTTCATTCAAAAGACCTCAAATCTGGTTTATCAGATGAAAAAATAGAAATAATTTCTCGTGAAAAAATACAATTTAAATGTGATGTTTATCTTGCTGAAACATATAATTTTGCAAACCGTTTAGTTCATAAACATAAATTTAAAATCTTAAGCGAAATACCTGAGAAATATGATAATCCTAAAAAAATATTTTGCTATATTCAAGATGTACTTAAATTATATGATAAATTAGATTATTTTCAAAATGAATTTATTTTAGTTTCATCAGAAGAAGATACAGGAATAACTGAAGATGAATATAAAAAAATTGCAGACCATCCTAAAATAATTAAATGGTTTTCTTGTAATGTTTGTTTTGAACATCCTAAATTAATACTGATGCCAATTGGTATTAGAGACCAATATTGGGGAGGTAATATAGATTTTATTACAGAAGTTTCAAAAAATATTAATAAAATAAAAAAAATGTACTTTAATTTTGATTTAAATACCAACAAAGAAAAAAGATATGATTGTTATGAAAAATTATGTAAGCATTATGATTTTTTACCAGTTATAAAATATGAAGAAAATATAATAAGATTATCTGAATATGAATTTTGCCTTTGCCCACAAGGTAATGGTGTAGATACTCATCGTTTATTAGAATCGTGGTATTTAAATGTAGTTCCGATAGTTCTTGAAAATGATTTTATTAATGTAATAGAAAAACATACCAATCTTCCTTTAATAATCGTAAAAGATTGGACAGAAGTTATTAACTTAAATTTGGATTATAATAACTACAAAGATAAATTTAGATTTAAAAAATATATAGATTATAATTATTATAACAGATTAATATGAATATTATAACAGGTGAAAAAATGCAATTTTTGGCAGATGTATATTTTGGCAGTACAATCGATTATTTCTTATTTAATCCAGCCATTGGTATTAATGATAAAAACTTTTTAATTAAAGATATTCCTGAAAAATATAATAACCCTAAAATTATTTACTCATATACTCATTGCTTATTGGAATTATACGATAAATTTGATTGTTTTATGAATAATTTCATTTTAATATCTGGAAATAGTGATGAAAATATAATTGAGAGTAAATTTAAGAAAATAGCAGAACATCCTAGAATAATCAAATGGTTTTCACAAAATGTTTGTTTTATTCATCCGAAATTAGAACCATTTAGCATAGGAATAGCAAACGAACAATGGGAACACGGCAATTCAAAATGTTTTAGTCAAATATGCGATTCCTTGAATCTAATCAATAAAACAAAAGATATATTTTTCAATTTCACTTTCACATCACCTAAAAGAAATATATGCTATGATGCTCTTAAGAATTCAATAGAATTTTTACCAAATACTAATCCGATTCATAATTTCAATCGTTTAAGTGAATATAAATTTGCTATTTGCCCTGAAGGAAATGGTGTAGATACTCATCGTCTGGCGGAATGCTGGTATTTAAAGGTAGTTCCTATTGTAGTAGAAAATGATTTCATAAATACAATTAGAAATAAAATAGATTATCCAATAATAATATTAAAAGATTGGAATGAAATATTAAATATTAATTTAGACTATAGTAAATATATATTTGACTTCACTAATAAAATAAACAATTTCATTAATCTAAATTATTATAAAGAACAAATTAAATTACTTTCATAATTTTTGTGTCTTTTATTATTAGATGGATACTATTATATTACTAATATTAGTAATAATATACATAATATTATATATTTATGTCGTAAGAACTATATCAAAATCTGATAAAAAACAAACAATAACTTCAAATGTTAAGGATGGTACTTGTGATGCTAAAACTTGCGGTGCATTAGACCCAGTAAGTAATCCTGCTTATAATATGCAGCAAATAGTAAAACAATCAATATTACTAGAAGAACATTTAGTAAATAAAAATAAAAGATGCCGCGATTGCATTACCAAACATTTTCTACATATAATTGGATTAGCGGAAGAGGCGCAAATGTTAGCGACAAAGAATTGCAAGAACTATCCTTTAATTAATGAGAATGTCGAGTTATATAATAATCTATTTGAAAGATGGCGTAAAACACCCACTGATAGTGAAATACTTATAATATGCGATGAATTAAGAAATAATCGCAAGAAATTAATAGTCATTTATTATTTCGACGATAATTATAATATCTCATCTGGGTCATCGAAATAATTCTTGAGAATATAAGGGTCGTTTTTATATTTTTGCATGACATCTCTTATTGCTTTTGTAGCCGTTAATTCATTATTTATATGGTCTTGATGTATTTCACTCAATAAATTAACATTAGGATGACAATAAGGAAACGTAGTAGCATAAGTACATACTGATGTATATAATAGAATATCTGCTGCTTTAATATCATTAAATTTGGTGAAATCATATTTATTAGTATTTTTGTTATAATACAATTTAACTAATTTTTCTGCTCCTTTTCTGGTAATTAAATACATACCAGTAGAAGGTAAAATCTTTTGATATTTAATAAATTTAACATTATTAGAATATAAATGCGTATCTAATGTATTTACGGTATTGGCATACAAAATCATCATTTGTATAATTTCAGCATCTTTGGGCATATCATTAATCAAACTAGTAAAATTAATTGTGAAAGGTAAATAAATATCATCTTCTACAATCATAAAATATTCATCTGACGATTTTAATGCTTCTCTTAATGCTTTAATATGCGATGAAACGCATCCAAATTCAAATTTACAATTTTTTCTATTATTATCTAAACATTCAGGATTGCCACAAAAAAATGGTTCTTTATCTTCTAAGACATTATCAAAATCCTTAGGAGTTATAGCAGATACTCTTATATTTTCAATATTTAATTTTTTAAATTGCTTTTCCATAAAATCTTTTCTTTTATCAGAGCCGTCAATATTAATCCAATAATATTTAATATTCATTTGCAATTTTTAAATAATAAATAAACAAAAATAATTCTTATACCTTTTAACATTTAAAATGTCCGATTTTATACGGCAAAAAAATGTTAAAAGATCGTAATACTTTTGCTATTGCTAACAAAAGTAAGATAGTAATAGCATTCATTACTGAAGTGTTACTATCT
>Ga0114960_10003688_pt1 | contig 11639 bp, 10 predicted proteins | sample C_130625_MF_Meta_FD_92637 | JGI IMG/M metagenome (GOLD analysis project Ga0114960, IMG submission 92637) | Freshwater microbial communities from Lake Croche, Canada to study carbon cycling - C_130625_MF_MetaG | ecosystem: Environmental > Aquatic > Freshwater > Lake | place: Lake Croche, Canada... | reverse complement strand
GTTCCCGGCCGTGAGCTAAACCTCACCGGCCCAGACCTGCCATACGTTTTTTTGGTGGTTGGAGTCAACGGGGTTGGCAAAACCACGACCATCGGAAAGCTCGCCAAATGGCTAGCCGAGGGTGACTGGCAGGTTGTGATTGGCGCTGCCGACACCTTTAGAGCGGCGGCGGTTGACCAGGTTGCAACTTGGGCGCAACGGGCGGGCGCAAAGTTAGTTGCCGGAGAAACCGAAGGTCAAGACCCAGCTTCGGTAGCGTTCAAAGCGGTTGAAACCGCGATTGCCGACAAAGCCGACATTGTGATTATTGACACGGCTGGGCGCCTGCAAAACAAACAGGGCCTCATGGATGAGCTCGGGAAGATTCGCCGAGTAATCGAAAAGTCTGCGCGAGTGAGCGAAACCCTGCTCGTGCTCGACGCCACCACAGGGCAGAACGGCTTAGCTCAGGCGAAAGCCTTCGCCGAAGCCGCCAGCATTACCGGGGTAGTTCTGACCAAAGTTGATGGCACAGCCAAGGGAGGAATCGTCTACACGATTCAAAAAGAACTCGGAGTGCCAGTGAAACTTATTGGGTTTGGTGAGGGCGTCAACGATTTCGCGTTTTTCGAAGCAGACCAGTTTGCTCTCGGGCTCGTAGGATAGACCCGTTACCCAGCTAGGAGCTTGATGTTTAACAATCTGTCTGACCGTTTAGTCGAGACATTCAAGAGTCTGCGCAGCAAAGGCCGCCTGAGTGCCGCCGACATCGACACCACGCTGCGCGAGATTCGCCGCGCACTTCTTGAGGCCGACGTTGCCCTTGAAGTGGTCAAAAACTTTGTGGCTGCGGTTCGCGAACGCGCAATGGGCGACGAAGTTTCAAAAGCCCTAAACCCGGCCCAGCAAGTTGTGCAGATTGTTAACGACGAACTCGTGGCAATCTTGGGTGGCGAACAACGTCGCCTGCAGTTCGCTAAAAACCCACCGACCGTGATCATGCTCGCGGGTCTTCAGGGTTCAGGTAAGACGACTTTGGCCGGCAAGCTCGCCAAATGGCTCAAAGATCAGGGCCAAACGCCTTTGTTGGTGGCAGCCGACCTTCAGCGACCCAACGCCGTCAACCAGCTTCAGGTCGTTGGTGAGCGCGCTGGCGTTAGCGTTTTTGCGCCTGAGCCCGGTAACGGCGTTGGCGACCCGGTCAAAGTCTCGAAAGACGCCATCAAGCATGCCAACCAAAAGCAGTTCAGCGTTGTAATCGTTGACACCGCCGGTCGACTCGGCATCGACGAAGAGCTTATGAAGCAAGCTCGCGACATTCGCAAAGCCACCGACCCCGACGAAGTTTTGTTTGTCATCGACTCGATGATCGGTCAAGACGCGGTCAACGTCGCAAAAGCTTTCGAGGATGGCGTTGGAATCACCGGCGTTGTGCTTACCAAGCTCGATGGAGACGCTCGCGGTGGTGCAGCCCTCTCGGTGGCCTCAGTCATCGGCAAACCGATTATTTTTGCGTCAACCGGCGAAGCTCTCGACGCGTTCGAGCCGTTTTACCCCGACCGCATGGCCAGTCGAATTCTCGACATGGGCGACATCCTCACGCTCATCGAACAAACTCAAAAGAACTTCGATGAAACCGAAGCCCGCGAAATGGCAGAGAAGCTCGCCAAAAACGAGTTCACCCTCGAAGACTTTCTTGACCAAATGCAACAGCTTCGCAAAATGGGCTCCCTAAAGAGCATGCTCGGCATGATGCCCGGCGCCGGAGCGATGCGCAAACAACTCGACAACTTTGACGAAAAAGAAATCGACCGCACCGAAGCCATCATTCGCTCGATGACACCGGGGGAGCGCCGCCAGCCAAAAGTGCTAAACGGCTCGCGACGCCTGCGCATCGCCCGTGGTGCCGGCACCACGGTAACCGAAGTTAATTCGCTCGTAAACCGTTTCGAACAAGCGGCCAAAATGATGAAAACCGTAGCCAAAGGTGGCGTGCCGCAAATGCCCGGAATGCCAGGGATGCCAGGCGTTGGCGGAGGCAGCTCAGCCGGCAAAAACAAATCCAAAGCCAAAGGCAAGGGCGGCTCAAAATCGGGCAACCCCGCAAAACGCGCAGCCGAAGCCGCAGGCACAACCTACCAAGCGCCGGGCACCATCGAAAAGCCCGCGTCGGGCTCAGCCTTCGGGCTGGGGCGCTAGCCGACATCCGATCAAAAAAGCTCGCCAAAACCCGAAAAACCGCGCGGATGTTTGCCAGCACGCTCAATATCTGGCAGAATAGAGCGGTTGCCTAGTATTCGACCCTCTAACCGAATACCAACGGCAACCCCTAGAGCTTTCTTCACCGAGTGTGCCCCCACGCTCACGGTGAAACGTTCGCCCCAATACAAAAATCAGGAGCATTGTGGCTGTAAAAATCCGCCTAAAAAGAATGGGTAAAATCCGTTCACCGCACTACCGCATCGTAGTTGCCGACTCACGCACCAAGCGCGACGGCCGTGCCATCGAAGAGATTGGCCGCTACGTTCCAGGGGAGAACCCTTCAATCATCGAAGTAAACCACGAGCGTGCTCAGTACTGGCTAGGCGTTGGCGCTCAGCCAAGCGAGCAGGTTCTAGTTTTGCTTAAGCTAACCGGCGACTACCAGGCATCAAAGGGCGAGAAGGCCGAGAACAAAGTTCAGGTTAAAGCTGCCAAGGTTGAGTTCGTTGCAGACGCTGCAAAGAAGACCGTTTTGCGTCCAAAAGCTGAAATCGTTGTCAAGGCCGCCGAGCCTGTTGCCGAGGCAGTTGTTGAAGAAGCAGCCGTTGAAGCCGCAGCTGAAGTAGTTGCCGAAGAAGTAGCAGTTGAAGAAACTGCAGCAGAAGCACCTGCTGAAGCTGTGGCTGAAGAAGCACCTGCTGTTGAAGTTGTTGCCGAAGAAGCTCCTGCAGCTGAAGAAGTTGCCGAAGAAGCTCCCGCAGCTGAAGAAGCTGCAGCACCTGCAGAAGAGGCCTAAATCGTGTTAGCCGCTGCGCTCGAACACCTAGTCAAGGGTGTCGTCGATAATCCCGACGACGCTTCAGTCACTGCACGCTCAACCTCGCGGGGCGACCTGCTCGAGATTCACGTGCACCCTGATGACCTTGGCCGAGTGATCGGGCGCAACGGCCGCACAGCCAAAGCTCTGCGCACGCTTGTGAATGCGCTGGCTGACGGCAAGAAGATTCGTGTCGACATTATCGATGGTGACTTCTAACAAGACTGCGCTTAGAGTCGGTCGTCTGGTCAAGGCCCACGGCCTGAAGGGCGCATTCAAACTCGAACTTTACACAGACAGCCCCAACGAACGTTTCGTTCCGGGAGCGATGCTAGACCTTCAGGTTCCTGAAACATCACCATGGTTTGGCAAGCAGGTCGAAGTTGCCGAATTGCGAATGTATAACGCCATGCCGGTGCTTTTTCTAAAGGGCATCGAAGACCGAGGCGCCGCAGAAACTCTGGTGAAGGCCATCCTGCTCGTAAACGCCGACCTCGCTGACCTTCCCGTCGAAGAAGACGCCTGGTTTGACCACCAACTGGTTGGTCTAAAGGTTCTGCGCGATGGTATCGAAGTTGGCGAAGTTATTCGCGTCGAGCATTTTCCGGCGCAAGACCTGCTTGTGGTCAAAACTCCGACGGTCGATGAAGTCTTGGTTCCATTCGTAAAAGCCATCGTGCCGGTTGTCGATATGCAAAACGGCACCGTCACGGTTACTCCTCCGATTGGTCTTTTCGAAGAAGTCTTGCCCGACCTCGTTGCAACTCCAGCTGAAGGCAGCGCCGAACTCGCCGACGAAGCCGACGCCGAAGACGGCGTTGAAGCCGAAGAGGCCTAACTAATCGTGCGCATCGACGCGATCACAATCTTTCCTGATTATTTTCAGGCACTAGATATTTCGCTTTTGGGAAAAGCCCAGCAAGCCGGCATCCTCGATTTCAAAGCCCACGACCTGCGTGATTTCACCACCGACCGGCACAAGACCGTCGATGACACACCTTATGGCGGCGGCGCCGGCATGCTCATGAAAGCCGAACCGTGGGGTCAGGCACTTGATTCAATAATCAAAACGGATGCCTCTCGCCCGACCATCATTTTTACGTCACCCGCGGGTGAGGTGTTCAAGCAGGCCACCGCTCACGAGTTGGCGGCCAAGGAGCACTTGATTTTTGCATGTGGACGTTACGAGGGCATTGACCAGCGCGTGGTTGAATACGCGGCCACCAAAGGTGACGTTCGACTTATCAGCATTGGCGACTACGTTTTGAACGGCGGCGAAGTTGCCGCCATCGCGATGGTTGAGGCCATCGCCCGCCTGGTGCCCGGAGTCATTGGCAACGCCGAGAGTTTGCTCGAAGAGTCTCACAACGATGGCCTTCTTGAATACCCGAGCTACACCAAGCCCGCGGTATGGCGCGAGTTTGAGGTTCCGCCGGTTTTGCTAAGCGGTAACCACGCCGAAATCGCAAAGTGGCGCCACCAACAGCAGGTCGAAAGAACTCGAGCGGTTCGGCCCGATTTGCTCTCGGAATAAGCCGGGACTGCAACGCGGGTAGCGCATCCTCGTTATTTTGTGGCAGAATAGACAGGTTGCCGATTGCTCTGCCGCAGGGGAGCGCAACACAAACTTTTAGAAACACCAACTTACCCGTCATTGACCTGCGAGCCGTGACAGAAGGATACAAAATGCACATTCTCGATGTAGTAGATGCCGCGTCACTTCGCAGTGACATTCCAGAGTTCCGTGTTGGCGACAACGTCAAAGTTCACGTAAACATCATTGAAGGCACCCGCAGCCGTGTTCAGGTCTTTCAAGGCGTTGTAATCCGTCGCTCAGGCGAGGGAATCCGCGAGACTTTCACCGTTCGCAAAGTTTCTTTTCAGGTCGGCGTTGAGCGTACTTTTCCGGTGCACTCACCAGTTCTAGACAAAATCGAAGTTGTAACCCGCGGTGCAGTTCGCCGCGCGAAGCTTTACTACTTGCGCGACCTTCGCGGCAAGAAGGCAAAGATTCGCGAAAAGCGCGACAACGTTTAGTCTTCAGCTAACTTACCTAAGCTGAAATTATGAACGAACTGGGTTTTGGCGAAGACAACTTCGAAACCGAACCTAAATTCATCCGTGATCGAAGCAATCGCAATCGCCGTGACAAAGACACCGGCTGGCTAGCTGAACTCAAAAAGAACGTCTTTATGGCGTTCCTCATTGACCTCGTGGTTATTGTCGGTGCGGCTCTTTTGCTTTCGCTGCTTGTCAAAACGTTTTTGATTCGTTCATTCTTTGTGCCTTCGGGTTCGATGCTTTCGACGCTCCAAATTGACGACAGAATCATCGTCAACGAGCTCGTCCCCAATGTGGTTCCAATCGAACGTGGCGACGTTGTGGTTTTCAAAGATCCCGGTGGTTGGCTCGGCCCGGCCCAACCTGCCGCAACCGAGACGAACCCTTTGATTATCGGATGGGATTGGTTCCTCTCAGCATTTGGGCTTTCGCCAGCACCCGACAGCTCGCAGCACCTGGTGAAGCGCGTAATCGGTTTGCCGGGCGACAAAGTTTCGTGCTGCGATGCCATCAAGCACCTCACCATCAATGGCGCTAGCATCAACGAGACTTACCTCGACAAAGGTGTTTCGCCATCTGAGATTGACTTCAAAGTTACTGTTCCTCCCCACAAAATTTGGGTGATGGGTGACAACCGCTCGAGCAGCGCTGATTCGCGTTTTCACGTTGATTTGCCAAGCAAGGGTTTTGTCGACGAGAGCCTGATTGTTGGTCGCGCTTTCGTAGTGAGTTGGCCACTAAATCACTGGCAATGGCTAGATAACTTCAGCAGTGTCTTCAAAGACGTTCCCCAGCCTAAAAACTGAGCGTGAGCTGCTCGGCAGCCGCGTGCGATACATCATCGGAATCGATGAGGTTGGTCGCGGCGCACTTGCGGGCCCGGTCGCGGTTGGTGTTGCGCTTCTCGACTCGTGGTCGTCAAATTTCAACTTGGATGATTGGCCAGCCGCGCTAGCCGATAGCAAACTGATGACCGCCAAATCTCGTGGTGTCACAGCTCCGCTGGTGGCGGAGTGGGTAACGGCGTTTCAGGTGGGCTACGCAACCGCCGAAGAAATAGACGCTCAAGGAATCGTCTCGAGTTTGGTCTTGGCGGCAACGCGAGGACTTGAGCAGCTGATGTCAGAGTTTCGCGACCCCAACAGCCTTGTCACCGACGGCACGGTCGTTCTGCTGGACGGTTCTCATAACTGGCTAGCCGGGCATACCGGTGCGTTCGCGGTGCACCACCAGCCCAAGGCCGACCGAGACTGCGTCTCGGTGGCGGCCGCTGCGCTTCTGGCAAAAGTTTCGCGCGATGCTTGGATGCAGCAACTTGCGGCGCAGCATCCTCGTTATGGGTTTGAAGGCCACAAGGGTTATGGGGCGGCTTCGCACTTGGCGGCGATTCGCGAGTTTGGCCCGTCAACCGAGCACCGCACGACTTGGTTATCGCGAATATTGCCCGACTCTAGCGAGCTAGACTTTTATAACCATGGATGAAAACGAATTCGACGATTACGACCGCGATGCCGAACTGGCGCTGTTTCGCGAGTACCGCGATGTGGTCGGAACCTTCAAATATGTGATCGAAACCGAGCGACGTTTCTATTTGGCGAACGAGGTCGACCTCAAGAGGGTTGATGCTTCGAATGATTTCTATTTTGAAATCACAATGCAGGATGTTTGGGTTTGGGACATCTATCGCACCGACCGCTTCGTCAAGACAGTGAAAGTTTTGACTTTCAAAGACGTCAACCTTGAAGAGCTTTCGGGCAAGGCATACGACCTGCCAAAAGAGTTGGCTGTCGGCGAATAGCCTCAGCTCTACTTGGGGGACCATGTCTATGACCGACAAAAAGCAAGAATTTCAAAAGCACATCGCTGGCCTGCGTGCTGTCGCGATTGCATTAGTAGTTCTTGCTCACTATTCGGTGTCGGGTTTTTCTGGGGGTTTTATTGGGGTTGACGTATTTTTCGTGATCTCGGGGTTCTTAATTACCGGGGTGCTGACCCGTGAATACGAAGCAAGCCGCGACCCAATCACTCGCACTGGAAAAATCTCGTTAGGCAATTTTTATCTTCGTCGGGCCAAGCGCCTTCTTCCGGCGGCCGTTCTCACAAGTCTTACAACCTTGGCATGGACGTATTTCAACTTCAGCTCTTTTAGGTTCGCGACCACACTGGGCGACTTCACTTGGTCACAGCTGTTCGTAGCCAACCTTAATTTTGCTCTACAAGACAGCAACTACTTTTTGCAAGGTTCAGGCGTTTCCGTTTTCAGGCATTTCTGGTCTCTTTCTGTCGAAGAGCAGTTTTACTTTCTCTGGCCGGCGCTTCTTATGGCCGCCATTTCGATGCAGGCGTTGAGGATTGGGCGTCGAGTGTTGAGTTGGCAGTCACGTGCCCTAATCACTTTGGTCGTCGTCACTGTCATCTCACTGGCATCGATGCTCGTTGTGTTCGAAGTCTTTCCCCTCGGTTCCTACTACCTGTTGAGCTCGAGGGCCTGGGAGCTTGGCGTCGGCGGCATAGCTGCTTTGTTAGCTAACCATTTTGAAGTCGGCCGGAAACTTAAAAACCTTCCAACTTGGTTGGTTGACCTCTCATTCGTCGGCATGCTGGCATCTATTTTCTTGGTCACAGACTCAAACTTTGGATGGACCTTACTAAGTCCGGTTCTCTTCTCGGCAGTGTTTATTTTTGCTGGTGGTGCCAACTCTGGGGTTGCATCTCTTGTTCTGTCTACGCCTCCAATGCAGTTTGTTGGCCGAATCTCCTATTCACTTTATTTGTGGCATTGGCCTGTGCTTGTATTCGCACAGCAAGGGGGATACCTCAACGACTGGCCTTCATACTTGATTGTCATCGCTCTGACAGTAGCTCTCTCGACGCTTAGCTACTACTTTGTTGAGCGACCGTTCTTGGGTATCAAGTTCAATTTCGATACAACTAAGTTAAAGCCGCTCGCACTTGAATACCGAGCACGGTTCGTGAGTCTTGGAGTGGCGCTGTTGCTTGTCGTTGCAGTCATCCCTTCGATTGCGGTTCTCCCCGCAACATCGACTCTTCGCGCTGCTATCGCAGATTCTTTGGCTCCATCTAAGGAGGGAGTGGGGCACATTCTGGACCAATCGGCACTGCCTCTGCCCACTCAAACGGCGGTTGTAGAACCCTCAATCGAAGAATTACAACAGAGGCTCATAGAAAACAGGAACCTTGTAGAACAGAGCATTGAGAATGCTAGGTCCGGAAAGGTGTCGAGTTTTCAGCAGTCCAACATTTCGGTCGCGCAAAATACTAGTTTCCGAGACGAGTCTGGTTGGCGATGCCTATACCCAGACGGTTTAGGAGCGACTGTGGACTGCGAAATTGGTTCCGACTTGGCCACGACAAAAATGATTTTCCTCGGCGATTCGATGGTTGGGCAATACCAACAAGCTTTGCGACAGATCGTCGGGGACTTTCCGCGTGTAAGCGTGAGAATGATCTGGCACCCCCAGTGCCCAAACGCGCTAACTGGCGCTGGGCTTTTGCCCGATGATGTTTTGCTCACTAAATCTTCAAACAAAGAGTGCATTGGAATGCACGCGTACACTCTTTCTCAACTTGCAGCAAAGAGATACAACTTCGCTTTTTTGGGCGGGTTCTCTGGCAGTGCAGGCGCAGCATATGTCTCTGAGGCCATTGAGTATGCAAAAAAGATCAAGAGTCTTGTGAAGGTTATTGGCTTTGCCAAACCTTTGCCTTCATACCAGTCGCTTGAAAGTTGCTTGAATCAAAGTCTGTCTAACTTAAGCAAATGTGGTGGAAATCCACCCATGGCTGACCGGGATTCGACCGTGGCCGATTCGCTGAATTCAAAAATGTTTGGTTTGAGCGATTTGTTATGTAGGGGAGATATTTGCCCTGCACTCGTGGGCGATTTTCCAGTCGTAAATCACGGTCACCTGAACCCCAAGTTGGGGTACTTTTTGCGGAATGTTTTCTCCGCTGATTTTAGAATCCGGTATCCAGAAGCCTTCGAAAGCCTCCCCAGCGCTGCCGGCTTGTATCCGACTCCGACGCAGTCCGCGTCGCCAGCCATGCAACCGTCGGTTGAGCCGACACTCGAGACCCTACTTGAGGAGCGCCGAACACTCATCACTGAGAGCATTAGAGCGTCTTACAAGGTTGAGTCCCCTAGCAGTGAACTTCGTAAAAATATAGCCGTAGCAAGCGAGAAACCAACTTGGACAGATGAAACCGGTTGGCAATGCGAGATGATCGTTGCTGCCAGCGATTGCACCATCGGATCAAAAACTGCAAGGAAAGAATGGTTGGTCATTGGAGATTCAATGGCCGCGCAATATCGGGGAGCATTTCGACGCATCGCCGAAAATAACAGCGACGTGCGCGTTCGGTTGATTTATCAGGGGCAATGCCCGAACTCGATTACCTTAAAAGGATTAGTCTCTCGAAAATACCGAGAAATAACTCTGCAAGCAAATGAAAATTGCCTCAAAACACATGATTACGAGCAGAGTGTAGTTCGTCAAAAGACCTTCGACTTGATTCTTCTAAGTGATGCGGGTGGAGATTTTCCTCTTTATGAAGCCGAAGCTACTGATTTTGCCACTCAGATGAAAAAACACACCAAAAATTTAGTCGTCGTGGCAAGTAACCCTGCTTATCCGTTCCTTCAGGACTGCCTAAATCGTGAGGAAACAAATCTAAGCGATTGCTCTGCTTCTTCTGTTATTCAAGACAAAAGCGACAATCTAGTCGCGCAATCCGCAGGTATACCGTTATTGCGGCCGCAGGACATGTTTTGCTACCTAGGCAAGTGCCCAGCGCTTATTGCCGGTTTTCCGGTCAGCAGCGGTGGTCACATAAACGCGGACCAGTCATATTTTTCAGGGATACTATTTGGCGAGATGATTAGAACTCTTGCCCCGACCGCATTCAAATAGAAAAATCTGGTTATCTGGCTGTGAATAGCCTCGGTTGGCAAGCTCAGCATTGCGACCGATCAAACCTGAAAAATTTCCCTTTCGCAACGTTCCTGAAAATTTTCTGAAGCCCTGCTAAGGTGCTCGTGAGAAATATTAAAACTTACGGGATAGGGAAACAGTGTTTAATAAGACCAAAAAAATCGCCATAGTGTCGGCAATTGCAGTATTCATGTCCACCGGATTGTTTGCCGGAGCGAACTCAGCAGCGCAGGCTGACGTTCTTACCGGAATCGCATCCTGGCCTCAGAATGTCACGTTCGAAACTGCAGACGCCGCGAATGACTTCGCAAGCCCGACTTCGACGGAGAAGTCAACGCTCACTGTCGTTCCAACAGCTGAGGCACCAACAGATGCCTTGCCTGATTTTGACCCATTCGACCACGGCGATTTCGTAGCCAAGGTTGTCGACAATTCGCAATTGAGTGCAACAACCCCGGTGTTGAAGTTCAACCCGGTTGAAGACGTAAACTTCGACACCAATTTAGTGACTATGCAGGTTTACGTTCCAGTTGCGAAGAAAACCAAATTGACGATGACGATGCAAGGAACCAAGCCTGGAGAGCCGTCATTCGGTGACATCGGCTACGCCCCTCACACAATAGCTACCTCAGTGCAGGTTACGGAAGTGGGTTGGCAAGAAGTCTATTTTGATTTTTCGGGTTCTTCCTCAGGAGACCGCACCATTAACTTCAACGGATTTGACCTAGCTATTGAGTACACAAGGAGCACGTACAGTGGCGAACCCTGGTACTTCGACAACTTCAAATCCGAGGACGCACTAAAGCGAATTCCACGGACCAACCCGAGCAAGGTTTTTGGCTTTGAAGCGGCAGATGCCGGAACAGTTGGCCCAGACGCCGGACAGGTCGTTACAGACGCGCCTGCGAAGGGTGACGCTGTTTCAAACAGGAGCCTGAAGTTAAATAGACCCGTCCAGTGCGGTACTTTTCCCACTTTGATGTACATTGCGCCGACCGGTGAAAGCGTTATTTCAAGTGACAGTTTGGTCATTAAAGCCAACATTTATTCAGATCACATCGGCGAACAGGCGCAGTTGGCAGTCGGCTATAGCCCCTATGTGTGGCTTTTCTCGAGCGTCACTGAAACCACCAAGGTTGGCTGGCAATTGATGAGTTTTGATTTCTCCAACTCAGGTTTCGATGCAGGAGGTTTAGATGCAGAACGTATCTACAATCGAGTACTGCTCGACCCGAACCGCATCGAAAACCAACAAAACACCTGTAACCAGCACGACCCGTATTATGTCGATGATCTGGCTTTCAATGGCGCTGAGCCGGCTTCACTGGATGCATCGACCCCAAGCCCTAACCCGACTTCAAGCCCTAACCCGACTTCAAGCGCATCCCCATCTCCCACTGGCACTCCAACGCCTTCAACGGGTGGCACTCAGACTCCTGGCACTCCGTCTGCGCCGACCGGATCAGCAACTTTACCAACCGGCGCTAGTTTGACCGAAGCCACGGTAGACGTTGTTTTGACCGGCCTTGACCCGCTTTCGGCGGTCTCGGTGTGCGCCAAGTCACGCCCGGTGCTTATTGCCACAGGTTTCGCTGATGCCAACGGTACGTTCAGAAAGACTGTGTCTT
>Ga0114960_10003685_pt1 | contig 11644 bp, 10 predicted proteins | sample C_130625_MF_Meta_FD_92637 | JGI IMG/M metagenome (GOLD analysis project Ga0114960, IMG submission 92637) | Freshwater microbial communities from Lake Croche, Canada to study carbon cycling - C_130625_MF_MetaG | ecosystem: Environmental > Aquatic > Freshwater > Lake | place: Lake Croche, Canada... | reverse complement strand
TCCGTAGTCAGATGCTCTATCCGTTGAGCTACAAGCGCTTGGTGGTGGAGAGTGAATACTACCTGCTAACTAATTAAGCCCCAAACTCAGCAAATTAGCCCATGAAACCTCTTTAACGCGGGGCTTTCCAAGTGGCTCCCCTGCTGCCACTTCGGCAGCATTGATCTTTGCCCACGCGCTTTGATCGATGATCTGATGATCGCCTGGGATCAGCATTGCAATATCCATTGTCTCTTTTGGCTCTTTGAGATCAGAGATAAGCAGTTCAACAACATCAGATGCATCACTCTTATTAGTACCGATAACTCCAGAGGGACCACGCTTTGCCCAACCCACTGTGTAGATGTTGGTACCAAGTACTCGTCCGGCTTCATTCTCAATGATTCCATTATGGAAGTAGATACCGTTTATTGGTGCCGCCTGGTAGCCAATAGCAGAGATAACAAGTGAGCATGGAATTGAATAGGTTTCTCCTGTATCAACTACTTTGCCATTTTCGATTTTGTTAATTCCAAAGAGAACTTTTTCTACCTTCCCATTGCCTTTAATCTCTTTTGGTGCTGTGAGGAAACGGAACTCCATCGAACGCTCATGTCCAGACTTTGGGTGTTCGGCGATGAGACGCCATGCTTCAAGGTTGGATGCAACGTGCTTTTCAATCTCACCGGCAGCTTCTGCGCGCGCATGTGCTTCACTTACTTGATCTGCATCGATATAAACATCGGTATGTTCTAGCTTTGGTAAATCGCGAAGCTCTGGTGCTGTGAAGGCAGCATGTTCAACACCCCGGCGCCCTGCGATATAGACCTTACGGATGTTTGAATCGTGGAAAGTAGCGAGCGCATGATCAGTGGTATCGGTCAGATCTAACTCAATTGGATTTATAGCCAGCATGCGAGCGCAATCCATTGCTACGTTACCTGCACCAATGACCACTGCTGTTGTTCCTGAGAGATCAATATCCATTGCGGCGAAATCTGGATGACCGTTATACCAAGGGACAAATTCAGCAGCAGATATCGAGCCTGGTAGATCCTCGCCCGGGATGCCGAGTTTGCGACCGATTGCAGAACCAGTGCACATCACCACTGCGTCATAGCGAGCAGTGAGATCTTCGATATCAATATCTTTACCGATTTCGATATTGCCAAAGACTCTGAAATTAGGCTCGGCTGCTACCTTCTCAAAGACCTTTGCGACTGTCTTAATCTTTGGATGATCAGGTGCCACGCCTAGGCGTACGAGCCCCCACATAGTCGGGAGGCGCTCAAAGAGGTCGATAGAAAAGGTTCGATCAGCGTTCTGGGCGTTCTGAAGCGCCTGCGCAGTGAAGTAACCAGCAGGTCCTGCGCCAACGATTGCGATCGAGTAATGAGCCATTAGGACTGCAGTTTACAGGTCTAGCGAGAGACGCGAATCAATTCCTTTAGTTGGACTCTAGTGACCTTAGAGGGCATGCATAAATGAGACCGTGATGGGGCTTGCGGTCAACTCTTTCTCTGATGCTCGAATCGCAATGACGTGTGGGGTCTTGTCATGTTGTGCAAGCGCTTCTGGACCAGTCCAGCCTTCTCTAAAGTAGAAGATGTCGGGATTGTCGCGATCGACATTGAGTATGTAATAGAGACAGCCAGGCTCGCCTTGGGTCGCTAGCTCCATCGCCTTGAGGCGAGTAATGAGTTCTTCGCGCTTTCCTGGAGCTGCTTCAAAACGAGCAACCATATGAAACTCAGACATGAACTCTCTCTTTCTCTTACTTAATAATATGTGGACGAAGAGTTTGGAAGGCTATCTCTAGCCCAACTTTTACATTCTCTTCAGTGCCGCCCCAGATGGGATCCTCGTGTTCAACAGACAAGGTACCGTTAAATCCACCTTCATACATAACGTCGATCAATTTTTTCCAATTTACTTCACCAAGACCCGGCACGCGATAACGCCACCAGCCGACATCCCAAGGGTTTTCTCGGACAACTGCACGACCTGGGTATCCAAAGTGATTTCTCTTTTCAGGGAATATCTCAATATCTTTTGCTTGGGCGTGTACAACGCGATCCATATATGGCTTGATCGCTTCGATCGGATCAATTCCCATCCACACTAAGTGCGATGGGTCGTAGTTAAGATAAAGACCTAATCCAAACATCCACTCCCATAGTTCGGGAGAGTATGCCAAGTTTCCTGGATATCCATCTGGATGCCAGCCTTCCATGACGCAATTTTCAATAACAATCTTTACATTCTGTTTCGTTGCATGTGCCACTAGTGGCTTAAATACTTCTTCTGCCATAACCAGATTCTCGGCAACTGTTTTATTCCAATCTCGCCCAACAAAGGTACCGACTGATTCGACTCCCAAAAGAGCTGCTGCATCAATACAACGCATAACATGTTGATTTATCTGAGTACGTTGAGCTGGATCTGGATGAAGATTATTGTCATAGAAGGCGATTGATGAAAGTTGAAGTCCGCGTGAAGTGAAGATTTCCTTTACACGCGCTACATCTTGAGTTCCAAAGGTTTCAACATTGAGATGTGTTGCTACAAATGGACGATCACCTAAATCTGGCCACGCTGCGACTTCGAGCGCTTCATAACCCTGTGCAACAGCCCAATCTGCAATCTCTTCAAGAGATAGCTTAGGAAGGCAAGCAGTAAGAAAACCTAGTTTCATTTGACCTCCACCCAGCGTTGCTCTTGCGCTGATTCTAAGACTGCTGCTGTCAGTTGGGCAGCCCGCAATCCATCTGCAAAGCGAGGCAATCCTTCACTCTCCCCGGCTGAAATCGCGCTGTAGGTATCGGCGACAAAGGCATTGAAGCAATCTTGATATCCCTGAGGGTGCCCTGCCGGCAAGATCGAGAATCGTCCAGCTGATGCAGACTCGCCTGCTGAACCGCGCATAAAGGTGGAATTAACGTTCACTCCGCCCTCCCACAAAGAATCTGGATTCTCTTGGTCAAAGACATACGAATAACCATTTCCTTCAACCGAGAACCACAACTTATTCTTTCGACCCGCAGAGACTTGTGAAAGTACGAGTGATCCTTGAGCGCCAGTGTTTGTCTGGAAGATGATAGTTCCGCCATCTTCGGTATCAACAGCTGGCGCATCTGACCGAGACTCGAATACCTTCAGCAACTGGGCATTGAGTCGGACAATGCGCTGTCCTGTAACAAATTCAATGAGATCAACCCAGTGAACTCCAATATCTCCAAATGCTCGAGATGGGCCCCCAAGCGCTGGATTGATACGCCAGTTCTCAATCTCATCAGATGCAAGCCAATCCTGTAGATAATAACCATGCATCAAATGGGGTGCAGATTTAGAACTCCGTAAGCGATCACGGGTTTCTAGGACCGTTGGGTAATAGCGATAGATAAAAGGGACTGTTGCAACAAGATTCTTCTCACGCGCTAGCTCAGTCAGGTTCTTCGCATCAGTAACAGAGATTGCTAGGGGTTTCTCACAAATAACATGCTTACCATTTTGGAGTGCGAGTGTGGCAAGTTCAGCGTGGAAAATATTAGGTGTGCAGATGTGAATCACATCAATATCTGGATCACTCATCATCTCTTCGGTAGTTACCGCATAATCAGCACCAACTTTTTGGGCACCGACACGTGCGATATCAATATTTACCGCCGAGACTGATCGAAGATTGTGGCCATTGGCGCGAATTGCACGAGCGTGAACTTCACCGATAAATCCCATGCCGATGATTCCAGCACGAAGTGTTCCAACTTTCGTCTGTTCTACTTCGGTGCGAGAGAAAGTATTTGCACTCATTCTTTTCTAATCCCTACTTCTTCTTCGCTAAAGCGACGGCCAAGATGATGATCAAGCCACGGATAATTTGCTGCTCACTCACTGGCAAGCCAGCCAAGATCAAGCCGTTATTGATTAAACCTACGAGGAGTGCGCCAAAGAGTGTGCCAATGATTGTTCCACCGCCACCAAAGAGGCTGGTTCCACCCAGGATTACTGCAGCGATCGCGGAGAGCTCATCTCCGGCACCCCACTCGTAACGTCCTGTTTGTAGGCGGCCTGCATAAATCATTCCTGCAATCGCAGCGACTGTTGATGAAATTAAGAGGACGGTAAATTTGATCCGCTTTGTATCGATACCGTTGAATTCAGCAGCATCTCTATTTCCACCTGTTGCGAGAATTCTTCGCCCAAGTGTTGTGCGAGTAAGAGTTATCCACCCGATCAATACCGCGCTAAAACTCCAGAAAATCACACTTGGAAACTTCCCGATAGAGCCTGATCCAAAGATTCGATTAAACGAATCATTAAGAATTGGAATAGGGGCGTAATCAGTGATGAGGGCTGCCGTTCCAACGGCGACACCTTGCATCCCGAGGGTTACTAGGAAGCTAGGAATTCCTATTCGGGATACAAGGAGCCCATTAGCCGTTCCAACTATGAGGCCAACACCTAAACCAGCGCATACTCCTGCTACAGCACCGTGGTCACGAATCATGAGGGCAACTACAACAGATGACAGACCAGCAACTCCACCGATCGAAAGATCGATCTCTGCACAAGCGATAACGAAAGTCATTGCAACAGCCATTACCGAGATTGTTGCAGTCTGGCGGAAGATATTGAGTAAGTTATTTGGACCAAGGAAGCCATCATTGTGTAGTAGCAGTGCAAAGAATAGGAATATCAGCGCAAACATCCAGTAAATAAAACTGGAGCGCCAATCGAAACGAATCAATGATTTGATATTCATGCACTTATCCCTTGCACCATGAGTTGGAGATGGTCTTCATCGCGAACATCTTGACGAGAAATTTCGTCACGAATTTCACCATCTTTGATAATTAAGATTCGATCGCAAACTCCCAAGAGTTCTGGCAGTTCTGATGAAACCAAAATGATTGAGTTACCTTTAGCAGCTAGTGAACGTACCAATTTCATGATTTCTACCTTGGTACCAATATCAACCCCAACTGTGGGCTCATCCATCAAGATAATCGAAGGGTTTGTGGCTACCCACTTGGCGATGACCACCTTCTGTTGATTGCCACCAGAGAGCAGCTTTACCTGGCGACTTGCCTCTGGTGGCCTAATTTCAAAATCAGTGATGGCTGTAGCCGAGAACTCCTTAATTTTTTCAAAATTGAGGAAACTTAAGTGCGAGAGCTTCTCTAAGTTCGCAGCAAGAATATTGGCAGAGACGGAATGTTCCATAACCAGGCCTTGGCGGCGGCGATCTTCTGGAATAAATGCCAGCCCTGAATTCTTTGCATCGCGTGGATTCTTGATCGAAACCTCATCACCATTGAGAAAGAGCTTGCCTGAAGATTTCTTATCGAGCCCAAATATTGCTCGAAGGATCTCAGTACGGCCGCTCCCCATCAATCCAGCCAGACCAAGGATTTCACCCTTATATAGATCGAGAGAGACATTCTTTACTCGATTACCGGCAACGAGGTTCTCTACCTTAAGAGTTGGTGTTGAGCTCCGGTTTATCTGATGGCCATCGTGAGAGAGCATCTCAACATCTTTTCGGCCAGTAATATGCGCAATCACGTCATGCGGCGTAATATCTTGAAGAGATTCAGTAGCTACAAGATTTCCATCTCGTAGGATCGTAATGCGGTCACAGATTTGATAAATCTCATCCATTCGATGACTAATATAAATAATCGATACGCCTGATGAAGTGAGTTGCTTTAATACTTTAAAGAGGGCATCAACTTCGTGCTTTGCAAGAGATGCTGTTGGTTCGTCCAAGATCAAGATTTTTGCTTCGGCTGCGATCGCCTTTGCAATCTCTGTTAACTGTTGATACGCCCGACTCAGTGATGAGACCTTTGCAGTGACATCGATCTCGATACCAACACTTTTTAATACCTTTTCAGCGCTTGCCGCTGATCCAGCATCAGTGATCAAGCCGAGCTTATTCTTTGGCTCGCGATTGAGGTAAATATTTTGTGCAACTGAAAGCTCTGGGATCAATGAAAATTCTTGGAAAACCATTCCAATTCCAAAGTTCTGGGCATCTTGGAAAGAGTTAATCACAACAGGATTTCCTGCCACAGTAATTTCGCCTGAATCCATGGTGTAGACGCCCTGCAAAATCTTCATCAGGGTTGACTTTCCAGCACCATTTTCACCAGCTAAAGCGTGAACCTCGCCTGGGCGTACGCTGAAATTAACATCTTTAAGAACGCGAGTTCCAAAGAAAGACTTGCTGATATTTTTCATCTCGACAGTATTTATGGAACCCACCTCCTTCATATATCTAAAGTTTCGCTGAGGAATTAATCAGTAACGCGTGGAACGTTTACCCATTCGCGCTTCGCGGCCGAGTCAGCCATCGCATCAGCGATGAGGTTGATCTGGTAACCATCCTTGAAGTTTGGAGAAACTTCTCCACCTTCGACGATCGCCTTAATGAAGTCATATGCCTCAATAATCTTTGTTTCGCCATAGCCGATACCCAGGGCTGGAATTGGCCATAAGCCATCTCCATATGGGTGTGCGGGCCCTGTATAGACAGTGCGGAATCCCTTGCGATCGCCTTGATCTTTAGCGAATGCAACTTGGAGTTCGTCGCGACGCTCATAATTGAAGTAGATCGATCCAAGAGAGCCATGGATTTCAAAGGTGAGGAAGTTATTTCTTCCATGAGCATTACGAGTAGCTTCTAGTGAGCCGATCGCGCCATTTTCAAACTCAAGTAGTGAAAGTACTTCGTCGTCGACATCTACTGCTGCACGTGGTGCATCAGCGTTCTTAGCACCGGTACCAAGCTTGTCGACTGTGCCACTCTGAACTGGGCGTGAAGTAACCCAAGTCTTCAGCTGTGTATTCACTTGAGTGATCTCACCACAAAGGTAGCGTGCCATATCAACAACGTGTGTCCCAATATCACCAAGGGAACCAGAGCCGGCAATCGCTTTCTGGAAGCGCCATGAAAGTGGACCATCCGGATCTGCTGACCAATCCTGGAGATATGTTCCACGGAAGTTCATAATCTCGCCGATTGCACCTTCTTCAATATATTTCTTTGCAAGTGCTACAGCTGGTGTGCGGCGATAGTTAAAGGCGACCATATGAACAATTCCGGCATTCTTCACGGCGTCATACATGGTCTTCGCTTCAGCACCATTTCGGGCTAATGGCTTCTCACTAATAATGTGTTTACCTGCTGCTGCGGCTGCAATCGCGATTTCAGCGTGGAGGTGGTTCGGTGTAGCAATATCAATAATATCGATCTCGGGATCATCGATCACAGAGCGCCAATCACCACTGCTCTTTTCAAAACCAAAACGAACCGCTGCCTCTGCTGCTACCGCATCGTTCACATCGACGATTGTCTTGCGAACGGGATAAGCAGGTGCTGGATGGAAGAACATAGGCATAGCAACGTAGGCGAGAGAGTGGGCCTTACCCATAAACCCTGCACCAATGAGCGCGACATTTAACTTTTTCATTTTTAATCCTTTTAAAGTTTTTGGTTTTGGTTTTAGTAATTGTCTAGCGGGCCCACAATAGGCCCGCCAGACAATCGATTTCTACTTAGTTCTTGTATGACTTTCTGATTGCATCTGATGGTGCAGCGGAATAAACCGTGCGCCAAGCCTGCAAGACATTGCCGTGGTCAACTGCGAGAGCTGGCATAGCAACATAGATTGGAGCAGTCTTTCCGATCAAGGCGTATGCAGCAAGCTTTGCTTCTGCAACACCAGCATCGTATGGACGCTGTGCGCCAAGACCACTAACTGGTCCACCCTTAGCTAGAGAGATAGCGACATTTGCGCCGAGATCTTCTGTAGCAATAACTGTTGTTGTGTTTCCTGCTGCGCGAAGTGCAGCCATAACACCTTCAGCTGGTGTATCCCAAACAGCCCAGATAGCGCTGATAGTTGGGTTCTTTGTCAAGATTGCAGTTGCTGCTGCTTGAGCATCTCCTGCAAAATCTGGTCCAGAGATTCCCTTGTCATCAACAATCTTGATTCCAGGGAACTTCTTTGTGATTGTCTCTTTGAAACCGTTCCAGCGTTGCTTAGTAACCCAGAAATCAGCGGCGTGGTGGATTGTTGCAATTGTTCCTTTGCCATTGAGTTTCTTACCGAGGAGGTAAGCAGACGCAGCACCGTTTGCATAGTTATCAGCTGAGACAACAGATACATAGTCCTTGCCCGCAGTCATTCCGCTTGCAACGTTATCCATGAAGACAATCTTTGTACCTGCAGCAGCAACAGCCTTATATGTTGCAGCTTCTGCTTGGCTATCTACAGGGATCGAGATAAGAACTGATGGCTTCTTAGCCATAAGTGTCTGAATTTGTGATACCTGTGTATCAGCCTTGAAGTCTGCCTGAGTTGTTCCAACAATTGTGATACCCAACTCAGCAAATTGCTTCTTCAAGCCAGCAAGCTGACCGCTGGTCCAGTCTGAAGTGAGGTGAAGTGCAATTGCAGCAGTAGCTTTAAGAGCTTTAACTTTTGCTAGTTCTTCGGTTGTGAAAGTGAGAGATTCTGCTGATGCTGCAGCTTCACCATTAGGGCCAGTTGAATAAACCTTGCCTGATGCGAGTTCATCGAGGCCAGCCTTGGCAATCTGAGCAGCTGATTGGCCAGCTGAAACTCCAGTTATAGAGGCAAATGATGAGATCGCGATAACCGCGGCCGCAACAATTGCCTTTCTCTTATTTGTTGACATGCTTTCTCCTTTAGTAGTTTTTTACTTGGTGTTCTTGTGATTACTTGAGATGTTCTTGAATGAACTTCATGCTGATTGCTGCCGCATCCTTTGGATCTCCGTCATAACCATCTAGCTCGACAACAGCCCAGCCTTGATAATTGATCTCTTTGAGTGCTGCAAAGATCTCAGTGAAATTGAGATCGCCCTTGCCCAAAGGCAAGAATGCAAATGGTTCTTTCTGGAAGTCCTTCAGGTGTACGTGACGCACACGATCTGGATACTGACGAATAAGTGCAGCTGGATCCCCTCCGCCTGCAGCTAGGTGTGCAGTGTCAGGACAGAATGCAATCTTTGAAAGCTTCATTAATTTTGCAAGCTGTTCTGGGCCTTCGACAATTGTCGTGAGGTGTGGGTGGAAGCACGCTGTTAAACCTGCTGCCGCTGCCATATCAGTCACCCGATCGAGCTGGGTAGCCAACTTTTGATAATCTGATTCGCGAATTCCAGAAGCTCTTTGCGCTCCGCCACCCACGATGAGATTGATAGCGCCAAATTTCTTGGCTAGGTCGATTGCAACCCCGATTTTGTGGAATTCATCATCGAGAATTTCGTCGTAAATGAAGTTCGCTCCTGTGTAGACGCTCACCAGAGTCAGCTTGTTCTTGGCTAGTAGGGCCTTGAACTCGTCTGCCTTGTTGGCATATTCAGCGAGATTTCCATCAAAGATTTCAATACCTTCATAGCCAACACTGGCAATGTCTTGCATAGCCTTTTCTGTGTTGCCATATGTTTGATAGAAGAGATCCTTGATCGAGGTGACTCCCTGCGCCTGACCGACAACCCCACCCCATGTGATGGTCTGATATCCGAGTTTCATACAGTTACTCCCTTCGAGTAAGTGAATACTTATGTTGAAATATACTTAAGTCAAGTAGTTATATGCCTTACTTGCGTTTCGTTATGCAATTGTTATAAAGTCTGCGGTGAAAGTTCTCGCCTAACGCGAGAGGATTCGGTTCTGACCAGGGGTGGCCCCTTAAGGGGAACCCAGATTGAAGGGTAGGAAAGTGGCAGCTCAATCCAAGAGCAAGCGTGGGAAGAGTCAGGTGGTTATTGACGACCCTTCTTCGCTTTCGAAGGTATTGACCTCCCTTCAGCGCTCAAAGACGTCTACGCGACCTGAATTGGCGCGAGTCACTGGCCTTGGAAGAACGTTAGTTGCAAAGCATGTTGAAAGTGCATTGAAATTAAACCTCATAAGCGAAGGAAACTTTGGATCATCCACCGGGGGAAGAGTTCCAAGGCTTCTAGAGTTCAATAAGGATTCTGGTTATCTCCTTACTGCAGAACTTGGCGCTACTGGAATGACAATGTCGCGCAGTGATCTCTTGGGGAATTCTGGCGAGATATTTCACTCACCTATTGATATATCTGTTGGGCCTGAAAAAGTTCTCAGTGAGTTAGAAAAAATCTTTGATGCAATTGTAGCTAAAGAGAAAATGCCACTATGGGGTATTGGAATAGGTTTACCTGGCCCGGTTGAATTTGCAACTGGAGTATTGATGTCACCACCGATTATGCCTGGCTGGGATAAATACCCTTTAAGAGATCGTTTTGAAAAGAAATATGGTGCTGCTGTCTGGATTGATAATGATGTGAATTTAATGGCCCTGGGTGAGGCAGCCAATAATGAAGATGAGAAACATGAAGAGCTGATCTATATCAAAATTGGCACAGGCATTGGTGCTGGGATTATCAGCGCAAATACCCTTCACCGTGGGGCACAAGGTTCGGCTGGCGATATTGGTCATATAGCAATTAGTAGTCCTACTCAGATTGTTTGCCGCTGTGGAAACGTTGGTTGCTTGGAAGCGATTGCTGGTGGCGCTGCGTTAGCTCGTGATGCCATGGTTGCTGTCGAATCAAAGCAGAGCACGTTCTTGGCTGATCGCCTCAAGAAGAATAAGGTTCTTACTGGTTTTGATGTTACTGAAGGTGCCCTGCATGGTGACGCTTGGTCTGTTGATGCAATTACACAAGCGGGCCGACAGGTTGGACAAGTTCTTGCAACAATCATTAATTTTTATAATCCCTCGTTAGTCGTGATCGGAGGTGGTGTTTCCTCAGCTGGAAACCTACTTCTCGCCGCTGTTAGGGAGACTGTCTATCGTCGCTCACTTCCTCTAGCGACGAGAGATTTAGAGATCCGACTCGGAGAAGTCAAAGATGAGGTTGGGCTCCGTGGTGCAGCTGAAATGGTTCTTGCCGAACTCTTCTCCACAGATGTCTTGGCTCAATGGGCCGCAGCCGGCAAGCCACAACTACCAATTAAATACTGAGTAGAAGTTAAAGCTTAAGAAATATCAACCACAGGATCGCCTGCAGCTGCAAGAAGGTCTGTGAAGTAGTCCGGGAATCCAGCTTCTAACTCAAGTGGTACTCGGCAGTGAGCGCCATCTTGTGGTGGATAGTCGAGATATTTACCACGAAGATCGCAAATGGTTTGTCCACGGCCTGGGCCATCAGTCGTATCCACTTCAGCATGTACTAATGGTGAGACGGTTGCTCGAACAAGATTTGCCGCAAGCGCTACTGCAACAGCGTCATGCATAGTTGCAAGTGGCTTTCCAAATGATTCATTCTGATTAAAAGCAGTATAGAACTCTGCAATCTGAGCCATGTATTTGGATATTCCGTCACCTTTGCGCATGCGATCAAAGTGCTCAGGCGTAAGCAAGGTCTTCATCGTTACATCAAGGCCAACCATTGTGAGTGGCCACTGAGCTTTGAACACTAAATCTGCAGCTTCTGGATCGTGCCATACATTTGCTTCCGCTACAGGTGTGACATTTCCAGGAGCGAGCGCAGTGCCGCCCATAATTGTTACGCCTCGAACCAACTGTGGGAGATTTGGTTCTAGTTGTAATGCGAGCGCGATATTTGTCAGTGGTCCAACCGGGACTAGCTCAATCTCCCC
>Ga0114960_10003684_pt1 | contig 11645 bp, 19 predicted proteins | sample C_130625_MF_Meta_FD_92637 | JGI IMG/M metagenome (GOLD analysis project Ga0114960, IMG submission 92637) | Freshwater microbial communities from Lake Croche, Canada to study carbon cycling - C_130625_MF_MetaG | ecosystem: Environmental > Aquatic > Freshwater > Lake | place: Lake Croche, Canada... | reverse complement strand
GCTACGGCAACGCCGGTCGGTGTTTTCCTTGGTTGCTCGTACACCGATCCGACCTATGGTAAGACGTTCCGGCAGTATTACCCTGGTACCACCAACGTAACGGACGTCGTTGTCTATGTGCAGGACGATCCTGACGCGCTGTTCAAGGTTGCAGTGGTTTCGGGCACTACTACTATTGGCGGTGTTACCCGTACTGTGGTTGGTGAAAACACCGCGCTTGTTTTGAACACAGGTAATACCACCACTGGCAACTCGCGTGTCGCTGTCAGCACTACTACAAATGTTGCTTCGACGTTACCGATCCGCATCATTGATGTTATCGCTGAAACTGTAAACGCTTCGGGCTCCTACACGGAAGTCGTCGTCAAGTGGAATCAGGGTCTTCATCAATACCTTAACCCAACCGGCGTCAGCTAAGAGGAGTCTAAAACATGGCAATTTCACGCGCACAACTCCTCAAGGAACTCCTCCCCGGCCTAAACGCTCTGTTTGGTCTGGAATATGCTCGTTATGGCGAAGAGCATAAAGAAATCTTCGACATAGAGACCTCTGAGCGTTCGTTCGAAGAAGAAACCAAGCTGTCGGGCTTCTCGGCTGCTCCGGTTAAGAACGAAGGTTCGGCCATTGCATACGACAACGGTCAGGAAGTCTTCACCGCTCGCTACACCCACGAAACGATTGCCCTCGGGTTCTCGCTGACTGAAGAAGCGATTGAGGACAACCTGTATGACAGCCTCTCGGCTCGTTATACTAAGGCCCTTGCCCGTGCGATGTCGTACACCAAGCAGACCAAGGCTGCTGCGGTTCTGAACAATGGGTTTGCTGCTTCCGGCTATAATGGCGGTGACGGCGTAGCGCTGTTTTCGACTTCGCATCCGCTTGTTTCCGGTGGCACTAACTCAAACAAGCCCGCAACGGATACCGACCTTAACGAAACGTCGCTTGAAGCCGCAGTCATTCAGATTGCTGCTTGGACCGACGAACGTGGTCTGCTGATCGCTGCGAAGCCGAAGAAGCTGGTCATCCCGCCGAACCTGATGTTTGTTGCTACTCGCTTGCTCGAAACCGAACTCCGCGTCGGTACCTCGGATAACGATATCAACGCCATCAAGAACAACGGTTCGATCCCGGAAGGTTACACCGTTAACCACTTCCTGACCGACACGAACGGCTGGTTCCTGACCACCGACGTGCCGAATGGTATGAAGCACTTTGTCCGTACTCCGATGAGCACCGGAATGGATGGAGACTTCGATACCGGAAACGTCCGCTACAAGGCCCGTGAACGTTACTCGTTTGGTTGGAGTGACCCCCTCGGTATGTGGGGTACTTCGGGTTCGTAACCCTAAACCTTTAAAAACCCTAGGTTTTTGGGAGCCCTCGGAGAAATCCGGGGGCTTTCTTTTTATCCGTTGACATATAAACCTAGTTAGCGATATACACCCAAGCGTTAATAGGAGGTATATCTATGTCAGCCATCTACCGCATTCTCAACGTAGCTAATGACCACTTCTATATCGGGAGTTCCATAAACATCCGTCGCCGTCGCTGGGAGCATTGGGATTCTCTCAAGAAAGGTTTGCATCACTGCACCGCACTCCAACATGCATGGAACGAGTTTGGAGAAGATGCTTTCGAGTTTGAAATCCTTGAGGAGGTAGAGGACGATACTCAGTTGCTAAATATAGAAGAGACCTACCTCATGAAGCATGCGGGTAGTTATGAGTGCTATAATACGGCTATGTCCGTTCATCAGTCGCCCGCATCCCTCCCTTGGGTACGCGCCAAGATAAGCGAAGGTCTCCGACGCAAGTATGCCGACGATGATTATAACCCCCGCATCGGCAGGCAGCACTCAGACGAAACCAAGGCCACTATCAGTGCCAAGGTACAAGCTGCTGTAGCAGCAGGGCGCGGTGGTAAAATCATCCCCTCAGAAGAAACCCGTGCTCGCATGTCGCAGGCTCTAAAGGGCAATCAGAACGCCAAAGGGCATGTGCGGACAGAAGAGCACAGACGTAAGCTATCTGAAGCTAGTACCGGCAACCAAAACTGGCTGGGGCGCACTCATACTGACGAGGCTAAGGCGAAGATATCGAAGCGAGTGCTTGAAATCACAACCAAGACAGAGTTCCCAAGCCTTACCGCAGTGCTCAACCACTACGGTCTAAAGATGCCTACATTGCGCCGTGCCCTACTTTCAGAGAAGCCACTTACCAAAGGCCCTCATAAAGGGCTGGCGTTCCGCTACATATAGTGGTACTCCTCTCTTACTAGGGTTTTTGCTCACACCGACTGACCTAGCAGACGTAGTAGAGACGGTGTGAGTTAGTGCTACTACACGGAGATTATTATGGCACAGGCTACTTTTCAGGGTCCCGTACGCTCGCTGAGCGGCTTCATTTCGCAGGGTCCTAATGCTGTTGCGACGATCCCATCGACGACTTCAGCTATCACTCTCGACTCTACCTACATCGGTAAGGTCATCAGCGTAACTCCGGCAACAAGCGGTACTACGATCACGCTTCCCGCGCTGAATGCTACGGCTAACCCGACTTCTTCAGGTCCGGGCCAAGACCCTAATACGGCTAATAACCTCGGCACGTCGTACACCTTCTTCATTGCTTCGACGCCACCTACCACGAGCGACTTCGTCAAGATCATCACTGGCGCTGGTAACTTCCTGCTCGGCGAGATCGTTGTTGGTATTGGCGCTACGACACCTGCTGGCTCGATTGTTATGTATGCTGCTGATGGTACATCTACTCGCTCGGTTAACTTTAATGGTACGACCAAGGGCGGTATTGCCGGTACGTTTGTAACTGTTACCGCTGTGACGGCTACCACCTTCATGGTCTACGGTAAGGCTATCGGTTCGGGCACTCTAGCCACGCCGTTCGCTACGAGCTAAGAGAGGGTTCTCTATAGCTAACAGTAGGTGACGTATGCAGAATGAACGGGGTTACGATCTAGCCGGGCGCAGTCTCTTTATCGCGCTGCCTGCCTATGACTTTAAGGTTTCCTTGAAGCTAGCTATTTCGTTGGCCCAATTCGCGCAGCAAGCTCAGCAGCACGGGGTATCAATCCAGATCGGCAGTATTTGTGGCTGCTCTGTGGTATCCCGTGCTCGCAACCTGTTGGCGCAAGACATGCTTGATTCCGACTGCACGGACCTGATGTTCATTGATTCGGACATTAACTTCGAAGCAGCCGACCTTTTCCGCCTCATGGCGTGGACCTCAGACCCGAGTAAGGGGATCGTTGCAGGTGTGCCGCGTACGCGCAGCACGACCAAGACTTATATCGGCACGCTGGATTACGACGAGAACAACGAGCTTACGATGAACGGCATGGGGCTCGTCCGCGCCAAGCGTGTGGCTACTGCCTTTATGATGGTACGCCGCGACGTCTTCGAAAAGCTGAATGATGCCCATCCTGAGTGGCGGTACTATGACGAGCGCTCTGGGCGCGCGGTGCCTTGCATCTTCGACTTTATGCTGACCGAAGAAGGCTACATCGGAGAGGACTACCTCTTCTGCGACCGCGCCCGCGAAGCTGGGTTTGAAGTCTGGGTCGATCCTACCATCAAGCTCGGCCACATGGGTGTGCAGGAATACGAAGGTGAGTTCGGTAAGGATGTCCTATACCCGATGCTCACCCCCTCGAAGAAGGATGCTGCGTGATGGCTGACGACCAGAAGATTATACCGACGAGTTACACACTGCAAAGCCTGCAGAAACCCCAAAGCCCGAGTGGCGGCGGTGGGTATGGCTCGTCTAGGGCTGCGCCAATGGCGGGCGCGTCGGGGGGCCTCGGTAATCTTGGCGGTGGGGTTAGTATCGGCTCTGTACCGGGCGGCAGAACAGGCTTGCGGTTTGACCAAGGTAACACCCGATTTGGTGTTGGGGTCGGGCATGGCGGTATCGGGGCGGGTATCGGCGCTAAGTTTAAGGAAGGCGGCAAGGTCAAAGCCAAGAAGATGGCTAAGGGCGGCTCGGTCTCCTCTGCCTCCAAGCGCGCTGACGGCTGCGCTACCAAGGGTAAGACCAAGGGGAAGTTCGTCTGATGGCTAAGACCCCGGCTTGGACGCGTAAGGAAGGCAAGAACCCCAAGGGCGGCTTGAACGCCAAGGGGCGTGCTTCTTACAACAAAGCTAATCCGGGGAAGCCGGGGCTTAAGGCTCCACAGCCGGAAGGCGGCGCTCGCAAGAAGTCATTCTGTGCCAGAATGTCGGGTATGAAGAAGAAACTTACTAGCGAGAAGACGGCTAAAGACCCGAACTCGCGTATCAACAAATCATTGCGCGCGTGGGACTGCTGACATGGAAATGATGATTTGGAACATTGTTCTCACGTCACTCGTAGCGCTGCTGGGTTTCATGATGAAGGGCAAAATGGATACTCTTGATCGTTTGAGCGACCTGCTTAACCGCACACGGGAAGAGATTGCGCGAGAGCATGTTACCCGTATCGAGATGACTGGCATCGTCGATAAGCTGGGCGAGCGGTTCGATAAGTCATTCGAGCGGCTGGAAACCAAGCTCGACGAGATGTACAGGAGGGTTTGATTGTGGCTAGGAAACCACTCAAGAAGTTTGCCGACGGCGGCTCGGCCCAAGCGCGTTACGACCGCAGGGTAGCTGATATTCAGAGCGACTACGAGAAGCGGGCCAAGAGTGGGAACGCTTCGGTTGCCGCCGCCAAGCGTGACCAGCGTATGGCTGATGCCAAAGACGATCTTGCGAAGCGGACGGGTGCTGACCGCACCAAGACCCGCGCGGATGAGTCTGCTGCAGAAGCCGCCCTGACGCAAGCGCGGCGCACACGCGGCGCTAGCTATGATACCGCCCAGTCAATTAAACGCGTAACCAGCGACCAACCGATTGCTTCCGCCAAAGACCTGCCTACGCTCACGGTTAAGCCTTCTGTCGAGCCTAGTACTTTTAGCGCGGCGTTTAAAGCCGCACGCGCAGATAAGGGTTCAGGCAAGACCTTTATGTGGCGTGGTAAGAGCTACTCGAAAAATATGGCGGGCGAGGGTACGCGTAAAACCCCCGTTAGCATGAGCAACACCGGCAAGAGCGCAGCGGATAAGGCTGCTTCCGCGCTGAGCAGTTCGCTTAAGTCGGTTATCGGAGAGGGCCCGTCCAAGAAGTCTTTGGGCAACTCGCCCGGTGCCCCAGCTGCCCCTGCCCCTGCCCCTGCCGCAAAGGCCGCCCCGCTCACGCAGTCCCAACGTTATTTAAAAGCCGCCGCCGACGAAGAAACCTCAGCGGCAGCTAAGCGCAAACTGGAAGACCCAAGCAACTACTCCGGTTCCGCCATATTGGCGCGTCTTAAAAGGAGCGTCGGTTTTGGTTCTGATGCGGATACTCGTATGGCCGGAACATATCGTTCTTTGGCCCAGAAGGTCCAAGACGCTACGACGCAGAGTAATATCGACAAAGTAAGTAACGTACTTGGTAATGTTAACCGCCACGCAGCTATTATTGCTGAGGGAAACAAACCCGGCGCGTCTACTTACGCTAAGTCGCGGGCTAAATTTTACAGCGAAAATCCAGAGGCTTTTAGCAAAGGCGGCTCCACCAAAAAGAAGCCCGCAGCCAAGAAGGCGGCTCCGATGAAAAAGTACGCTAAGGGCGGCTCCATCGACGGCTGTGCAATTCGTGGTAAAACCCGCGCAAAGAGGACCAAGTGATGGACAAAGAAGACCTCAAGCAGGACAAAGCCATGATCTCGGCGGCTGTCCACAAGCACGAAGCCAATATGCACAAGGGTAAGCCGATGACTAAGCTCAAGTCTGGCGGCTCTGTTTCTGCTCGTGCTGACGGTTGCTGCGAGCGTGGTAAGACTAAAGGGAAGATGGTATAATGCCTTCGACCAGCGCCAAGCAGTCCAAGTTCATGCGGGCAATCGCCCATAGCCCCTCTTTCGCCAAGAAAGTTGGCGTTAAGCAGTCAGTAGGTAAGGATTTTGAAATGGCTGATAAGAAGGCAAAGAAGTTTGGTAGCGGCGGTACTACCGCCTCTAAGCCCAAGCCCAAGCCGCCTGAGGACGGCACGAACGGCCTGAAAATCCCTCCGGGCGGCTATAATGACCCATACGAAAAGATGCCCCCCAAGCTGAAGCCAGAGCCGCGTAGGCCGTTAGGGCCTATGGGTAAGAAAGGTTACGCTGCTGGCGGCGTTACTAAGGTTATGCCAACATCCAAGGCGATGGGCGACCTCAATATGAAAAAGGGAGGCAAAGTTATGAAGAAGGCAACTAAGGCCGGTGCGGCAATGGTGAAGAAGTCGGCTGACACGATGGGCCGGGCGATGAAGTTCGCTAAGGGCGGCGGCATCGAAACCAAGGGCAAGACCAAGGGTAAGATGGTCACCATGAAAAGTGGAGGCTCCTGCTAATGCGCCCTATTATCCTAACCACTTCTGACGCGTCTGGCGGTACAAAGAACTCCGCTGGTGCCGTTCTCGATTATTACGGGCGTCCTGAGGTTTCGCTTCAAGTTGTAGTTACTGGCTCGGCTACGTGGACTGTACAGCAGACGTTGGACAATATCCTCGATTCGACTATTACCCCCACATGGTTTGACCACCCAGATACTACTAACATGGTAGCTCAGACGGTTAGCCGCCAAGGTAACTACGCTTATATTCCGGCAGCAGTGCGTCTTCGGCAAACTGCTGGTACTGGCTCGGCAGTACTCACTATTGTTCAGGCAGGTCTACATCCATAATGTCTAGTGGCCTTTACAGCGGCACATCTGGCCTATCACTTGGAACAGGGCTATACCGGAATATTTCCGGGCTGTGGAGCGGCGCGTCCGGGCTTGTCATGGCTTTCGGTGGCGCGGGCCAGACCCTCTCGCTTGACTTCTTAGCCGGTGCGCCGCTTGATAGTCAAATCACGTTCACGCGCGCGTCCACCGCAACTTTTGTCGGCAGCGATGGGTTGATCCAGACGGCTGCAGTCAACAGCCCCCGCTTCGACTACGGCCCCGTCTCGCTGCAGCCCCTCGGCCTGCTGATCGAGGAGCAGCGCACGAACTCAGTTCCTTATTCCGCCCAATTCGACAACGTTATATGGACAAAAGTCGCGTCCTCCGTTGTGGCTAACAGCGCTACTGCGCCGGATGGCACAAGTAATGCGGATACCCTTTTGGATGATGCTACTTCCGGAAGACACTACATTCAGCAAGGCACTGTAGTCGCCACTACTGGCGTAACCTTCACTCAAACGGTTTATTTGAAAAACGCGGGAATCAATTACGGGGTTCTTAACCTATATAACTCAACGGCCAATAATTACGCTGCGGCTTCATTTGACCTGACAACTGGAGCAGTCGCAAACACTGCTGCGCTTGGCGCTGGGATATCGATTGTTTCAACCTCGGTCGCCCCAGCGGGCAACGGGTGGTATCGCTGCGCGATCACCGTAGTGGCGGGGACTATTGCCTTTAACCGGTTTGGTGTGGGGCTTTCTGCCACCGGAGCTGTCGGAGGAACTACCGGCTACCCGTCCTATACTGGCACCGGAGCCAACGGTATCTACGTCTGGGGTGCCCAGCTTGAAGCAGGCACCTTCCCCACCAGCTACATCCCCACCACGGGCTCACAGGTTACACGCGCGGCAGACGTAGCTGTCATGACAGGCGCAAACTTCTCCTCGTGGTTTAACGCTGCGCAGGGGACTTTTGTGGCCAGCTATGAAACTTCGCCCAATGTGTACGCTACATACATTGCCGCCTCAAATGGGGTTGTGGGGCAGAACTCTGTCCACTTCGACAATGACGCCGGGGGCTCCCTTATGCGCGCCGTGTATTACTCCGGCTCAGTGGCGCAGGCCATCTTGTCGCTCGGCGCCTACGGGACTGCCGGCGTGGTAAATACTGTTGCCAGCGCGTATGCAGCCAACGACTTCTCGGCCTCGCGCAATGGTGGGGCTGTCGTGACGGATACATCAGGCGCCCTTCCTGTGTCCCCGACGCAGTTTAATATCGGCGCTGACCCAAGCGGCGCAGCGGTCAATGTGACCAACACACATATCCGCTCTGTCAGTTACTACAATATACGCCTTCCGGACGCCGAGCTTCAGAGTTTGTCGACATGATAGACCTGTACCTCAAGGCGACCACGCGCAATGCGCTGGTCAAGAAACTCGTCGCGGCTGGCCTCATGACCGACGAGGTGCTGGCTGAAGGTGTGGCGCTGGACGAGATCGGACCCATCAAGGGCGTCAAAGGCTACCACGCCAACCTGCGCATCATGGCAGACCTGACAGACGAGCAGACCACCGCCCTCGGCAACATTGTTCTGGCAGAACCCACAACTCCGTATAGAGTATGGGCCTAAGGAGATTAACTATGCGACCGAGCCGTGGTATGGGTGACATGAAGGCATCGAAGATGCCTAAGGGTAAAGTCGGTATGGCTAAGGGCGGTAAGTGGATTCGGGGCGCAATCAAGAAGCCGGGGGCACTGCGTGCTGCGCTTGGTGCCAAGAAAGGCGAACCGATTCCAGCTAAGAAACTCGCCAAAGCTGCGAAGGCCCCCGGTAAGCTTGGGCAGCGTGCTAGGTTTGCCGAAGTCCTAAAGGGCTTCAAGAAGTAATGTTTGTAGATTTCTCCATCTACGAGGCAGACGGCAAATTGCCGGATTGGGTACCAGAGTTCAAACGGTGCCAGCAGTGGATGGAGAATGCGTTGGAGTGTGCTTACGGCACCTTCAACATTATAGATATTGCTGATATGATGTATACTGGCGATGTGCAGTTATGGTCCAATGAAACGGCGGTACTCGTAACCCAGATTATATACTACCCACGTAAGACCGTCCTTAATGGGTTTCTTGCGGGCGGCGATATGGACGGAGTACTAGCGCTTGAGAAAACGGCAGTCCTATGGGGGAAGCAGCACCGCTGCCAAGCGGTGACCTTGACGGGGCGTTTAGGGTGGTTGCGTAGTCCGCTGAAAGACCGGGGATACGTAGGGATTAACGTACAGATGTCGAAGGAGATTTAGTATGGGTATGGGCGGACCGATGAAGAGTAGCCAGCCTGCTATGGGCGGCAAAGGGCATCCGAACCAACAGTACACGCCCGGCACTTTTGGTCCTCAGAACCCGCAGGGGGTCATGGCGCTTCAGAACGCTTACCACCAATTCAACACCAGTGCGCCCCCGCCGCCGAACCCGATGTTTGGTCAGCAGCCTATGGGTAACCCCCAAGGTGCTCCGTTGGGCGGAGGTATGCAGCCTCAGGGCGATCCGCTGGCGGGCTTGGCTCCTCCGCATTATTCGCAGGGAGCACTGGCTTTTAATCCCTCTACCCAACAGGCTCCTACGCTTGGTGCGCAGCTTATGGGTACAGCACCTCATATTACCCCACAGCCCCCCAGTTCGTCGCCGGTAGCCGCTCTCATGTCCGGTATGCCTCTTATGTCCGGTGGGCCTCACCCCCGAGGTAGTTTTACGGACCAGCAGACCATGCCGCCGCAGGTAGCCGCTCTTATGTCCGGTATGCAGCACCCGCAGGCTCAGCCGATGGGGCAATATGCAGATATCGCGCGCCAGCAGCAGATGCAGCAGCAGATGGGTATGCCTATGGCCCCCGCGACCCAGCAAACCCGCCCCGAAGACCCCCGTATGGCGGCGATGCGTAACATGCAGCGAATGAAGCTCGGTGGAGGGTGAGTGGCTCGGTCAGACGAACCCAAGTGGAAGAGCATTGTCGCTAGTGTAAAAGCTGGCGGCAAAGGCGGTAATCCGGGTCAATGGTCCGCGCGCAAGGCACAACTTGCCACCCAGCGGTACAAGAAGTCTGGCGGCGGATACAGCGGCCCAAAGACAGAAGCGCAGAAATCCCTGTCCAAATGGACTAAGGAAGACTGGGGCACGAAGTCTGGCAAGCCCTCTACTCAGGGAGCGAAAGCCACTGGTGAGCGCTATTTGCCAAAGAAAGCGCGGCAGGCCCTGACATCTAGCGAGTATGCTGCTACTACTAAGGCTAAGCGGGAGGGGACGAAGCAGGGCAAGCAGTTCGTTAAGCAGCCCAAGACCGTCGCCACGAAGACAGCGAGATTCAGATGACCACGACCGGCACCACCTCGTTTAATCTCGATCTCAATAACCTTGTAGAAGAGGCGTTTGAGCGTTGTGGTGCTGAGCTTCGTACAGGCTATGATCTCAAGACTGCACGGCGTAGTCTTAACCTACTCACCATAGAATGGTCGAACCGGGGTATAAATCTCTGGACTATTGAGTCTGGCTCGATCTCTATGGTTCAAGGCACGATCACCTACAACCTGCCTGTAGATACAATTGACCTGCTTGAGCACGTTATCCGTACAAACGCCGGTACAAGTTCGAACCAGCTGGACATCAACATCAACCGCATCAGCGCGGATACCTACATCACGATCCCGAACAAGAATGCTCAGGGTCGGCCTATTCAGGTGTGGATCAACCGCCAATCAGGTGCGACCTATCCGGGTACTGGCGCTGCGCCCCCGCAGATTAATGTGTGGCCCGCCCCGGATCAGAGCAACTACTACACGTTCTTCTACTACCGCCTGCGCCGTATTCAGGACGCTGGTAACGGTGTAAACACGCAGGACATCCCGTTCCGCTTTCTACCGTGCATGGTCGCTGGGCTGGCGTACTACCTGTCGCTTAAGGTCCCCGGCGCGATGGAACGCACCCCGATGCTTAAGGCTATGTACGACGAGGCTTGGCAACAGGCTGCTGACGAAGACCGCGAGAAGGCCCCGCTGCGGATCGCCCCGCGTCAGATGTTCATCTAATGCCTAACCCCTTTGCCTCTGGTAAGAAGGCTATCGCAGAATGCGATAGGTGTTCTTTTCGCTACAAACTTAAACAGCTTAAACGGCTTACCATCAAGACCAAGCTCACGAACATCCTCGTATGCCCGTCATGCTGGGAGAAAGACCAACCACAGCTGCAGATCGGTATGTATCCGGTCGATGATCCTCAGGCACTGCGCAACCCGCGCCCCGACGTCAGTTACTGGCAAGCGGGTATGACCGGGCTCAAGGTGAAAACCCACGGCGAAGTACCCTCTACTAACTCGCTAGCTTTCGGTACACCCTCTGACGGTAGCCGTATTATTCAGTGGGGGTGGAACCCAGTAGGCCTTAATAATCCTTTGGCTTTGCCTGACCTGCCAAATACGCTACAAGGCAATGGTGCAGTAGGAAACGTCACGGTATCGGTTTCAGAGGGACCCTTACCAACATCAGGTACGTTTGATATATCCCTTTGGGGTTCGGGTGTTTGGGGGTAGCTATGGGTGTACCTAATACTTTTGTTGCCGGAACCACGATCAGTTCCAGCCAAATGAATGCAAACTTTAATAATGTTACCGAAACTGCGGCTTTGACAAGCGGGATAGACCCGCGCCAGTTGCTTATGTGGCGGGATGGCCTTACGCGCCAGAATATCGCAAACCCCGGCAACTTTGCCCGTATTGCTGTTCTTGGCGACAGTCGCGCGTCGAGCTACTTCGGCGGGTATGTCTACACGTCCAATTCGCTGCGCTCGTGGCCGGTGGCGCTGGCAAAGCGGCTTAACCGGGATACCGGCCTCGCGGTAGCTTACGATAGCTGGTGGGGTGCAACGCGCGGGGTTGCCGG
>Ga0114960_10003681_pt1 | contig 11650 bp, 9 predicted proteins | sample C_130625_MF_Meta_FD_92637 | JGI IMG/M metagenome (GOLD analysis project Ga0114960, IMG submission 92637) | Freshwater microbial communities from Lake Croche, Canada to study carbon cycling - C_130625_MF_MetaG | ecosystem: Environmental > Aquatic > Freshwater > Lake | place: Lake Croche, Canada... | reverse complement strand
ACTTCTTTATTAAGTTCAAAACCCATTCGATGCGTTGATTACGTAGCCCTTCAGTATCTGTATTTGTCGTGTTTGCGACCTCAGATATTGCTTCGCTAGTTCCTTGATTTACCAAAATGGAAATCACCTCGGCTAGCGCAGCTGGATTTCCAGCAACCACCCACTGTGCATCTGGCAATTTGTCTAAGACTTTCGCAGTATTTCCGCCTGGCACCACGGCGCCCAGAATTTTTTTACCCGAAGCCTCGTACGAAGTCAGTTTGGATGGCAAGGACATGTCTGTAATAGTTGGTGCCTCATTGAGCAACAAGACATCGCTGGCACTGAGCAGAGCGGAATAATCTTTTTCTTCAACTAATCCCATAAATTTAATTTTTGGATTGGAACCAGCTTGAACTTCAAGATCACTTCGTTGACTACCGTCGCCTACCAGGAGCAGTTTCACTTTGTCGGAATTAACTAACTTGATGGCTTCAATCAGATTGCCTAAATCTTGCTTAAGGCCCATGTTTCCAGTGTGCGTAAGAATGAAATCACTCTCGTCCCAGCCCATTAGTTGGCGCGCAGTATTGCGTGGAATCTGTTCAATGTTTTTTACCGAATAGTTTGGTGACACAACAACCCGGGACGATTCCACGCCAAGTCCGAGAATCGATTCTGAAAATGATTCGGTGATCGCTGCAACACTATCCGCACGACCTAGATATTTACTTTCGATGGCACTCGCTAGTCCAGCAACTTTATCGCCACCAGAAATGTTTGATTGAGTCGTTGCGGCAGTCATCAAATCTTGGACTAGAACGCCGAATGGCACTTTACGGCGCTTGGCCAGACTTGATCCAACAACAACATCGCCTAAGGCTGGGCTAACCGCCAGAACCAAATCAGGTTTTAGCCGACGGCTACGAAGCCAAGCGGATGCAAGGAAAGTTGCTTCGTAGGCAATGCGAGCAAGGGCAGACATTTTGGCCGGTACGAATAGTCGGCAGCGCAAAACTTGAACACCATTTATGGTTTCACTTCGGTGTTCCTTGCCCTGGTATTCAGCAGGAACTGCCCATTGGGGGTAATGCGGCAGTGCGGTAACCACAGTTACTTCATTGCCAGCTTGCACAAGTTTTTCGGCTAGATCAGTTGTGTATGGTCCACACCCAGTAACTTCTGGAAAATAATTAACGGCAATTATGCAGATTTTTACTGACGCTTTGGGCATGCTTCATTCTATTGCTTGGCTCCTGGACTGAAACTGAGTCGCCAAAGTCAAGAAGAAATCCGTACCACCGGCTACGAGGTGATACGGATTTCTAGCCTGGAAAGGTTTCACCAAATCTGTGGGATTCCTATATGCCAAGCTTGTTTAGTGCTGACTACAGAGATTTCTGATTTCGTTTCATGATGCTCCTTTTGGCGTTAACCCAAGCATCGCAAATCGCTATCCAAGAGACGTACTACAAACTGTAAAGAAACAGTTAAGAAAGATCTGGCTCCAACTGGAACCCAGGCACCCATTCAACGAACTCGTCAATTACTGAGAATTCCGCCTCTAATTGGCACAGAACCCCAATACTGCCAAGCCAAACCCGATGGATTAACAAATAGTTTGGCGGCAGGTTGATTTTCAATCCAATTGCCCAATCAGGGTTTCGTGGGTCGCTAGTCCGGGAAAATTGTTCCCGAAGCCATTCCCGATTGTGTTTAAAGACTGGAACCTGCGCTGGCTCAGTAAACGGAGATAAGTAGTCTCGCAATGCGTCTGGATCAATTGAAATACCCGGCCGAATAAAGCCTTCTTCTCGCAACCCGGACTCGATTCCAGCGCTGTCTTTATCCATGGAAACACGGAGAAGAGTGCCCATGGCAAGTGGAAGTCCATCGGGTAGATCTGCTGATGCGCCAAAATCGAAAATAGCTAAGCGGCCATCTGGCATAACGCGGAAATTTCCAGGATGTGGATCTGCGTGCATTAGCCCGGCAATACGTGGACCAGATAACAAGAAACGCAGGTAAAGCTTGCCGTAAAGATTTCGCTCTTCCTGAGTTCCTGATTCAATAATTCGCGCCAGTGACTTACCTTCAACCCATTCAGTTATCACAACTTCGTTAGCAGCAGATAAGACATGCGGAACAAAATAATCTTTGTGACCATCAAACGCTACTGCGAACTTTCTTTGCACTTTTGATTCGTGCAGGTAATCAAGTTCCTCGCCAACTCTGAGTTTCAATTCGCCGAGAAGTGCTTTCAAATCAATGCCTGGGAATGCGAAAGCAAAAATGCTTCCCATTCGCGCAACTTGATTCAAATCAGACATCACAGCTTTTGCCGCACCTGGATACTGAATCTTGACCGCTACTTCTCGGCCATCATGCCAAATCGCTCGATGCACTTGACCGATGGATGCAGCAGCAGAGGGAACATCAGAGAATTCTTGAAACTTGCTTCGCCATTCGGTGCCTAAACTTTTTACCATCTGCTGGTTCACGCTCTTCGCAGACATTGGCGGTGCGCTATCTTGCAATTTAGTTAGGGACTCCCGATACGGAGCAACTAACTCTTCTGGCAATGCGGCTTCAAGGACACTAAGCACTTGGCCAAATTTCATGGCCCCACCTTTGAGTGTGCCAAGGACTGTGAAAAGTTGCTCTGCAGTGCGACGTTGAGCGCGAATTAGAGCTGCCTGTGAATCGCCACCACCCATTCGGGTTCCTGCTACTACTGCGCGCCGACCAGCATGAGTGACCGGCACCGAAGCCAATTTAGCGGTCCGGGCGATTGCATAAGTGGGCATTTCAGGCACATTTTCATTCTCGCGTGAGACTCATCACACCGCATCTCCAGCGAATGCGTGATATGTCACATCGGTACTACGCTGAACTTATGTTGGATTTTGCCTCAATTTTGCGTCAGGCTGCAGACACCCTTGATTCAGTCAGCGATCGGGTGAAAGAACAGCGTTCAGATGAAGATGCGCCAATGTTTGACACGGATGCGGTAACTGCAGCCGTTGTTACATTGAGCGCCACTGCCATCTCAGCAGTGCTTGATCTTGTAGACACCTTGCCTAAGCCAGGAAACTTCATGCGAAATCATGAAACTCATGAATCTGATGCAGGCTCGGTCGCTGAAGAAGTAGATAAAGTCGTGGGTCGCATGGGCTTAGTGCAAGAAGACGAACTGGCGGCACTTCGCAAGCGCGTACTTGACTTAGAAGCCCGACTTAACAGTCAGTGAACTTAACATCTCACCAAGAAATTTTCTAATTCAATCAAACTTCAACATCGGTGAATTTATCCGGCGTGATTTTGTCCACTTTTGAAAGTGATAAGTAAATTACGAGACCAACAATAAGGGTTAAGAAAACTCCATTAACTAAATACTTTGAATAGCCAAGTCCTGGGAAACCATCTGGTTCAGGACTCGTTGGTTGAGTTAACAAATCACCAAGCGATGCTCCTAGTGGTCGGGTCAAAATATAAACTGCCCAAAAAGTAAAAATAGCATTCAACTTAAATCGATAAGCCAGCCCAATTAAAGCGATTAGCCCGCCAAACAAAAACAGACCATTGCGATATCCGAGGGCAAATTTTTCAGACACCAAATCTCCGACCGCGGTACCTAGCGCAAAAGTAAAGAGAATAACTAGCCAATAAAAAACTTCACGGCGACGAGTTCTGACACTGTGAATCGAGAGCGTACCTTCGAATCGGTACCAAACAAAAAAGCAAATTGCCAAGCAAACCGCAAATATTGCTGAAGTCACTACTAATGAGACATGAAAGTTATCAGTCAAATTATCGGTAATTAGAGTGCCGACAACACTGACCAGAATGACAACTAACCAATAAATTCCAGCTACATAACGAGGTGATTGAAACTGAGCCACAATAGCAATCAGTAAATAGCCAGCCATTAAATATGATGTGACTGTTAAGCCAAGCCCAAGGTTGCTGTTCAGGTAATCAGCAAATGTTTCGCCAACCGTTGTCGCTAAAACTTTGATAATCCAGAAGAACAGAGTTACTGCTGGAACTTTAATGTGCAGATCGGTCAGAAGTGAGCCGCGCTCGTTAACAGTTTTTGTTGTCATGTGCTCAAATTTAGCGATACTTTGAAGTGAATTTTAGGTTATTGCTGGCTGGCAAACTATCCCTTACCGAATCCGAACATTCACTACTGGTTAGGCTTAGCACGTGAGTGATTCAAAGACCGACCGCATTGTCTGGATTGACTGTGAAATGACGGGTCTTGATTTTGTAAATGACCTACTTGTCGAAGTTGCCTGCATCGTAACGGACAGCGATTTGAACGAATTAGATGAAGGCTTTGAAGCAGTCATCAAAGTTCCACAAGAAAAGCTCGACACCATGGATCCTGTAGTAACAAACATGCACACTGCTTCGGGACTGATCTACGACATTCAGCATGGCGTCACGCTTGAGGAAGCTGAGCAGCAGCTTTTTGACTACATCACCTCGCACGTGCCCGAATCGTTCAAAGCTCCACTTGCTGGTTCGAGCGTTTATGTGGATCGAATCTTCCTGCGCCGAGACATGCCACGAGTTGATTCCTACCTTCACTACCGCATCATTGATGTTTCTAGCATTAAAGAACTTGCCCGCCGTTGGTATTCACGCACCTATTTCGCGAGTCCGCTAAAGACTGGAAATCATCGGGCGCTTGGTGACACGCGAGATTCGATTAATGAACTTAAGTACTACCAACAGGCTATTTTGGTGCCACGACCTGGTCCAGATACCCTTGCTGCTCGGGCGATTTCTGAGCACATCATGGGTCGGCCATTCGCAACTGACGTTTAACGACAATACGATTTAGTCGTTAGCCCTTTGCTGTCATACAATTAGATTTCTGCACCGAGGCTTCAACTTCAAAGCAGACATGGTGGGTGTAGCTCAGCTGGTAGAGCACCTGGTTGTGGTCCAGGACGTCGCGGGTTCAAGTCCCGTCACTCACCCCAAGTGCCCTTTCGGTTTCGAAGGGGCACTTTATTTTGCTGACACTTAAAAAATTACAACTTCAGTGCACAACGAAGTCGTTGGGTACGCCTGAGCTATTAAGACGGTAGCGCTAACTCTGCCATGAATTTATCGTTGAAATCTGGGCGGTCTGAAAGTTCGACATAAGCCACTTCCTTGAGTAACGCCGTTGCGCCGTGGCGTTCTGCTTGTGACAAGAGCACCATTTTGGCGCCTTCACCTGCAACATTGCCGGCACTAACAATTCGAGCGACGGGAAGCTTAGGCACAAGTCCAATCCCGATTGCTGACGCTGGCGATAGGTAAGACCCGAATGAACCCGCAAGCAATACTTGCTGAACATCATCATCAGTTAGACCTAGTTCATCAAGTAGTAGCCGCCATCCCGTGGCTATTGAGGCCTTTGCGAACTGTAATTCGCGCACATCGCGCTGCGAAAGGTAGACAGATGGCTGGTCATCTTCCCACGCCAAAATAAATGCCCGCTCTTCGTTATCTCTGGTTATTAAACGCGAAGCGATTGCCGGCGCAATTTGCTCGGCAACTTCGTTAGTGGCGAACCTACCCGAGTCATCGATAAGTCGGACTTTATGTAACGCGTAAACAGCATCAACAAGTCCGGAACCGCAAAGCCCAACTGGAGCAACCTCGCCGATCACCCCTAGCGTAACTTCTTCTGTCGTAACTTGGACTACTTCAACCGCACCATCGGCTGCTCGCATACCGCAGGATATTGAAGCCGCTTCAAACGCAGGGCCGGCAGGCGCTGCAGTTGCCAGAATCTTGTCGCCATCAGAAAGCACAATCTCGCAGTTAGTACCTACATCAATTAGTAGTCGAATACGTTTGTCGCGATCCATACCGGTCGCAAGTGCACCAGCCACAATGTCGCCGCCTACGTAAGCGCCAAACAGCGGGAAGACATAACAACGGGCGCCAGATTGAACTTCGATTCCAATTTCACTCGCTCGAAGGACTGGCCAGTCTCGGGTTACTGTAATGAAAGGCGCAACCCCAACTGGCTCTGGATCTATGCCGAGTAAAAGTTCCATCATTGTGGCGTTACCTGCAATAGCAAGATCGTAAATGTTTGCTGCAGCCACACCAGATTCCGCGCAAACTTCACGCACTAGTTCGTTTAAAGTTTCCAATGCCGCTTTCTGCATCAACGCCAGCGCATTCTTATCCAACATAGTTGCGGAAATACGAGAAATAACATCGGCGCCAAAAGGTTGCTGCTTATTCAGCATCGATTTAACCGCAACTGGCGTGCCAGTTGCTAAATCAAGAAGAGTGGCTACAACAGTTGTCGTACCTAAATCGAAAGCCACTGCGTAACTTAAAGCTGTGGTGTCACCTGGTTCAATTGCAATCAGCACATCATCGTTGATTACGGCAGTAACTTTCCAATGCGAAGCACGCAAAATTGTTGGCATTGTTTTCAACACATCAAGATCTACTGAGAATTCAATATCTTCGATCGCGGCTTGTAGCCGCTCCAAATCCATAGCTTGATCGTGCAAACTTGGTTCAGCTAATTCGACATACCGTTTTTGTACCGCTGGGCGCAAAATAACTTGACGGCCGACACCAACTGTCGCGGCTTTTGGCCGCGTTGATAACGGTGGAATGTCTACCTTCAAATTCGTATTTGCCCGAGCCACACAAGCAAGACGCCAACCATCCGCTAACTGATCTGATGTGAATGCCCTAATGTCCAAGTTAGAAATTGGAACTTCGCCTTCGAGAATCTGAATTTTGCATTTTTTACAGGTGCCATGACCCCCACAGGTGGAGTCAATGGCTAAACCATTCCACGATGCGGCATCGAAGACTGAAACGCCTGGCGGTACCCGAACTTCTTGGCCACTTGGCACAAATTTAAGTTGCACGCGACCAACTCCGGCTGCATCTGGTGCAGAAACCGAATCTGTTGTATCGCTCACGGGGTTACCTTCACTCTGGCAAGTAAGCCAAGACTACTAGACGTGATTAGGCATTCTGTGCGGCGCGGAATCGGCTGATCCAGTTACCGCCCCAAGCATCGTTACCGATTAACAAATCGCTGGCACGAACAGATTCAACCACTGCTGGAGTACGAGCATCCATGATTGCCGAGGTTAGACCGGCAGCCATAGCCATTGGAATGAAAGCGGCATTTAACGCATGGCGATTTGGTAAGCCGAAGGAGATATTTGAGCCACCAATTGACATATTTAGGTCGTATTTTTCCTTGATTTGGTAAATCGTTTCAAGAGTATTTTTGACCGCCTCAGGATCAGCACCAACTGTCATCGCCAGTGGATCAATCAGTAAGTTCTCAAGCGAGATTCCAGCTTTTTCGACGGCAGCAACAATCTTGTCCACAATAATCATGCGCTCTGGCGCAGTCATTGGAATTCCAGTTTCATCATTCGGTAGTGCAATGATCGCTGCATCGTATTTCTTAACTAGCGGAAGGATGGCTTCCATTCGATCGTCTTCGCCAGTCATGGAATTAATCAGCGCTTTACCCTGATAAACGGCAAGACCAGCTTCTAGTGCTTCAACAACAGAAGAATCAATGCAGATAGGTAGATCAGTAAGTGACTGCACCAGTTGAATTGCTTTTGCAAGCAACGCAGGTTCGTCAGTCAATGGAACACCCATGTTGACGTCAAGCATGTCAGCGCCACCGGCAACCTGATCGGCTACATCAATTTCGAGAGTTGATAAATCCCCTGCACGCAATTTCTCCTGGAATACTTTGCGGCCAGTTGGATTTATCCGCTCGCCGATAATCACGAATGGCAAATCGTTGCCCATAGTGATTTCTTTGCTAGCTGAACTGAGTACGGTATGCATTTGCGTTCCCCTCGTCGAGAATTTATTTTCCGCGTTTGGCGGCAATTAAAGATTTAGCTATGCGCACTGCAGTTGATGCATCGGCTGCATATCCGTCAGCGCCCACGACATCAGCGTACTCTTGGGTTACTGGAGCGCCGCCTACTAAAACAATGACGTCATCGCGCAGCCCGGCTTTAGTTAGTTCCTCAATGTTTACTTTGAACATTGGCATTGTTGTGGTCAAGAACGCTGACATGCCCACGATGTCTGGCTTGTGTTCCTGCACTGCGGCTACAAACTTCTCAGGGCTAACTTGGACGCCTAAGTCGATTACGGTGAATCCGGCGCCTTCAAGCATGATGTTCACTAAGTTTTTGCCGATGTCGTGCACATCACCCTTAACAGTGCCCATAACAAATGTGCCGATTGGTTCTGCGCCTGTGTCTGCAAGTAGTGGGCGAAGGACTTCAAGGGCACCGTTCATAGCCCGCCCCGCGATTAACATCTCAGGTACGAAATAGTCACCGCGCTCAAACCGAGCGCCCACTTCTTCTAGCGCTGGAATTAGTGCCTCAAACAAGAGAGTTTCGGGTGTCATGCCTTCGGCGAGGCCAAGATTAGTTAGTTCAAGCACGCGTGGTGCATTGCCGGCCATCGTACCTTCGTACATTTCTTTCAAAATGTCGGTCACAATACGCTCCGGAAAGTCAATAGTCATTTGGGTTTTAACTGAGTTTGAAACTTAGTTTCTAATCACAGTTTAGTAACAACCTAACTAAAGGGCGAACGAGAGCGTGCCGCAATTCGATGGCACTTGTTTTAGAGCCGAGTGTGACTTACTTCAGATCTATGTGGCATTGTTGGTTGTATCAAATGACCCAAAGGACTCCGATGAATGCTGTGATTCTTGATGGCAAAGCGACCGCTGCCGCGGTGAAAGAAAAGCTACGAGTTCGGGTCGAAGCGCTGAAATCCCAGGGCGTTGTTCCAGGACTTGGCACGATTTTGGTGGGCGATGACGCAGGGTCACATGCTTATGTTGGCGGTAAACACAAAGATTGCGCTGAAGTTGGCATCACTTCAATCCGAGTTGATTTGCCTGCAAGCGCTACCCAATCTGATGTCATAGCCGCAATCAGCCGACTAAACGCTGACCCAACCTGCACTGGTTACATTGTCCAACTTCCACTCCCTTGGGGTTTAGACGCAAATGCAGCTCTGGAACTAATGGATCCGAAAAAAGACGCAGACGGATTACACCCGATGAATTTGGGTCGCCTAGTGCTTGGCGAACCAGCCCCTCTTCCTTGCACGCCGCGGGGCATCGTTGAATTGTTGCGCGCTTACGACGTGCAACTTGACGGCGCTGAAGTTCTAGTTGTGGGTCGTGGCATAACTGTTGGTCGACCATTGGGTCTGCTACTCACACGTCGAACAGAGAATGCAACTGTCACGCTTTGCCATACCGGGACAAAAGATTTGGTTTCACACTTGAAGCAGGCTGACATTGTGGTTGCTGCTGCCGGCGTTCCTCATTTCATAACTGCTGAAATGATTAAGCCTGGCGCTGCCCTTTTGGATGTAGGTATTACTCGAACTGATGCTGGACTATTGGGCGATATCCACCCAGATGCGGCCGCAATTGCTGGCTACCTAGCCCCGATGCCAGGTGGAACGGGACCAATGACACGGGCAATGTTGCTAGCCAATGTTGTTGATGCAGCTGAATCTCAATTGCGGTAATTTCGAGCACACGTGCACTGTTTGAATTGAGGTCTACTCCTGGCTTCCAGGATGCGGAATAAATGAGCGTGCAGCAGACTTGTAATCATTATGAGCCCAAAAGTTTTAGTACTTGTTAGCCATCCAAACATTGAGGATTCTCGAATCAATGATGCCTTAGTAAAGGCAGTCGAAGGCAACCCGCTCGTTACTGTTCGCCACATAGATCAACTACTAACCTCCACTGGTTCCAAATTTGATGTGAGTCAAGAACAGCAAATTATTGATGCGCACGAAGCAATAGTGTTGCAATTCCCATGGTTCTGGTACGCAGCGCCAGCCAGTCTCAAAAAATACTTGGACGATGTGCTCACCCCTGGTTGGGCGTACCGCGGCGGCGAGGCACTTTCAGGAAAACCTGTGATGGTCGCAATTAGCACGGGTGGACCGGCTGACGCTTACACTGCTGATGGAAACAACAAATTCACGATGGAACAGTTTTTGTCTCCGCTGATCGCAACCGCAAACATGACAAAGATGCGCTGGATGGAACCGTTTTTAATTCATGGCGTACGAACATTGAGCGATGATGAACTAGCTGGAATAACTAGCGAATACATTTCGCGGATTGAAAACTTGGTGCTGGAATCTAGCGCGGTATAACCGGCCCAGTTTTATCAACCGGTGTTGCGAAGGCCAGTTGCAATCCCGTTTACTGTGACGCTAAGTGCTCGCCGAAGCGCAGCATCCGGCTCTTGCCCAGACGCTCTCACTTCACGAACTCGCTGCAAGAAACTCACCTGCAGGTAATGCAATGGCAGCAAGTATTTGTCTCGGATCTCTAGAGTTCGAGCAAGTGATTCACTATTTTCAAGCGCAGTCGCTTCGCCGGTGAGATTCAGAACTTCTTGCTGGGTTAATTCGAATTCGGCTTTCACAACAGCGAACAGATGTTGTAGTTCAGTTGGCACTAGCGCTTCAACATAACTTGCGGCAACATCCATGTCCGTCTTGGCCAATGTCATTTCGACATTTGAGATGAAGTTCGAGAAGAAGTTCCACTCTTTCAACATTGCTGCCAATGCATCGCCGTGACCCGCTTCTCGAGCAGCTTTAAGACCACTACCAACACCGAACCAGCCGGGCACAATCTGGCGAGATTGTGTCCAACCGAATACCCATGGGATTGCGCGAAGGCCCGAAATTCCAGAAGAAGTATCAGGGCGACGCGCTGGCCTAGAACCCATATGAACATCAGCCAACTCACCTACTGGAGTTGATGAAGCAAAATATGCGGGCAAATCTGGGTCTTGGACTAGCGAACGATACTTTGTCATCGCCGCTCCTGAAGCCAAGTTCATTACTTCATCCCACTCGGCCAACTTATCTTTTGGCACTATCGATTTTTGATGAAGAATGGATGCTTCAAGCGCGGCCGCCAAAGTGAGCGCGAGGTTCTCGCGAGCTAGTGGCGGCAACAAGTACTTATCCGAAATTACTTCGCCTTGTTCAGTGAGTTTTATTTCACCATCTAAAACACCCCAAGGCTGAGCCATGATTGCTTCAAAAGTTGGGCCACCACCACGGCCAACAGTTCCGCCTCGACCATGGAAAAGGCGCAATCTGATGCCGTATTTATTTGAGATGTCCCGAAGTCGGCGCTGTGCCAAATGAATCTGCCACTGTGAAGTCAAAATGCCGGCATCTTTATTTGAGTCGGAGTAACCCAACATTACTTCTTGAACGTTGCCACGAAGACGAACATATTCTCGGTATGCCGGGGTGCTCAGAAGATCTTCTAGGATGCGATCAGCTGCGAGGAGTTCATCAACAGTTTCAAGTAGAGGTACAAAATCTACGCGAGCAATTTCATTCACTAAATCAACAAGCCCGGCTTCACGACCAACGACCACGGCAGCTAACAAATCATCAGCTCCACGAGTCATGGAAATTATGGCTGTTTGACAAACTTCATGACCAAATCGATTTTGACCCTCGCGGATTTCAGCGTAGGCAGCAAAAGTTGGCTGAGCCTCTCCGGTAAGTACAAGACTTCCATCACCAAAGATGCGATTTTCAGCTAACTCGTTTCGCAGAAAATCTAATCTTT
>Ga0114960_10003680_pt1 | contig 11652 bp, 1 predicted proteins | sample C_130625_MF_Meta_FD_92637 | JGI IMG/M metagenome (GOLD analysis project Ga0114960, IMG submission 92637) | Freshwater microbial communities from Lake Croche, Canada to study carbon cycling - C_130625_MF_MetaG | ecosystem: Environmental > Aquatic > Freshwater > Lake | place: Lake Croche, Canada... | reverse complement strand
GTTGGAGAAACTTGTGTTGCACTTGTTGGTGTATATGTGAACGTTGCATTGTTACAAATCGCCGCATTCGTTAATGAGCTTGACAAAGCTGGTGTTGGATAAACAGTTACAGTTACCGTAAATGTAGCTCCCACACAGTTTCCTGCAACACCAGAAGTTGGTGTTACTGTATAAACGACATTGATTGGGGCATTTGTTGTGTTTGTAAGTGTTCCACTTATCGTAGACGCACTGGTTCCAGCTGCGGCTCCAGTAATTCCTGCCACTGATGGTGCTGACCACGAATATGTTGTATTTGCCGGAACGATATCTGAACCATTTGATGGTGACACTGAGAATGCCACGCCGTTACAAGTTGTCGTTGTTTTATTTGCAATAACCGGTGTTGGGTTTATCGTTACTGTCGTAGTAAACGATGAGCCCGTACACAAACTTGTTGCAGGTGTAACAGTATAGATAATGCTCAATGGACCATTTGTCGTGTTCGTCAACGTTCCCGAAATAGTAGAAACTGATGAACCAGAAGCCATACCAGTAATTGTAGCAGAAGAAGGAGCAGACCATGAATACGTTGTTCCTGTTGGTACAATATTACCACTTCCATTCGTTGGGGTTACCGTAAATGATGTTCCTGAACAAATCGTTGCCGTTTGAGCGCTTACACTTGGTGTTGGATTCACTGTTACTGTTACTGTAAACGTTGAACCTGGACAAGCAGGTGTTGTCGGTGATGTTGGTGTTACTGTGTATACCACATTAATTGGTGCATTCGTGGTGTTCACCAATGTTCCTGAAATGGAACTTGCAGCTGTTCCTGCAGCTGTTCCTGTAATTCCAGTTACTGTCGGAGCAGACCATGAATACGTTGTTCCTGATGGAATAACATTTCCACTACCATTTGTTGGTGTCACTGTAAATGTTCCACCAGAACAAATTGCAGCATTTTGCGCAGTTGTAACAGAAGGAACTGGATTCACGGTTAACGTAAATGTTTGTGAAGAACCTGAACAAGCTGGGCCGTATGCTAAGACAACGGCTAGTGATTTCGCTCCAGAACAAGTTGTTGCTCCGAAGACAGCGTCAGATGCTGTTATGGCAACAGAACTTTGTCCTAATGCCAAATTACTAACTACTGTAGTTGAAGAAGTGGCATTACATGAGCCTAAAGTGTAACCAACAGGCGTTCCATAGCTAGCAAAGTTAACAGCAGTGAAAACTGTACCAATTGGAGCAGTTAAGTTTAAAACACCGTTCTCACTAACTATTCCATTTACCGTCCCAGTAGATCCAAAAGTAGGTGTTACCGTAACTATTGTTGAAATCGGTGCATTCGTTGTATTTGTGGCTGTAAATGAAGCGATGTTTCCTGATCCACTTGCTGCTGCTAAACCAACTGCTGTGTTTGAGCTTGTCCATGCATAAGTTGTTCCTGTTGTTGCAGACGTGAAATTAGTGGCTGCGAAAGATGCTCCCGCACAAACCGTTTGTGAAGTTGGTTGAGCTACAACTGGTGTAGGGTTAATTGCAATTGTGAAGTTCTGTGTTGAACCTGTACATGTTACACCGCCACTAGTATATGTTGGCGTTACAACAGAGGTTGAAGTTACTGTACTTGCAGTACTATTAATTCCTGTAAATGAAGCAATGTTTCCAGTTCCACTTGCGGCTAATCCAATAGAAGTTGTGTTATTAGTCCAATTATAGACCGTACCTGAAACATTCCCTGTGAAATTAACCGCTGCCACAGTACCGCCATTACAAACTTGCTGATCTGCTGGATCTACCACATTTGGAATTGCAATTACTGTAATACTGAATGATTGTGTACTTCCAGCACATCCATTTGCACTTGGTGTAACTGTAATCGTACCTGAAATATTTGCATTTGTTGTGTTTGTAGCTGTAAATGCTACAATGTTACCATTACCACTTGCCGCTAAACCAATGTTTGCATTGGAGTTTGTCCAAGCATAAGTAGTTCCTGAAACATTAAATGTACTAGCCAAAGTAACCGTGTTTGTTGTTGCTAACGCACACAACGTTTGATTACTCACCGCGTTGACCGTTGGTGTTGGATTTACAGTAATTGTGTAAGTAATTGTCGTGCCCGCACAACCTGCTGTTGTCGGAGTCACCGTTACCGTTGCTGTAATCGGAGAGTTTGCTGCATTAACTGCAGTGAAAGAAGGTACAGAACCTGTTCCACTTGCCGCTAATCCGATAGATGTTGTATTGTTTGTCCAAGCATACGTTGTTGAACCTAATGAACTTGTAAATGATTGACTCACTACTGTAGCCGCATTACATACTGTAACATTTGAAACTGCTGTAACGATAGGTTGCGGTAGAACAGTAATAGTTGTTGTAACTACATTTCCAGAACATCCATTTGCTGTTGGAGTTACCAATAAAGTAGCAATCACTGTATTAACAGTTGTATTCGTAGCTGTGAATGTTGCAATATTTCCAGAACCTGAAGCCGCTAAGCCAATCGAAGTTTGATTGTTTGTCCAAGCATACGTAGTACTAGGCACTGATGTTGTGCTTGAGAAATTAATTGCCGTTACTGATGCACCATTACACAATGTTTGCGTAGCTACTGCATTTACATCTGGTACTGCTTTCACAACAACAGTTGCTGTCCCAGAAATATTATTCGTACACGTTCCGTTCGTGCCGGAAACAAGATTAATGGTTGTATTTGAAGTTACACCTGTTGCTGTAACGACAACGGTTCCACCTGATCCTATGGTTGCAGTGGTATTTGACCCTCCGAAGTTGTAGGTAATGACATTCCCTGGAGTTCCTGTAATTGTGAATTGTGCATTTAAGTTTGCACAAATTGGTGTAGTAACAGTTGCAACCGTTGCAGATAAAAGAACTGGTTGAGTAATGACAATAGCTGAACTTGTAACAGAACAACCATTGTTATCCACAACTGTCAACACATAAGATCCAATTGTTAAACCTGTAATATCCTCCGTTGAAGCAAAAGCTGAACCGTTTTTCGTCCAAGAATAACTTCCATAAGGTGCTGTTCCACCAGTTACCGTAGCATTAATTGAACCATTTGAATTTCCAAAACACAGAACAGGTACATTCGTGCTTGTGATAGAAAGTACTGCTGGTTGAGAAACCGTTGCACTTGCTGTTGTTGTACAACCATTCGCATCAGTTACAATAACTGAATACGGTGTAGCTGAGGCAGACAAACTAGAAATAGTTGCTGTTGTTGCTGTGAAGGAACCTGGTCCGCTCCAAGCATATGTATATGGTGCTGTACCAAAGAATGCATTTACACCCGTTGAACCGTCCGTTAATCCATTACAAGAAACATCTGTTGTTGCAGCTGCTGTTGCGATTAATCCGATAGTTGGTTCTGTTAAAATAGATGTCGTTGTTGTTGTACATCCTTTTGCATCCGTTACTCGAACAGTGTATGTTCCTGCCGTTCTTCCGCTAATTACGCTTGCGATTTGACCGGAAATAGGTGTTGTTGTTCCTGATCCTGTAAACCATTGGTATGTGTAAGGACTTGTTCCGCCAACAGGTGTTGCTGTGATTGTACCATTTGATCCACCGTTACAAGAGATGCTCACTCCGTTAAAGTTGGATAATGCGTTTGTATTTGTTAATAAAGGAGGTTGAGTTAAGGTTGTTCCTGCGGAAGCATCTAAATCTTTCACACAACTTGTGTTGTTTGCGTCACGCACGGAAACTTGATACGTTCCTGCTGTTAATCCAGAGAATGTATTAGATGATTGCCAAGTTGTTCCATCAATTGAATATTGGAAAAAACCTGAACCGCCTGCTGCTGCATTTACGGTAATAGAACCATTTGCGTTTCCATTACATAAAGTTACGTTTACCGTTGCAACAGTTGCAGAAATGATTGTTGGTTCAGTGATTGAAGTTCCTGTTGAACCATCTAAGTCTATTACACATGATGTGTTTGCTGCATCACGGATAGATACTTGGTACGTTCCTGCAATTAATCCAGTAAATGTATTTGATGATTGCCATGTTGTACCATTAATACTATATTGGTATGTTCCTGCACCACCTGTTGAACCATTAATGGTAATCGAACCATTATTGTTTCCGAAACAAACGGACACTGGCACTGCCACTACTGTTCCAGCTAAAACCGCTGTTGCTGTAATTGTAAAGGAAGCTGTTGCTGTTTGAGCACATGCATTTGTTGCAGTAACTGAGTAAGTTCCGGCAGCTAAAGAGGAAAGGTCTTCTGTCGTTGCTGAGTTGTTCCAAGCGAAGGTTACCGGAGTAGCTGATGTTGATCCAGTAGCATTAACTGTTAGATTAATCGCTCCCGTACTTGCACCATTACAAACCACATTTGTTTGTGTTCCACTAATTGCTAATTGAGCAGGTTGTGTAACCGTAACTGAAGTTGAAGGATTACAACTACTTGTTGCATCTGCAACAGAAACAGTATAAATTCCTGCAGGTAAATTTGAAAGAACGAATGTACGTGTTGGTGAAGCAAAAGTTGAAACTGCTTGTGTGTAGGTATTTGAACCACTCACAGCTGTTGCCACTTGAGAGGTACCACCACCTGTTGTATTTACCGTAATTGTACCAGTTGATGCGCCGAAACAAGTAATGTTAGTAGGTGTTGCTGCAATAGTCATTGCTGAAACTGAATTCAATTGAACTGGTGTTGATGTCATTGAACCACAGGCATCCGTAACCGTCAAACGGTAAAAGAATCCCGGGATTAAATTGGTTGGTGAAACACTTGGAGATGGCGTTACTAAAGGTGTTGAGAAAACAGAGCTATATGTTCCATTTAAAGTAGTAGACCAAGCCCATTGGTATGAATATCCTGTACCACCTGTTATAGTAGTATTAAATGAACCTGAAGCTGTTGAGCCACAAGCAAGGTCGTTGACTGTATTAGTTACAGCTGTTAATGCAGATGCTGTTACTGTTACATCAAATGTTGAAGTTGCCGTTAAGCCACCTGCATCCGTAACTGTTAAAGTAATGGTGCTTGTTCCTGTTTGACCAGAAACAGGAGTGTAGGCTAATGACGCCGCACCCAAAGTTGTTGGTTGTGTAATTGTAATGTTAGCATTTGGAATTAATGCTGTATTGGATGAACTAGCTGTAATCACTAATGTGTTCAATGCTCCATCAGCATCGGATACGGTAATGTTCACTGGTCCGTTTGAAGCACCTGCACAAGCCGTAGTGATATTTGCTGGGGTTGAAATAGTTGGAGGTGTATTAGTATTAACAGTGAAGACCGGACTTGTTTCAAAAGAATAAGCCAATGTGCCGGAATTATTTCCCGCACCACCATCGGAAGAATTTGTTGCTCCAAAATACGCAGTTTGCTGCCCCGTTCCGGAAGGATTAGAACTTGATCCTTTCAAAACAGCATAATAGGCGGTATTCGATTGGAAGATAAAGTCTCCATCAAATAAAAATGTAACCCAACCATTTGCTGTGCTAGCAAGTACATTTACTGTCTGAGAAGTTTTTGCTAAAGTTGAGCTGTTGAATTTATTGAATGGGTTGGCAGAGGAAGGGTTTAAATCGGCAGTGTGTAACTCAATAAATAAATTATATGCGTTTATAGAGCTTGAATTTCCTAGAAAGAATTTCACTGAAGTGAGTGCTTTCGTATTTGAGTTGTTTGTTAATTTTTGCCAAGCGTTTGACCAACCTGTACTAGAACCACTTTGATTGACTGTTGCAACCGTTGATTCACCTGAGGACTGTTGGGTACCATTTGAAACTCGAATTGCACCTGTTAAAGCCCCTGCTGGAACATTAGCCGAAATGGAACTTGCTGATGAAACATTAATTGTTGTTGCTGCAATACCTGCAAATTTTACAGAATTAACAGTAGTCAAACCAGAGCCAGTTATAGTAATATTAGCTCCTACTTGTCCACTCGTTGGGGTAAAAGAGGACAAAGAAGGGTTTTGACCAAACAAAACCAAGCTAGTAGAAACGACCAACGCCAACACTCCTAAGTACTTCACAAATAAATTTGAATTTTTCATAGGTTTCGATATAGATTGTGCTTGAGCATTTGAATCAAAAACGGTATTTACCATTATTTCGTGCGTGTTCGTTGACATAACACTCATAGTATTGATCGTGGTAGTAAGTAAGGTATTCTTCATACTTCTATTATTAGATACATTTTTTTGTAACGAATGAACCAAAATGGCATTCTTAGTTGAATCAGCATTGAACATTTTCACGTTTTTCGTCATGTTTGTCATATTCATATTCATTCGTTTTTTCAAAATTGAGCCTGGCAATAACACATAAATATAGCGCACAAACGACTGATTAACAGCTGTTTACTACACTAATATTTCCTGCTATTCCTTTATTTTATAGCTATTCAACTCAAATCCTCCATTATAATTAATTCCCAAATGTATGGAAATAAAAGTAATTAACAAAAAGTTTACATCCCCATTGCATTGTTGAAAACAAAAAAAAGGGAGGCTTGTGGCCTCCCTTTAACGTGCGATTGAATCGCTTTATTGTTTAATCACGCGATTGGTAATCGTTTTGTCTGCGCCATTACAACGAATCATGTAAACACCTGTTTCCAATTGTTTCATGTTTATTTCAATTGCATTGTTTGCAAAGCTGCCTTTTGACAAGCTCATTACTACTTTTCCTTGCATGTCTAACACTTGAATGCTTTCGATGATGTAGTCCATGCCGTTTACGATGTTTAAGACATCTGTTGTTGGATTTGGATACATCTCAAACGATCCTGAAAGGTCTCCAATGGAAGCAGTGAAGTCACAAGAACCATCTACTGTAACGAGTACGTTAGATGTGTCGTCTGGACAAACGCCATTTCCTACGATGTAATCGTAATTGAAGAACCCAGGGATGTTCGCGGCAACGTCTACGTTTCCAGCTAAAGGCATGTTACTTGGGTTGTACCAAGTCCCGCCTAGGTCAACGATTCCACCTAAACCTTGTAACAAGTTGAATGGTTCGTTTTTACATACAGTAAACGCTCCGTCTTCACCTGCTTGAGATGGCGGGAATACATCTACTTCAGCAGTAGAAGCATCGTTTGCACATCCATCAGTAATGGTATACGTAAACGTGAATGGAATGGAAGCAAGTCCATTTGTGATGAACAAGTTTCCTTGCAATCCTAAAGTTGGAATTGTTTGAGTCCACACACCCCCTGTTTGATAGTTAGCGATTCCATTGAACAAGTTCACTGTATCTCCGTAACATGCTTGCAAAACTTCCCCTTGAACACCCGCGTTCAAAATGATTTCATGAAGAGAGATTCCGTAATTACCTGAGGCATTATCAAATGCATCATGCAGGATGTAATACGTGCTTCCAGGAGTCAAACCACACGCCGTAAAGTTTGGTGCCACACTTGTTCCCATCATGTCGTTATCGTTCGCAGATACCATCTGGAATGAAGCAATGTTATTACATGTGGATGCGCTATAAACTGCCGCTTGTCCATTGTAAGTCATTCCAGTACAGTTCACACGAACACTTCCTGATGCAGGAGCAACAAATTTAAACCATGTTGTTAGGTTCAAGTTTTGATTCTCCCAACCTGTTTCCGTTTGTGCACCAGTTGCTGGAGGAACCAGTGTAATTTCGTTTACATCAATCGATGCGCCATTGTTATTGAAGACATACATCACGTCGTTCACCGGGAGCATTTGTGCGCCACAAATCGTGTCATTTGATAATGGCATGACCACATTAAATGGACCGATGAAGTAAGACGTGTCTTGTCCACATACCGTCTGAAGGTACATTTGGAACGATTGTCCAGCCATGAAGTTTGCATCAAACAAGGTATCGCTGAAGTTATTGTCTAACACATACGCTGTTCCTGTGTTAAATGCACTTCCAGCATTTACCAATTGCATGTTGAATCCTGTTGACGGTAAGATCGTCTGAGCCCATGACCAAGTTGTTATAACGCTATCTATTCCCGTGTTCGCAACAATGTTTGTTGGATTCGCACAATTTGGAGCTGGCAAGATGTTGATCACATAATCTTCTGTTTCACCAGAACCCATGTTTGTACATGCATCACCTGCGCCGTTTTGATTAAATGCTCCACGAGAACGAATGCGCATCCCAGTATTTCCACTTAAAGCAGTCATTGGAATCGTGATATTTACTGATCCTGTTGTTCCACTGGTAATATTCACCCCTACTTGTGTCCACTCTGTCGGTTCGTATGCTCCGTTGTGATCGTAGTCGATCCATACAGATACGATTGCCCCCGAATAGATAGAAGGTGGTTGTACCGAAACATCCAATGAATAATCCATTCCTTGAATGACAGAAGGTCCATTGGTAAATGCTGAGTAAAACGGGCTTGCCGTTGGATTCGTAGCTGCTGTGTTATTTACATAACCATTCATGGCTACTTCGTTCATTAATGACCCTTCTCCACCTGCGTTTACTGTATTACAGTAGCAGTTATAGAATGGATTCGAAACGACCAATACAGGTGTTGACGTTGCAGTAGACGCGGACGCCGAACATGTTAAAACCAATTGGAAGTACGTATCCACACCTACCGTTGTTGCATAGATATTACTTGTTGCACCGGTGATATCAGTCCATGGTCCTGTTGCAGAAGCTGCACTTTGCCATTGGTACGTAATGCCAGAAGCCAATGTTGATCCTGTCGTACTTAAGGTAACAGTTGTTGATGGACAAACTGGTGTCGCAGAAGTTACGGTTGTTCCACCTGCGATTGTTCCAGCACATGATGATGCTGCAACGATATTGATTAAATGATCTTCTGTTTCTCCGTAACCATAAGTCATACATGGAGCTAGAAGCAACCATGAAGTTGCAGAAGCCCCTTCAGCACAAATGATACGCATTGCTGTATTTCCAGGAACCGCGGTAATTGGAATATTGAAAGAGCCTGTTAAAATACGCGGGCCCGTTACGGTTGCTGCTTCGATAAACACATCCTCTCCTGGATCAGTAAACAAACCATTTTGATTAAAGTCAACCCAGATTCCAATACCATTTGCATAATACGTTGCGCCGTCACACTCATCTTGAGAAATAGAGAAGGCCACACTTTGACCGGTAATCACGGATGTAATTGCTGGTAATGTTTTAAAGTTTGAGTATCCCCCCAATATCGATCCCGGACCAGGTGCCGCTGTAGCACATCCATTTGCATTCGCATACAATGGATCTGTTGAACCACCGTTCACTGTTACGTTATAAATTTCTTCGTCGTAAATTGCAGAAGAAGCCGCTGAATTACAGTAGCAATTGAAGAACGGATTCATTGCGACAAGCACAGGTGTAGAAGTTCCCGTTGAACCGGCGCTACATGTTACAACACACTGGTAGTATGTATTAACAGATTGTTGTAAGCTATAATTCGCTGTTGTTGCTCCTGCGATTGCTGTCCAAGGACCTGTTGCAGTTGCAGCACTTTGCCATTGGTATGTTAAGCCTGTTCCGATTGTTGCTCCGCTTAAAGAAAGGGAGAAATTTGCTGAAGGACAAGCTGCTGCTGGTGTTGCTACTGAAGTTCCACTAGCAACTGGATTCGTACATGCCGAAGCAGGACTTACATACGTCATTGATGTGGTCACACATCCTGAAGCTGTTGCACAAGCTGCATCAACATTCCAATGCGCATAATACGTTCCAGCTACGGTTGAATTCCATTGCAAAGGACTGATACCAGAAGCAATAACTGGACCTGTCGGCGTTCCTTGTCGAATAGTAATGTAACCACCTGTTGCAATCGCACATTGGTAGATCGTTGCCGCATCAACGAAATTCAATGCTGAATATTCACTTTGGAATGAACAGGTTGAAATGGTTGTCAACGGTGCAACTGCTGTCGGTGCTGACGCTCCACCAAATGGGTATTCGGAAGAGTTCGTACATTGCGCAAGGCTTACACTTGTCAAAATCATGGTGACCATAATAGAAAGTGAAGCCAAATAAGCGTAAATTTTTGTTTTCATAATGGATAAATTAATGTTTAATGATTCGTTGAACGACTTTCGCATGATTTGATTCAACTTGAATCAAATATACGCCGTTTTCACATTCCTTTAACGTTCATTTAATGATATTTACAAGTTTTTATGTGATAATCTTCCTTTTCTCTATTATTTCGGAAACACTTTTAGTCGCATGATTTCCGTTCTGCTATAAAACATGTTCGGTAAAATAATATTTCGTATCGAATGTGCTAAAATCAATAAAACAACCTCAGCACAATTTCTCGAACTAGAATAATGTGCTCCATTTATACACGTATCACTGTAGTCCTTCATTCGTGCATTTTTTTAAACAAAAAAAGCCACCCGAAGGTGGCTTTTGAATATTGATTGAGTTTCGATTAGTTTTTCACTACTCGGAATGTTTGAACTGCGTTTTCAGCTGTCAATCTCACCATGTAAACTCCTGGAGTTACGTTAGTGATATTCAACTTACCGTTGTTCGATACATTCGCTTGCTCAGCTACTAATTTACCTTGTGCATCGAAGATCGATACATTGACTGTTGCATGTTCAGGCAATGAAACATTCACTTCTCCATTTGTTGGATTAGGGAATACATTCATGTCTGTGATGTTCATTTGGTCTAAGCCTACTGAACTGATCGTGATACAGTCTGATACATCTTCACATCCTTGTAAACTTGTTACAATGACTGCGTATGAACCATTTGCCGTTGCAGTGAATTGTGCTGCTGTTGCTGTTGGGATATCCGTACCTGAAGCACAGTTAATCCACTGATAGTTCATTCCTGCAGGAGATGCTGCAACCGTTACCTCATTTACAACAGACACTAAAGCAACTGGTGTCGCATTTACTGTCACCAATACTTGGTCAGACAATTGACATCCGTTCAATGCTGTTCCCGTAACTGTGTATGTTTGTGTAGTTGTTGGCGCGAATGCCACACTGTTCACAACTCCATTGTTCCATAGGTACGTATTTGCACCTGAACCATTCAATGTTGCGGTAGTTCCAGAACAGATCGTTTGATCAGCTCCTGCGTTTACATCTGGTAAAGCCAATATTGTCAATACCATTTGATCTGAATTCGTACAGTTGTTTGCTCCTACTGCCGTAACAGTGTATGTTGCAGATGAACTTGGTACAAACGCTACGTTGTTTGAAACGTTGTTGTTCCATGTAATGAATCCGTTACTAGTAGCAGATAATGTTACTGGTAAACCTGAACAAGAAGCGATGTCTAATCCTGCATTCACCGTAGGGATAGGCAATACAGTAACAGTTGTTGATTGTGATGCATTACCACATGCATTCGAAGCAATGTAGGTAAAGTTCACTACTACCGGATCATTTGAAGATGGTGAATACGTCACTGTACCATTCGAAATATTCGGTGAAATCGTTCCTGAACCATTTGTGGTCGTCCAATATCCACCCATGCTGTTTATTGCAGCAGCACTTAATGTCGCTGGTGCGTTCGCACAAACGATTTGGTTTCCTGACACACTTACAGTCGGCCCTGTTCCAACGTTGATTACCAACTGATCTTGGTTTGTACATCCATTCGCTCCTGTTCCTGTAACTGTATAAGTTGTTGTCGCATTTGGATAGAAAGGAATTGCTTGAGTCACACCGTTATTCCAAG
>Ga0114960_10003679_pt1 | contig 11653 bp, 7 predicted proteins | sample C_130625_MF_Meta_FD_92637 | JGI IMG/M metagenome (GOLD analysis project Ga0114960, IMG submission 92637) | Freshwater microbial communities from Lake Croche, Canada to study carbon cycling - C_130625_MF_MetaG | ecosystem: Environmental > Aquatic > Freshwater > Lake | place: Lake Croche, Canada... | reverse complement strand
TGGTGCAAGTTTGATTGGAGGAAATGACCCCGCGGCACAAGCCCATTTTGTTTTTGATAAAATTGAAGGAGCCATTCAATCGCTAGGCGGAACCTTGGATCAAGTAGTACGTACTCGTATTTTTGTAAAAGATATTAGTCAATGGGAGCCTATTGCGCGCGCGCATGGTCATCGTTTTGCTAACATACAACCTGTGAACACGATGGTGCAAGCCAATTTAATTGGAGACGAATATTTAGTAGAAATTGAAGCCGAAGCAATCGTAGAATAAAAATTTATTTTACTTTTTTTCCATGCTTGTATACCATATCTACTTTTTGTAATAGGTCAATGTATCTTAACACATCCCCTTTCACAGCAATGATATCAGCAAACTTGCCCTCGCTAATAGTTCCATAATCTTTTTCTACACGCATTGCTAGTGCAGGCCAGTAGGTAGCCGCCTTAATGGCATAAACAGGATCAAAACCAAATTTATTCACCCAAACATCTAATTCATTCCAAGTGCTTTGGCTATGGAATTTCATGGGGATCCCACTATCAGTACCTACTAATAAAACAACACCAGCATTTTTTAATTGATTCACTTTTTTCTCTAATGTAGGGCGACGAACTGGAGTTAATTGGAAGTAAGACATACGTGCTGGATATTTCAAAGACTCTTTAATGTCATTAATAATATTAGTAGGTAAATCTAAATGCCAGGAAGCATCATCTAATTTTTCCGGGTTATCTCTTACATATTCATAATTATATAAACCTTCTACAGTGGGTGTCCAAAATAACGGACCCTTATTCATTTGAGCGGTGCGCTCTTTAATCATTTGCATAATATCTTCTGGATATTCAGGGGAAGAAGAAAGTCCTGTATGTTCAAAACAATCCACGCCAATTTTCATACCTACTCTAATTTCATTGGGACGATGAGAGTGCGCCACCACAGGTAAATTATATTTATGTGCTTCATCCACTATCGCTTGTGCTTCTTCTATAGTCATTTCATCTTGATCAATAAGTTTCACCACATTCACGCCCGCTTCTGCAATCTTACGCACTTTTGCACGAGCATCTTCCACTCCATTCACTCCCCAACGATACGCTTCGGTGTGCGGATAAGGTTTGTGTTGTATAAAAGGTCCTGATACATATAAAGTAGGGCCAGGTAATTCTCCCTTATCAATTCTACGTTTTACATTTACACTTGCTTCCAAAGGACCTCCTAAATCACGCGCACTAGTGACACCTGCCATGAGTAATTGATGTGCCGAAGCGGGCATAATCACTTTTTCAAAATCTTTCATATAAGCACTATCCCAATGATCATAATCACTATGCCCATTAATCATTAAATGCACATGCATATCCCATAAACCAGGCAATACACTCATGCCTTCGGTAGAAATTATTTCTGCATTTTTAGGGATTGCGGTACTTCCCACTGTACCCACTGTTTTGATGCGTTCATTTTCAACAATGATAACACTATTGTAAATAGGCTTTCCTCCAAAACCATCAATTAAAGTCCCGCCCACAAAAGCTTTTACATTTTGAGAGTTTGCTGACAAGCTATATGCAAGCAAAACAAAAAAGAAGAATTGTTTTTTCATACCTATTATCAAATTTTTTAGAAATTTACGTCTTTTTTTCAATATAGATTTAGTAAAAAGCGTAATATTAATGATTGAAATAGTGCTCTTAAAAATAGTACGGCTACCCTATTATTATAAATATGATTATAATATATACTATTTTAAAAAAGAGGACTATATATTAGTACAATAAACATTTTAAATACTTTGATTATGTTCCAATTTTTAGTACGATGTACCGCTTTGTTATTGTTGAGTTCTTTTGCTATGGCGCAAAACTCCAATGATTCAAGTAATGATTTAAACCAAGTTTTTCAACCCGTAAAATGGCGCAATATTGGACCCTTCCGCGGAGGACGCTCCAACACTGCAACGGGAGTCCTGAGTGATCCTAAAACTTATTACATGGGAACCACGGGTGGTGGCTTATGGAAAACAGAAGACATGGGTATCAGCTGGAATAATATTTCAGATGGTTATTTTAAAACAGGATCGGTAGGTGCAGTAGCAGTTGCCGAAAGCGATGCTAATATTGTGTATGTAGGAATGGGAGAACATGCTGTAAGAGGTGTGATGACACATCATGGCGATGGGGTTTATAAAAGTACCGATGCGGGAAAGACTTGGAAAAAAATGGGATTAGATGCTACACAACATATTGCACGTATTGCGATTGATCCTAAAAATCCAAACATAGTATTTATAGCGGCACAAGGCGCATTGTTTAGTAAAACCAGCGACAGAGGAATTTATAAATCCATTGATGGTGGTGTGACATGGAAAAAAGTTTTATATATAGATGATAAAACTGGATGTACCGATTTATCTATGGATATGAATAACCCCACTATTTTATATGCTTCTATGTGGGAGCATGGTCGTTTACCATGGCAAGTAATTAGTGGTGGACCTGGAAGTGGATTGTATAAATCAACAGATGGCGGAGAGCATTGGGAAAAAATGCAAGGAGGCTTACCTAAAGAAATGGGCAAGATGTCCATCTCAGTTTGTCGTTCTAATTCAGAAAAAATATACGCATTAATTGAAAGTGATTTTAGCAAAGAAGCAGGCGGGATGTACGTTTCAGAGAATGCAGGAAAAACTTGGAATCAAGTGAGTCATGATCATCGTTTAATTCAACGTGCTTGGTATTATATCAAATTATTTACTGATCCAACCAATGACAATGTATTATATGTCATGAGTGCGCCTGCATTAAAATCGATAGATGGTGGTGCTACTTGGGAAAACATTTCTGCTACGCATGGTGACTATCATAATTTATGGATTCATCCAACCAATGCAAGTAATATGATTATTGCAGATGATGGAGGAGCCGCAATTACATTTAATGGAGGATCAAGTTGGAGTAGTCAACAAAATATGCCCACTGCACAATTTTACAGAATTAACGTAGACAATGATTTTCCTTATAATATTTATGGCGGACAACAAGATAATAGTTCGGTAAAAATTGCGAGCAGATCTTTAGATGGTGGAGGTATCAATACCACTAATTGGGGTTCTTCTGCAGGAGGCGAAAGTGCTTTCTTAGCTTTCGATCCTAATAATCCTAGATATGTATTAGGAGGAAGTTATCAAGGAACTATTGAAGTGATGGATATGAAATCCAGAGCGAGCACCAAAATCATGGCAGCACCTATTCAATATTTAGGAAGAGATGCAAAAGATATTAAATATAGATTCAACTGGAACGCTCCTATTATTTGGAGTCAACATGAACCCAATACTTATTATCACGGTTCACAATATTTATTGAAAACAAGTGATATGGGTAAAACCTGGAAGGAAGCATCACCAGATTTAACTAGAAATGATAAAGAAAAACAAGGGAAGCCAGGTGTGCCTTATACCAATGAAGCAGTGGGTGCCGAAAACTATGGTACCCTCAGTTATATCATGGAATCGCCTCATGAAAAGGGAGTGATCTATACAGGTAGTGATGATGGGGTGGTATCTGTCACAAGAGACAATGGCGTAACTTGGAAAAATGTGACTCCTGCTGGATTAGCGGAGTGTTTAATCAACGCCATTGAAGTATCTCCATTTGATAAAGCCACGGCCTATATTGCTACTACTCGTTATAAATTTGATGACCATACACCAGGTTTATATAAAACTACTGACTATGGAAAAACATGGACAAAAATTAATAATGGTATTGCCAACAATGCTTTTACGAGAGTGGTGAGAGAAGACAATAAAGTGAAGGATTTATTATTTGCAGGAACTGAATTAGGAATCTATGTGTCTTGGAACGGAGGTAAGAATTGGTCACCTATGCAATTAAATTTACCTATCGCTCCTATTACCGATTTAAGAATTCATCAAGATAATTTAATTGCTTCTACATCAGGAAGATCTTATTGGATATTAGATGATTTAGATTTATTCCGTCAATATGCAAAAGGCAATAATAAGTTGACAGTATATCAACCTACTCCAGCATATATTGTAACTGGATATAGCGAATTGGATCAAACGAATGCTGAATTTAAAGGAGCAAAATTATTTGATGGCGTGAATCCTTCTACTGGAGTGGTATTGTATTATCAATTACCTGAATTAAAAGAAGGAGAATTAGTGACTATGGAAATTAAAAACGAAGCGGGGGAACTAGTTCGTAAATTTAGTTCTAAAGCAGATCCTAATTACAAAGGGGGGTATGATGGAGCGCCACCAAGAGATCCAATATTGTCTACCAAAAAAGGAATCAATCGTTTTGTATGGAATATGCGATACCCAACCACACCGGGCGTTCCAGGTGTGTATATTGAAAGTAGTTATAGAGGCCACAAAGCCATCCCTGGAAAATACACGGTAACTGTAGCTGCTTCTAATCAACAAGCAACAACAACGGCTACTATTTTAGCGAATCCATTGTATAATAATACGACTGCTGATTATAAAGAATTTAACGAGGTCATGATTTCAATGGAAAAGGAAGTCACTCTAATGCATACTATGATTAACAGTCTACATGCAAGTACACAACAGTTAGAAAGTATGTTGAAAAATTTACCGAATGATACTAAATATGCAACTGTAAAAGCAGAAGGAGAAGCATTGGTAAAAAAATTAACAGCATGGGATGAAGATATGGTACAGCGCAAATCAACTGCATATGATGATGTTGAAAATTTCCCTAATAAATTTACTGCTAATTATATGTTCTTATTAAATCAAACCGAAAGCGAAATAGCAATAGTAAATAAGCCTAACCTTGATTTATTAAAAGAATATACTGCAGAATGGGATAAATTAAAAGCACGTGGAGTGGCTTTAAGAGATTTGAACATTCCAGCGTTAAACAAAATGTTATGGGAAGCGGGTATTGGCGCAGTTCAATAAAGAAGATGGAATAAAGAACGAGAGTTAGTTTATACACCCCCACTTTATGCAAATAAGGTGGGGGTTTTCTTTTATATCTAATATTATAATAAGTAAATTTGTGGCTTATAAGAAGGGACCTTATTTATAGGAATGAAAGAAAAGTTAAAACAGTTATCACAACAGCTTGAGGGCGATCTTTTTTTTGATAAAACGATACGTACTTTATATGCAACAGATGCGTCTGCCTATAGAGAAATGCCATTGGCTGTCGCCATTCCTAAAACCAAAAATGATATTCTCAGCTTAATTGAGTTTGCACAAAAAGAAAAAACAAACTTAATTCCTCGTACAGCAGGTACTTCATTAGCAGGACAAGTTGTAGGCAATGGAATTGTAGTAGATGTATCTAAACATTTTACTCAAATTTTAGAAGTCAATGAAAAGGAATCTTGGGTAAGAGTGCAGCCAGGAGTAATTAGAGACGAGTTGAATCTTTTTTTAAAATCCTATGGATTATATTTTGGTCCAGAAACATCTACTGCTAATCGTGCCATGATTGGAGGAATGGTGGGGAATAATTCCTGCGGTTCTAATTCGGTCGTGTATCGAAGTACGCGTGAACATTTAATGGAACTCACTGCGTTTTTAAGTGATGGTAGTGAAGTGGTTTTTAAAAATCTAAGCTTAGATGCGTTTCATGAAAAATGTGAATTGCCTACGTTGGAAGGTAAAATTTATCATACTACTCGAAATTTGTTAAGCAATTATGAAAATCAGGTAGAGATTAAAAAAGAGTTTCCAAAAAAATCAGTAGAACGCCGAAACACAGGATATGCAGTGGATCTATTAGTAGATATGGCACCGTTTACAGCTGGCGGACCTGATTTTAATTTTTGTTCTCTTATTGCAGGTTCTGAAGGAACATTGGCGTTTATCACAGAAATTAAATTGCATGTAAGTCCATTGCCTCCAAAAGAAACGGGGTTGTTATGTGTACATTTTAATACCATTGACGAATCATTAAGAGCGAATTTAATTGGATTGAAATATCATCCAAGTGCGAGTGAATTAATTGATCACTATATTTTAGAATGTACCAAGGATAATATAGAACAAAGTAAGAATCGATTTTTTGTACAAGGAGATCCAGGAGCCATACTTGTTATAGAGTTTACTAAAAATACACGCGAAGAAATTACAGCTATCACACAACAAGTTGAAGCGGATATGCGAGCAGCGGGTTTGGGCTATCATTTCCCTGTGTTGTTTGGAGCAGACACTAAAAAAATATGGACCTTACGTAAAGCTGGATTAGGGCTTTTAGGAAATTTACCAGGAGACGAAAAAGCGGTTCCTGTAATAGAAGATACTGCCGTGGATGTGGAAGACTTACCCCATTATATCAGGGATTTTAATGATATACTTACTAAACATGATTTACATGCAGTGCATTATGCGCATGCAGGTTCGGGGGAAATACATTTAAGGCCTATTATTAATTTAAAAACGGCCGAAGGCAATGCCTTGTTTAAAACCATTGCACAAGAAGTAGCGACATTAGTAAAAAAATATGATGGATCATTGAGTGGTGAACATGGTGATGGAAGATTACGTGGCGAGTTTATTGAACAAATGGTAGGGAAGAAAAATTATGAATTATTAAAGCAGGTAAAATATAGTTGGGATGCAAATGCTATTTTCAACCCCAATAAAATTGTGGATACACCTCCCATGAATACGATGTTAAGATATGAAGCAGGGCAGTTCACGCCTCAATTCAAAACCATCTTTCGTTTTCATCAGCAAGATATTTTACAGCACGCCGAACAATGTAATGGATCGGGGGATTGCCGTAAAACACATTTATCAGGAGGTACCATGTGTCCTTCTTTTATGGCCACAAAGGATGAAAAAGATAGCACACGCGCTAGAGCTAATATTTTAAGAGAGTTTTTAACACATTCCGATAAAATGAATCGCTTTGATCATAAAGAGATTTACGATGTGATGGATTTGTGTTTAAGTTGTAAAGCCTGTAAATCAGAATGTCCATCCAACGTGGATATGGCAAAATTAAAAGCAGAGTTTTTGCAACAATATTATGATGCCAATGGAGTTCCTTTTCGTTCTCAATTAATCGCCCATTTCACCCATAGTGCAAAGCTTGCCTCCTTGGTACCTAGCTTATATAATTTTTTAGTGAGCAATTCATTCACCAGTAGTGTCATTAAAAAACTTTCCGGATTTTCAACAAAACGCTCATTGCCTAAAGTAGCGAGCACTACGCTGCATCGCTGGTATCAACAAAAGCAACGCAATCAAATTAATAGCAGTAAAATTAGTACTACTAAAAAAGTATACTTGTTTTGTGATGAGTTCACTAATTATAATGATGCAGAAATTGGGAAAAAAGCAGTGTTGCTATTAGAAAAATTAGGATATGAAGTCATCATACCCACTCATATTGAAAGCGGACGAGCTTGGATGTCTAAAGGTTTATTAAGAAAAGCACAAAAAATAGCCAATCAAAATATTGAACTTTTAAGTGAATTCGTAACCGAAGATCAACCACTCATTGGTATAGAACCATCAGCCATACTCACTTTCAGAGATGAGTATCCCGATTTAGCATGGGATAAAAATATAGCAGCAGCCAATGACTTAGCGAAGTATACGTTTACGATTGATGAATTTATAGCAGCTGAAATTACAAAAGGAAATATATCCAAAGATTTATTTACCAAAGAAGCAAAACATATAAAGCTTCATGGACATTGTCAGCAAAAGGCAATCTCTTCTGTAGCACCTTCAGTAGCATTAATGTCTTTCCCTGAAAATTATACAGTAGAAGTGATTCCTTCAGGATGTTGTGGAATGGCGGGGTCATTTGGATATGAAAAAGAACATTATGATTTATCTATGCAAATTGGGGAATTGGTTTTACTTCCTGCTGTAAGATCTAAACATCCTGATACTATTATTGCCGCTCCGGGCACCAGCTGTCGTCATCAAATAAAAGACGGAGCACAAACCAAAGCCTTACATCCCGTTGAAGTGCTTTTTGAAGCATTAGCATAGGACCATTTTAGCTTCTATTATTTTGTATTAACTCTTTTGTTTTTCTTAACTTTAAAAACAAAACGATTACCTATGAAAAAATGCGGTTTACTTCTTTTACTCATTGGATTTAGTTTTCAAACCATACAGGCTCAACCCTTCAGCAAAGATGAAAGAATGCAATGGTGGAGAGAGGCAAAATTTGGAATGTTTATACATTGGGGAGTGTATGCACAATACGCCGGAACCTATAATGGGCACGAACAAGCAAAGGGCGGTGCCGAATGGATTATGAATCGAAGCAAGATTCCTTATAATGAATATCAAGCCATTGCCAAACAGTTTAATCCTACACAATTTAATGCAGAGGAGTGGGTAAAATACGCCAAGGAAGCGGGGATGAAATACATTGTAATTACTGCTAAGCATCATGATGGCTTTGCCATGTTTAAATCGGAAGCAAGTAAATGGAATATTGTTGACGCAACTCCTTTTGGTAGAGATATTTTAAAAGAATTAGCCGCTGCTTGTAAAAAATATAAAATGAAACTTGGTTTTTACTATTCGCAAGCACAGGATTGGAATAACCCAGGTGGAGCAGCCTCTCGCAAATTAATGAGTGAGGGTTGGGCGAATCCAGACTCTACCATTATAGATAATTACACCAAATTGCATAATGGACATTGGGATCCTATGCAGGAAACAAAAACTTTTAATCAATACATTGATGAAGTAGCGGTACCTCAAGTAAAAGAAATATTAACCAACTATGGAGAGGTATCTGTTTTATGGTGGGATACGCCAGTGAATATGACAGATGAGGCAGCTAATAAATTAAATGATTTATTAAAATTGCAACCTAACATTATCACCAATGATCGATTAAAAAAACCCAATTTTCCAGGAGACACTCGAACACCAGAACAAAAAATTCCGGGGGCAAAGGAATTAGACAACAATGACTGGGAAACTTGTATGACCATGAATGGAACCTGGGGATTTAGAGCTTCTGATAATAATTGGAAATCTTCCCTTACGCTGATTCAAAATTTATGTGATATTGCTTCCAAAGGGGGAAATTATCTATTAAATGTAGGCCCTAAAGCAGATGGCACTTTCCCTATTCAAAGCGTGGATAGGCTTAAGGAAATGGGCAACTGGATGCAAAAAAATAAAGAAGCCATTTACGGAAGTCAGCCAAGTCCTATGGGTATTTTTGATTGGGGCAGATGTACCACTCGTTTAACAAAAAATGGTTTAGCACTTTATTTAATGGTGTTTAATTGGCCCAGCAATGGCGAATTATCGATTCCATCATTTAAAAATGAAATTGAAAAAATGAGCATTTTAGAAACAGGGGAAAAATGCACATTCACTAAAGAATTAAGCAGATTTGGAGATAGAATAAACATTGCTATTCCCAATAAAGCTCCTAACGATAACGTGTCGGTGATAAAAATTTCATTAAAAGGCGATCGAATCATTTTATAAAAAATACATATGAAAAATAAATACGGAATCATTTTACTATTTTGTCTTTTTCAAATACATAATAGTAAAGCGCAAACCATTGCAACTCCCATTACAAGTCGCCAAATAGACTCTGTCACCGAATTGGTTTTGAAAACTTTTAATGTGCCGGGTATTGCTGTCGCAGTGGTCAAAGACGGAAAATTAATTCATGCAAAGGGGTATGGCATAGCGAATTTAAAAACAGGGCAAAAGGTAAATGAGCACACTCAATTTGGAGTCGCTTCTAATTCAAAAGCCTTTACTACAGCGGCATTGGGTATGTTGGTAGACGAGGGTAAATTAAAATGGGATGATAAAGTCACCGACTATATTCCAGATTTTAAAATGTATAATCCCTATGTCACAGAAGATTTTACCATTCGTGATTTATTAACGCATCGTAGTGGTTTAGGATTAGGTGCTGGTGATTTAATGATGTTTCCTGACGGCAGTAATTTTACCAAATTGGATATCATTCACAATTTAAGATACCTTAAACAGGTTTCTAGTTTTAGAAGTAAATACGATTATGATAACAACTTATACATTGTAGCGGGCGAAGTGATTGCAAAAGCATCCGGTATGTCATGGGAAGATTTTGTAGAACAAAAAATTATGAAGCCATTAGGAATGACCGAAACAGCAGCTTCTATCTACCGATTAAAAGACAGGTCAAATACGATACGTCCACATGCACCAGTGAATGGGAAAGTGGAAACCATTGATATAGATTGGAGTGAAACAGCTAATGCAGCAGGGGGTATATGGAGCAATGTCACAGACATGAGTAAATGGATCACATTACAAATGAATCATGGAAAATACGGAGACAAATTACAATATCAATTATTCAGTGACGAGGTACATGAGGAAATGTGGGCACCACAAACTATTCAACCTGTGAAAACAACGGCACCCTATAATACTCATTTTTCAACTTATGGTTTAGGATGGGGATTGAGTGATGTGAAGGGTTATAAACAAGTAACACATACCGGAGGATTAGCGGGCATAGTGACTCAGGTTATGCTTTTCCCGGAAATAAATTTAGGTATCATAGTATTTACGAATCAGCAAGTAGGTGCGGCTTTTAGTGCAATAAGTAGTACCATTAAGGATAGTTATATTGGAGTGAGTGGGTATGATTGGATAATAATATTACACGATAGAGTGGCTGCAGGGGAAGTGAATGCACAAAAAATAATGTCAGAAGTAAATAAGGGAATAGACGAAAAAATTAAATCAAGTGGAGGGAAATTTTTAGTAGATCCCTATATTGGAGTGTATAAAGATGCCTGGTTTGGAGACATTGAAATAAGCAATAAAAATGGGAAACCTTGGTTGGCATCTAAAAGATCGCCTAGACTCAATGGAGAATTATTCCCTTATAAAGGAAACACTTTAATTGTGAGATGGACCGATAGAAGCATGGACGCAGACGCCTATGTTATCTTTAGCACTGATATGGAGGGAAAACCTGCAGGCATAAAGATGAATGCGATATCTCCCTTAACCGATTTTAGTTTCGACTTCCAGGATTTAGATTTTAAAAGAATCAAATAATAAATAGAGTATCTTGAGCGCACTAATATAACAAGTAATAAATCATCTATTTAACGAACCATAAATTATAAAAAATGAAAGAGCAAAATTTTAAGAATCATGTGCAATTAGTAACGGGTTATCATCGTGTAACTTTAGTAGGTATCCTACTATTTTTAGTGGCATCCGTTAATTATTTAATTAAAAGCACTCCAGAAAATAAATATCTAGCATCTATGCTTTTTTTACTTTCTTTAGTGATAGTATTAATGGCCTGGTACTTACGCATTTTCGCATTAAAGGCACAAGACAGAGCCATTCGTGCAGAAGAAAATTTAAGACACTTTGTATTAACGGGTAAGTTATTACCCTCTCAACTTAGAATGGGACAAATTATAGCATTAAGATTTGCGCCGGATGCTGAATTTTTAGTGTTAGTAGAAAAAGCAGTGAAAGAAAATTTATACAATAAAGACATCAAACTTGCTATTCAAAATTGGAAAGCAGATTTTGATAGAATGTAAAAAGAAATAAGTTACCTTTGTAATCTAAAAATATTATTATGAGTGAAAATGTAATCATAGGTCTTTGGGTTTTAT
>Ga0114960_10003676_pt1 | contig 11660 bp, 17 predicted proteins | sample C_130625_MF_Meta_FD_92637 | JGI IMG/M metagenome (GOLD analysis project Ga0114960, IMG submission 92637) | Freshwater microbial communities from Lake Croche, Canada to study carbon cycling - C_130625_MF_MetaG | ecosystem: Environmental > Aquatic > Freshwater > Lake | place: Lake Croche, Canada... | reverse complement strand
TGTTACACGATGCGGCAGTAACTACTGGATATTATGTTGACCAGCATATGGCAAACCGAACTCTTAATTAAGGATACTTATGGATAATGGTATGACTTTAGAGGAAATTGCAGTTGCTCTTGGTGTCACTAGGGAGCGAGTAAGACAAATAGAAAGGAAGGCTTTATATAAAATTCAAAAAGAATTACGCAATCGAGGTATTACAAAGTACTCTGACGTAAGCGTAGAGCAAGTAGTGTCAGAAGTAATACGAAGCGGGTCACGACCCAAAGAATAAATAAAGGAGGATGTATGAGCAGTAACCCCAAGAAAGTAATTAAAGAAGATAAATCAGACCCAATCAAATGGGCGCAACCAAGAACCCCTAACCCACATACCATATATAAACCAGCAAACCACCCACGCGAACGTGACTTGGAAACATACCGAAGTACCCCTAGCTTAGTTACAGGAGGTTACCTATGAAAACCCCATACAATACAGGCAAAGTTAAAATTGGCAGTAACTACCACCCCGACTTGCGACCAGCCATTGATGCTGATATGGAATTCTTACAAACGGCATTTATTGGGAATATCTCAAAAATTAAACGACAGCGAGCGGCATGGGCTGTTTATATTAGTACGGTCATCTTCGTCGTATTCGGCATATTTTTATTTACTTAAGGAATCAGATGACAACCAAACCATTCGACCGCATACTGGTCGTGGACTTTGAAACGCGATGGGACAGGGCTACTTATACCCTGTCCAAAATGACTACGGAGGAATATATACGCGATGATAAATTTAAAGCATTTGGTATTGGCTGGAAAGAATACGGCGCTGAGAAACACCATTGGGTTACTCACGACAATCTGCCTTCATGGGTTGATGACGTTGATTGGAGTCGGACGGCGGTTCTTGCGCATAACGCCCAGTTTGATGTGGCGATTCTGTCGTGGGTTTACGGCGCGCGTCCTGCTTTTATTTTTGATTCTCTATCTATGGCTCGCGCTCTTAGGGGTGTGGAAGTCGGAAACAGCCTTGCCAAACTCGCAGAATACTACGAGCTCCCACCAAAAGGGAACGCAGTCTACTCTACCGACGGCTTGGAAGAACTACCACTAAACATAGAAGAAGAGCTGGCACAGTATTGCTTACACGATGTTTACTTGTGTGAAGCGGTGTTTAATTGTTTGAACGAAGAACTAGAAGGAGGGTTTCCAAAAGGTGAGTTAAAGCTTATTGACCTCACATTAAAGATGTTCATTAACCCTGTTCTTGAACTTGATAAGGAGATGTTAAATGAAGCCATTGCTGATGAGCGTGCAAAGCGCGAGGCGATCCTTTCAAAAGTTAACGTTGATGAAACGGCGTTGGCTAGTAACGATCAGTTTGCTCAAGTGCTTACAACACTTGGGGTATCCCCGCCAACTAAAATTAGCAAGACGACTGGCAAAGAAGCTTACGCTTTCGCTAAAACGGATGCCCTCTTCCAAGCGTTGCTTAATTCAGACAACGAAGACATATCGCTTATATGTGAAGCGCGCCTTAAAGTTAAGTCGACACTTGAGCGAACGAGAGCGCAGAGGTTCGTCGATATTTCAGAAAGAGGTACGCTACCTGTCCCGCTCAATTACTACGGCGCCCACACCGGTCGTTGGTCGGCGTCCAAAGGCTCGGGGCTTAATCTTCAGAACCTCAAGCGGGGCTCTTTCTTACGCAAAGCTATTCAAGCTCCGAAAGGTTATACCCTTGTGGTCTGCGATTTATCCCAAATCGAACCTCGCGTTCTCGCGTATCTCGCGGACTATGATGCTCTCCTTGGTATCTTCTCCTCGGGTCAGGATGCGTATGCGGCGTTCGGTGCGCAGATGTTCGGAATCCCAACCCTCAGTAAAGAGACACACCCCGACCTACGACAGTCGGCTAAGTCTGCCCTACTCGGTTGCGGGTACGGAATGGGGTGGGCTTCATTCTCTGCCCAACTACTCACAGGCTTTCTAGGTGCACCCCCTACTATGTACGATAAAGCATTTGCTAAACAGCTCGGTGTTACTGTCCAAGACATGCAAGACTTCATCGGGTGGGAGAAAAACCTTGAGAAGATGCGCGAGATCCCGCACACTTGTACAGAGGATGAGTTGCTTGTTCATTGCGTTGCAGCAAAGAAGATTATTGATATCTATCGAAGCACAGCCCAACCAGTAGTATCCTTTTGGCAGTTGTGTAGCGACTCTATTTTAACTTGCTTATCTAGGGGTAAAGAGTACGCATACAAGTGCATTACATTTAAGAAGGAAGGCATTGAACTGCCAAGCGGTCTGTCGATTCGTTACCCAAACCTTGAAGGACATGCCGATAACAAAGGCAGAATCCAATGGCAGTATGGTGGTGATGACAAGAACAAACCTAAGCGGTTATATGGTGGTAAAATTGTAGAAAATATTGTGCAAGCAGTAGCACGATGCGTCATGACGGATGGTATGCTACGGATACAAAAGAAGTATCCGTGTGTATTAACTGTGCATGATGAAGTTGTAGTACTAGTTCCCGAATCAGAAGCCGAAGAAGCAGAGATTTGGGTACACGCGCAGATGGTTGCAGATCCTAAATATATGTCAGGAATCCCTCTTGACGCTGAGACCGGCTGTGCCAAACGATATGGAGAAGCGAAGTGAAAAAGAAATATGCAGTACCAAAGGTAATAACAATAGGCAAAACCAAAATCAAAGTAGAGCTATACGATAGTGTGTTTGTCGGTAGGGATGAGTGCCGAGGCGCATATAACTACAGTAACCACACTATATCCATTGCTAAGCAGGCGGCATCGCGGCAACATAATACCTTATGGCATGAGATTACCCATGCTATTTTGTACGACATGGGCGAGTCCAAGCTTAACCGCAACGAAAAGTTTGTTAGTGGGTTTGCCGACCGTCTTGAACAAGCCATACGAACAGCAAAATTTTAATGGATAAAATTAAGTGGAGCCATTCAGGGCTCAAAGATTACGAAGGTTGTGCTAGGCGGTATCACGAAATCAAGGTACTTAAAAATTACCCATTCACAGATACCGTCCACACTATCTATGGTAAACAGGTTCATGAATCAGCCGAGCATTATATAAAGGATGGTAAACCCTTACCCCCTGAGCATGAGTTCATGAAGCCTATCTTGGATAGCCTGCTTAAGAAAGAAGGACGTAAACTTGCCGAGTATGAGATGGGGGTTAGGGAAGACCTGTCCCCATGTGATTTCAAGGCAGACGATGTTTGGGTGCGTGGTATTGCCGATTTGCTTATCATTGATGACGACGGTTTAAAGGCTTGGGTCATCGACTATAAGACAGGCAACGACAAGTATCCTGATAAAGACCAGCTAATCTTGATGTCTTTGATGGTGTTTGCGCACTTTCCCCACATCAGGCAGGTTAATTCAGCCCTGTTATTTGTAGTGAAAGGAAGCGCAGTTAAGCATAAAATGATGCTAGAAGATAAAGAATTTCATTGGTGGCGCTACCGCGAACGGGTTGCAAAGCTTAACGCCAGCTACGCTAATGATGTTTGGAATCCTACTAGTACCCCGCTATGTGGCTGGTGTCCTGTAAAAAGCTGTGAGTTTCACCGCAAACGTTATTAAGAAAGATTTATATGACTTACAAAAGAGATTACAAAGCCGAGTATGCAAACTACGATGGCACAGAAGCAGTAAAAAAGAAACGCGCCCAACGCAACAAAGCAAGACGTATGCTTGAGCGTGAAGGTGTAGTTCATAAAGGTGACGGCAAGGATGTAGACCATACCAAGCCGTTGAGTAAAGGTGGTAAGACGGTACGTAGCAACCTCAAAGTAAAGAGCGCAAGCGCTAATAGAAGTTATGCAAGAAAATCAGATGGCTCTATCAAATAAGGAGGAATGATGCCAAACGAAGAAGTAGTAAACATCCCGCATTATGATGATTATAGGTATTACAGCGATGATACAGTAGTAGAAGTAAAAGGTATCGGAGATGTAAACAGCACAGTAAAAGGGTCTGGCGCTAGGTACAACAGTAACAAACCGGACATGAGTTTAATACCCCTGTGGACTTTAGAAGATGAAGCTAGGGTATGGGACTACGGCACTAAAAAGTACAACGCGTGGAACTGGGCTAAAGGAATGCCTTGGTCTGTACCTTATGCTTGCGCTATGCGCCACCTAGCTGCATGGCAACGCGGCGAAGAGATAGATCCCGAGTCGGGCCAGCCACATTTAGCGCATGTAATGTGTAATATACGCATGTTAACTTTGTATGCAAAGACATACCCCGAAGGCGATGATCGCCCACCAAAGGAGTACATGGAATGAGCTTCGAAATCATGCAGCATGATGGCATGAAAGTTATTCAATGGTTCTTTAATACAGATGAGCTTATTAAAGCAATGCTTAATAACCCAAAAGACAGGTACTGGAGAATAGGATAAAACATGAGAGACGGCGGTAAAGGCGATACACCACGCCCATTAGGTGTACCCATAGAAATGTTTGATAGTAACTTTGAAACAATTTTTGGGAAGAAAAAACAAATAACATTAAAAGATTACATCGACCAAAAAGAAGAGAGAAACGAAGATGGAAATAATAGAGAACAAAGCTCTAGTATTTAGGACGCGTGACCCCGATAAGTACAGCATAATACCGCGCAGTAAAGTAGTAGGTGAAAATGGTGGCGTGTATGAGATGGCAGTATTTTGGGGGTTAGAAGAAGTAAGAGTATTAAGAAACTTAGGTATAAAAGATTTAGCGTCGCCTATAACAGCACGCTATGAGTGGCCAGGTCGGCACAAACCTTTTGCACACCAAATTGAAACAGCGTCTTTCTTAACACTTAACCCCAAGGCATTTGTATTTAATGACCCAGGAACTGGTAAGACATTAAGCGCTTTATGGGCAGCAGACTACTTAATGCGGTTAAAGAAAGTACGACGCTGTTTAATTTTGTGCCCTCTGTCTATTATGCATGATGCTTGGATGAGTGGTATATCTAGTAGCGTTATTCACAGGTCTGCAATTGTGGCGCACCATTCTCAGGCTAGTCGGCGTATCGAGATGGTTCAGGGTGACTACGAGTTTGTAATCGTCAACTACGACGGGTTAAACTTAATCGCTGAAGAAGTTGCACGCGATGGGCGGTTTGATTTGGTTATAGTAGATGAAGCTAACGCGTACAAGAATGCGTCAACCAAGCGCTGGAAATCGTTGAATAAAATTGTTCGGCCCGATTCATTACTGTGGATGATGACTGGTACACCATCAGCTCAGTCACCGATGGATGCATATGGTTTGGCTAGGCTAGTTAACCCATCCGGTGTTCCTAAGTTTGCTACTGCATGGCGCGACAAAGTAATGAAAAAACTTACTCAGTTTAAATGGGTACCAAAGAACGGGGCAGCTGAGGCTGTGTTTTCTGCATTGCAACCGGCCATTAGGTTTACCAAAGAAGAGTGTACGGACTTACCTCCTGTGCTCACTGAGACCCGCGATATACCACTAACACCCCAGCAGGTCAAGTACTATAAACTTCTTAAAGAGCGTATGGTTATGCAGGCTTCGGGTGAAACCATCACGGCAGTAAATGCGGCGGCTGGCGTTTCTAAGCTTCTGCAGATTTCTGCAGGCGCGGCCTACACCGATGCCCATGAGGTTGTTGAGTTTGACTGTGCCCCCCGACTCCATGTTTTGCTAGAAGTGTTGCAAGAAACCAACAGAAAAGTAATTGTCTTTGCACCGTTTAGGCACAGCATTGAAACCATCCACGAGTTCCTTCTTAAGCACAATATAGGGGCAGAGGTAATTCATGGCGACGTATCAGTTAACAAACGTACCGATATATTTAAGCGGTTTCAAACTGAACCGAATCCGCGTATACTTGTAGTTCAGCCTCAGTCAGCTTCACATGGGGTAACCCTTACCGCCGCGGATACAGTAGTATTTTATGGCCCCGTTATGTCTGTAGAAACCTATCTACAGTGCATCGCTAGAGCAGATCGTATTGGACAGACGAGTACGAATGTTACTGTGATACACTTACAAGGTAGCGATATAGAAAAACGGATGTTTGCACAGTTAGAAAAGCGTGTTGAAGGGCATGACATTCTGCTGAATCTGTATAAGGAGGAGATAGGCGAAATTTAAAAACCCTATATTGGGTTGTATAGCTGTCTGTATTGATGTATAATAATTGACAAAGGAGGAAGTATGTCAGACGAAGCAATCCCGCTAGACAAACTAGCAAAGGTATATCGCAAGATATACGCAAAAGTAAACGAGCTAACAGTTCAGTACGAATCACAGCTCGAGGAACTTAAAACACAACAGGAAGAAATTAAGAATGCCATGAAGGATCAGATGGTGGCACTCGGTCTTCAATCTGTAAAAACAGACGAAGGCACAATCATCCTGTCACAAAAAACACGCTATTACACAGACGACTGGGATTCGTTCAAGACGTTTGTGGTAGAGAACGATGCACTTGATTTGTTTGAGAAACGCATTGCTCAGAAGAATATGGCGATGTTCTTAGAGGAAAATCCTGGCATTGTGCCGATGGGGTTAAACTCTATGTCCGAAGTTTCAGTATCAGTACGTAAACCAACCAAATAAGGAGTATTAAATGGACGACCAATTAGCACAACAACAAGCCGTTGAACAAGCAGCGCGTAATATCATGTTGGAGTTAGACCTTCGCAGGCTGGCTTTAGACACAGCTGCAAAAAGTATGTACGAAGGTAGTGCATACGAAGTAACAGAAACAGCCGAAGTATTCTTACAGTTTTTACAAACAGGCGTGGCAATAACCAAGCCAAATAGCACAGGAGCAGTAACAAATGAGTAAAGAACTTGCAACATTTAACCCCGCACAACTACCATCATTTGCTAAGAAGGTAGAACTATCTAGCCTTGCCCGTAGCTTAGCTGGTGGAGGCGGAACTAGCGTCAAACGTATTTCCATCAAAGGCGGTGTATTCCGTTTGCTAGCAGGTAGCGAAGAGATTGCTTCTATTGATGATCGCCATCTTGATGTAGTTGTTGTTCAAGCCGCATCTAAAATCAGCCGTACATTTTATGCGGGTGCATACGAAGAGGGTTCAGCTAAGGGTCCTACTTGCTGGTCAGCCGACGGTGAAAAGCCCGATGCATCTGCTGAAGACCCACAGGCTAGCAATTGCGCATCGTGCCCGCAAAACGCGGCAGGGTCTGGTCAAGGTAATTCACGCGCCTGCCGTTTTAGCCAGCGTTTAGCAGTTGTATTGGCTAACGATGTTGGTGGCGATGTAATGCAGTTGACCCTATCTGCTACATCAATTTTTGGTAAAGAAGAAGGCGACAAGCGTCCATTGCAAGCTTACGCTAGATTCCTAGCGGCACAAAGCATTAGCCCTGAGACTGTGGTTACTCGCTTGCGCTTTGATACTAAAGCGGCGGTACCTAAGTTGTTTTTCCAACCTATGCGCTGGTTATCTGAAGACGAGTACGAAACCGTTAAGGAAAAGAGCGAATCTACTGAAGCTAAGCAAGCTGTTGTACTAAGCTTTGGTATGGGTGGTAATAAGAAGACAGCCCCTGCTCCAGCTTTGGCGGCGCCTAAGGAAGAGGTTGAATCATTTGATGAACCCGAAAAGCGCAAGCCTACAGTTAAACCTTCTGCAGTTCCAAAGAAAAAGACTGGTGACTTAGCTTCTGTTGTTGACGAATGGGATACAGACGACGAGTAAAGTTTTGGGGAGGCTGACACTATTCAGCTCAAGTACTCGAGGACGAACGACTAAAAAGACTGTCTCCCCACCCCTTCACCTAACAAAGAAAAGATTATGGCTTACTCAGAAACGATACGACAGTCCACCGCTAAAGCGGAAAAGACCCTAGGCAATCAGCTGGGTCGTTGGGCTATTAAATTAAATTTTCCTGTGATACAGATTTCACAATACACAGGCGCAACAAGACAGACGGTTTATAACTGGTTCTCAGGAACCGAAGTTACTCCGTCATACAGAGCAAGCGTGACCAATTTATTACGCATACTACAAACAAGCAGTACCGTTGAAGAGGCAATGAAACAATGCAAGCAGAAAAAATAGAACAAGTAGTAATTACACCACAAGCACTAACCGATAAAGAATTAATTCGCTTTGCCGAACGCTATCTTGACACAGGCATGCCGTTAACTTTTCAGAAAGAACTTTTAAAAAGATTTGACAAACGCATTAACGGCTAACCCAAGGAGCATTTATGAAGTCGCAGGAATTCCTAGCGACTGTGCTTCCGTCTTCGGGTAAGTATTGCGCCTGCGAACTGAGCACAGCAAAAAAAGAGCACGTATTTGTTGATACGATTGATGAGCTGTATAGCAATGCTACACACTTTAGCGGTGAAGGACTTAACGCGTTCTATGCGCTAGCATCATTCAACACAAGTGGCAAGCGTTTAGCTACAAATGCAGTAAAAATAAAATCTTTATTCTTGGATATTGATTGTGGCGAAGGAAAGGATTATCCTAGTAAACAGGCGGCAGCAGCGGCATTGGATATCTTTTTGTCTTCAACATCGTTGTACGACTTAGGTCAGCCTTACATTGTATCTAGTGGCGGCGGACTTCACGTCTACTGGCCTTTTACTGAAGAAGTAGATATCGCTACATGGAAACCAGTAGCAGAGAATCTTAAGCGCCTATGCAAAAAGGAAGGCTTAAATATTGACGCTATGGTTACAGGCGATGCCGCTAGAGTATTGCGTGTGCCTGATACACACAACTACAAGCAGGAAAAACCTAGAGCAGTTGTCATTAAAGTTGAGGGTACAACCTTTGATTTTGGGGTTTTGTCTACGGTCATCAAAGATAAGGTAGGGGAAGATTCCCACGAACTATTGCCAAAATTTGACCTTCCAGGAAAACGTCCAGACTTAAAAGGCGCAGCTTCAAGCGTCAAGATGGTGGAGAACAGCATCACGTTCTTTAAAAACCTCGCACCAAAATGTAAACAGGTTCAGCACTACATAGACCACGCTAAAGACGATGGCATGGAACCTTTGTGGCGGGGTATCCTCAGCATAGCTAAGTATTGCGATGATGGTGAAGAGGAAGGCCAAGCTTTATCAGCTATGCACCCATACGATATGGATCGTCACAATACCAAGTGGCACCAAATCAAAGGGCCTTATAGTTGCTTAAAACTTGATGAGGCAAACCCTGGGGTTTGTAAAGGTTGCCCACACTTTGGAAAGATTACTAACCCCTTAGCTTTGGGTCGTGAAATTAAAGTTGACAATAAGCCAAAGGAAATCATTCTTGAAACCAAAGCAGCTACCGATACTAAACCAGCTGAGCAGGTAATGATTACGCGCCCAATTCCGCCACGTGGATTTAGCTACGGCGCTAGTGGTGGTATTTTCGTTGACAAAATGGTTGAGGAAGCTGAAGGCGGGGAGAAATCCAAGAAGCAAGTAATGATTCTGCCTTACGATTTGTTTGTGGTTGACATACTAGATAACGGAGACGAGCATTTGGTTCACATGATAGCTTGCCGCCCTAGCAACACAATCGACATTATCATGCCGCAAAAATCGGTAGTAAGTAAGGATGAGACGGTTAAGATGCTGGCTAGCCATAACATCATTGCAGTCTATGGAAAAGGTAATGACGTTAACCTATACGAGTATGTCAGGGGCTGTGTAGAGTACGCCAGTTCTAATAAGGTAGCCGTCAGGGTTCCGCATAGTTGTGGTTGGCAAGAAGACCATTCATTTGTTTATGATAGCCACATTTTCTTCCCAAATGGGCAAGAGCTTTATGTTCCAACCCCTAGTATGGCTAACGTCAACTACGCTACTAAACCAATGGGCACTATTGAGGAATGGAAAAAAGTACTCAATATGTACATTGCCAAGGAGTTGTGGGAGATTGTCACTATGGGTATGGTCGGGCCTGCTTCAATTCTTATGCACTTCTCGGGCTTTAGGGGCGTTGTTTACCACCTCGGATCTTCGGGTTCAGGGCGTGGTAAGTCGCTTGCCCTAGCCCTTGCAGCTAGTTTTTGGGGTCATCCAGAGCTCTACAGGGTCACGCAATCAACTTCAGCAGTAGCTGCACAGCAAAGACAGGGCTTACTGAACAGCCTACCGCTTGTTATGGACGAAATTACCAACAAGAACCGCGAGTCATTTGAGTGGCTGCCTCAGTTCTTACTAGACTTAACGCAAGGTAAGGGCAAAGAGCGCATGGAACAAGGAGCCAATAAGGAACGGCTCAACACAACTGTTTGGAACTTGATGGTGTTGTTTTCAAGCAACACTCATATTTATGATTTCTTATCAGGTGGTCGCAAACACACTTCCCAAGCTGAAATGCTTCGTATGTTAGAGGTTAAACCAGCCAAGGAAGTACAGTGGGCGTCATCAACCGAGAGCAGTACAGTTGACATTCTTAAATCAAATTACGGTGTCGTAGGTCGTGAATTGATTCGCTGGATTGTTAGAAATAGGCTTACAGCCATAAAGGTATACAACGAGACCCGTGAGAAGTTAAAAGCGGAATTTAATTCATCAGATGATGAGCGTTATTGGACTGCTGGTAATGCCGCCATCGTAGCTATAGTGATACTTATGGGAAAAAAATACGCAAACATTATTGATGTTCCAATTAGGCCAATCATAGAAACCCTTCGCGGTATGGTTAATGAAGCGAGAGCCGCAGTACGTGGCAACCGCCGAACTGCTGAAGATGTTCTTAATGCCTACACCCGTGAGTGCTATGGTAAATTTGTTGTGGTTAAAGCCATTGACGGTATTACTAAGGCAACCTTGGGCGGGCATAATGAGATTGACCAGTCGCTAACTAGGTCAGATGTAGCCGGAAGGGTTGAGCATGAAATGACCCCGGGCCATGTTGATTACTACATTGAAGAGCAACTTCTTAAACAGCACTGTTCTACTATGAGTTACGGATACTCCGACTTAAAGAAAGAGCTTGAGTCTTTGCCTAATTACAAGATTGGGTACATGCGCAAAGATATGCTGGCTAAGACTAGGGGCCCGTCAATGCGAGTTAACGTAATTAAAATCACACGCCCATTGGTGATAAGTGAGGAAGATTAAGGTGCATTACCCGTGGTTAGAAGTCCCTGCGCATGGGGGCTTCTTTGTTCCTACATTAAAATTTGAGGAGGTAAGGGTAAACGGTTTAAAAGCCGCCCTTTACCACCGCGTTCAAGCCAAAGCTGAAATAGGACGTAAGGACGGCAAGATTGGCGTTTGGTTTATTCGCGTGCGCTAAGGAATGCTTTGGATATTTCTATCTTAGCTTCTTTAATTTGATCTAACATCTCACGTTTTTCAGCGCCATTGATACCAGTCATAGAACGAACAGCGCGTTCTTGTTTAGCCAATTCACCCATTTGCTTTCTAAAGTTACCTGAGAAAGTAGCCATACCAATTAAATCAGCTTCTTTAGTCAAGAACGCGTCAGCTTCTTCATCTCTACCGCTTTCAACATAGTTTTTAAACGTTCTGTCCGCTTGAATTACATCTTGCATTTGCTGGTAAGCTTTATCGATAAGACCATTTGCGTCTTTAGGCTGGAAGAATGCTCCAATAACTGGAGTTGTACTGCTGAGTGCGCCACGGCCTTCAGGAGCTTCTGCAC
>Ga0114960_10003673_pt1 | contig 11664 bp, 12 predicted proteins | sample C_130625_MF_Meta_FD_92637 | JGI IMG/M metagenome (GOLD analysis project Ga0114960, IMG submission 92637) | Freshwater microbial communities from Lake Croche, Canada to study carbon cycling - C_130625_MF_MetaG | ecosystem: Environmental > Aquatic > Freshwater > Lake | place: Lake Croche, Canada... | reverse complement strand
AGAAGCTTGTAGGTTTGTCATTGAAAGAATTAGAAAAATCAAAAAAGAAAAAGCCAAAGACATTCAAGTATGTTTTATTGCCATGAATAAAAAAGGAGAAGCAGGTGCTTATGCTTTGCATAAAGGGTTTAATTATGCGGTGCATACCAAGGACGGTAATAAATTATTTGAATCTTCTTCATTAGATTAAATATTATGTCTACAACAATTGAAATAGCAGTTTTTTCTGTAGAGGCCGCTATAGAGGCCATTAAAGCGGGTGCCCATAGAATTGAATTTTGTGAAAACCCTCAAGAAGGTGGCACTACGCCTTCTTTTGGTAGTTTATCAACGCTTATATCCTTAACCTCAAAACCAGTCTTTCCCATCATAAGACCTAGAGGAGGCGATTTTTTATATACGGAGAACGAATTTAATTCGATGCGATCGGATATACTCATGGCCAGAAAATTAAACTATCCTGGCATTGTCCTCGGATTATTAAATGCAGATGGAACCATTGATACAGCCCGCACAAAAAGATTAGTAGATCTTGCAAGCCCAATGGAAGTCACTTTTCATAGGGCATTTGATAGATGCAAAGATCCATTCAAAGCACTAGAAGATATCATTGCAACAGGTTGCAAAAGAATTCTAACCAGTGGTCAAGTTCCAAATGCGGGAGATGCCTTACCCCTATTGAAAAAATTAGTAGAACAAGCCGGTGATAGAATTATTATTATGCCAGGATCTGGTGTGCGTTCCCATAATATCATAGAAATCATACAGGCCACAGGAGCCAAAGAAATACATAGCAGTGCAAGAAAAATGCAAGCAAGTCAAATGCTTTATTCAAAAGATTCCATGCAAGAAAATTTACAAGCTACAGGAGTAGCTACAGAAGAGATCAAAAAAATGTTGATAGCCTTGTAATTTTTTCGCTATTAATACAACATACGCACTCTAATCGTGTGTTTTACTTCTTTCAATAAAGCAATGGCTGTTTTAGACAATTTAGAATCAACATCCAAAACTACATAGCCAATCTCATCATTGGTTTTTAAGTACTGTCCAACTATGTTTATTTTATTTTTAGACATCACGGTATTAATGGCACTCAATACACCAGGTACATTGTTGTGTATATGTAAGATTCGGTGCGCATTTTCAACAGGTGGCAGGCTGATGCTAGGGATGGTATGAGAACCATAAGAAACGCCACGTTCTAAATATTGATATAATTTTATACTCACATCTTCTCCAATATTTTCTTGTGCTTCTTCGGTAGAACCGCCAATATGTGGCGTAAGAATCACGTTGGCTAAGCCTTGTAGCGGTGTAGTGAAAGCATCACCATTTTTTTCAGGCTCAATAGGAAATACATCAATGGCTGCACCAGACACTTGTTTGTCTTTGATGGCTTGGCTTAAGGCATCTAAATCCACTACTTCTCCACGCGCATAATTGATTAAGATGGCCCCTTGCTTAAATTGCTTGATGACTGGTTTACTGATTAAATTTTTTGTTTGATTGGTCTCAGGCACATGTAAAGAAATAATATCTGAACTACTTACTAAATCTTTGATTGATTTTACTGCCACTGCATTGCCCAATGGCAATTTAGTTTCAATGTCATAAAATTTTACTTTCATCCCCATGGCTTCTGCCATTACACTTAATTGAGTACCAATATTGCCATAGCCAATAATGCCAATGGTCTTCCCTCTTAATTCAAAACTGCCTTTGGCTTCTTTGTTCCAAATGCCGTTGTGGGCAGCTATATTTTTATCAGTAATTCTTCGGATGAGCATGATGGCTGCGCCAATGACTAGTTCAGCCACAGATCTGGTATTGCTGTAGGGGGCATTAAATAAAGCCACGCCTTTTTGTTTGCAAGCTTTTGTATCCACTTGATTGATGCCAATACAAAAACAACCAATGGCTTGTAATTTTTTTGCATTGTCTAAAACCTTTTTTGAAATAAATGTTTTAGATCGGATGCCAAGAATATGAACGTCTTTAATGACTTTGATTAATTCATCCTCACTTAAAGCGCCAGCTATCTTTTTAACATCGGTATACCCTTGATCCTTGAAATATTGCACCGCTTTATCGCTGATGTTCTCAAGAAATAAAAGCTTGATTTTGTCTTTTGGGTAACTGGTGGTATCTAAATTGCTCATAGAGCAAAGTTAAAAAAAATTAACTGTTTGCTATTCATTAACAATAAATTAAGTGATAATAACGTTATTTTGTAACTATCGGTTTCCATTGGACTCCCTATAAAAACTAACAGATGATCGTACGATTGGTCTTTTTCATTGCCTTCTTTTTTTTAACAAGCGCTTGTGGTACAAGTCAAGGGCCAAACTATTTAGAAAACCACAATTTTACCGCCCTCAAATTAAGTGCTACCGAAAAAGAAAGATTGATTGCAGAAGTTAGAGCCAAATATGATATGCTACTAGGCAAGAAGGGATTTAGCGGAGAAATTTTAGTGGCCAAAAATGGGGAAATTCTCTTTGAGGATTACCGTGGTTTTTCCAATTTCGGGAGTAAATCGGTGATGTTGCCTGAGACCCCAATTCATTTAGCTTCTATTTCAAAAACATTTACAGGCATGGCGGCGCTTAAATTATGGGAACAACATAAATTAGATTTAAAAGCCCCTGTTACTAAATATATTTCCAATTTTCCTTATACAGAAGTAACCATCGAACAATTGTTATCACATCGGAGTGGTCTCCCCGACTATACAGTTTTTATGGAGTCGCGAAAATACATCATGACCAAGGTAAAAAATAAAAGAGGCAGATGGGTGAAAAGAATTCAATTGATTAAGTCTGAAAACCCTTTCAAAAAAGGGCTTTACAACAATCAGGACGTTTTAGATTTTATGGTAAGTAAAAGACCAGCGCCCCAAAGCAATCCAGATAGAGTGTTTAAATATTGCAATACCAACTTTGTATTGTTGGCTTTAATTATCGAAAAAATTTCTGGGCAGGATTTTCCTAGTTATATGGCTGAAAATATTTTCAAGCCATTAAAAATGGACAATACCTATATTTTTAGTGCTAAAACCATTGAAAAGTATACCCCCTCTTACAATGCAAGAATGGTAGCTTACCGCATTGAAAAATTTGATTGTATTTATGGAGATAAAAATGTGTACAGTACGGCAAGAGATATGTTTCTCTGGGATAAGGCATTGAACGAGGGTAAATTTTTAGCTCCAGCTACTTTAGAAATGGCTTATCAACCTCAAAGTCCAACCAATAAATACTACCACAATTATGGCTTGGGCTGGCGTATTTTGGCTAAACCTAATGAGGAAAAACTAATTTACCACAATGGATGGTGGCATGGCAATAACACTGTTTTTACCAGATTGATCAATGAATCGGCTACCATCATCATTTTGGGCAATAAATTCAATAAATCCATCTACAAAGGCAAGGAAATTGCCTCCGTTTTCACTGGTAAAGTGGATACCACCTCCTTGGTGGAGTAATGTTGCCTTTTTTTGCACTTTTTTGGCTTTTACCCCCTATTTTTGCAGACCTTAAAAGAATCTAAACAGAAAACAAAAGAATAAGTATTGCTATGAAAGATCTTCTATTTTATGCCGTTCCGGCAATGGGTATTGTGGGTTTATTGTATACACTCTTGAAATTCAATTGGGTATCTAAACAAGATGCAGGTAATGACCGTATGAAAGAAATTAGCACTTACATTGCTGAAGGTGCAATGGCTTTCTTGAAAGCGGAGTGGAAAATCCTAGGCTATTTTGTGGTCATTGTAGCCCTATTATTAGGGTTTATGGCTACTAAAAATGCAGAAAGTCATTGGAGTATTGCTATCTCATTTGTAATTGGTGCTGTATTTAGCGCCACAGCTGGTTATATTGGAATGAAAGTAGCTACTAAAGCCAACGTAAGAACTGCTCAAGCAGCTAAAACAAGTTTAGCGCAAGCATTAAAAGTATCCTTTACTGGCGGATCGGTGATGGGCTTAGGCGTATCAGGATTAGCAGTACTGGGATTAGGTGGTTTGTTTTTAGTATTAAAGCAAATGTTTTATGTAAATGGCGACCCTTCTGAAATGTTAAGAACGATTGAAGTATTAACTGGATTTTCTTTAGGTGCTGAATCGATTGCCTTATTTGCACGTGTAGGCGGTGGTATTTATACCAAGGCTGCCGATGTAGGCGCTGACTTAGTAGGTAAAGTAGAAGCAGGTATTCCAGAAGATGATCCTCGTAACCCTGCAACGATTGCAGATAATGTAGGAGACAATGTAGGTGACGTGGCTGGTATGGGTGCCGATTTATTCGGTTCTTATGTTGCTACAGTATTAGCGACTATGGTATTAGGACAAGAAGTGACTGCAGTAGGTGGTGGAAAATTAGTTGATGCCTTTGGTGGCTTGTCTCCTATTTTATTACCAATGATGATTGCAGGTGTAGGAATATTATTATCTATTATCGGTACTTTCTTTGTAAGAATTAGTGAGAATGCGGGTTTAAACACAGCGACTGTTCAAAAGGCTTTGAACATGGGAAACTATGGTTCAATGATTTTAACAGCCATTGCATGTTATTTTTTAGTAGGGAATATTCTTCCTGAAACCATGTCACTTCGTGGTATTGAGTTTACAAGAAATGGTGTCATTGGTGCAATAGCGGTTGGTTTAATCGTAGGTACTTTAATGAGTATCATTACTGAATATTATACAGCCATGGGCAAGCGCCCAGTAATGAGTATTATCAAACAATCAAGCACAGGACATGCTACCAATATTATTGGTGGTTTAGCGATTGGTATGGAATCTACTTTCATGCCTATTATTGTTTTAGCGGCTGGTATTTTTGGTGCATCTTATTGCGCAGGTTTATATGGTGTAGCCATTGCTGCTGCGGGTATGATGGCAACTACTGCCATGCAATTAGCCATTGATGCATTTGGTCCTATCGCCGATAACGCAGGTGGTATTGCAGAGATGAGTGAATTACCTGCTGAAGTGCGTGAGAAAACAGATATTTTAGATGCGGTGGGAAATACGACTGCTGCCAGCGGTAAAGGTTTTGCGATTGCTTCTGCTGCCTTAACTTCATTGGCATTGTTTGCGGCCTTCGTAGGTGTCGCCATGCCAAACAATCAACATATTGATATTTATAAAGCCGATGTTTTAGCTGCTTTATTTGTAGGTGGAATGATTCCATTTATTTTCTCTTCCTTAGCTATCCGCGCGGTGGGCGAAGCGGCCATGGCCATGGTAGAAGAAGTGCGTCGTCAGTTCCGCACTATTCCAGGCATTATGGAAGGAACGGGTAAACCAGAATATGAAAAATGTGTAGCAATTTCTACAGAAGCATCCCTTAAAAAAATGATGTTGCCTGGTGCCATCACCATCATCTCTCCTATTTTAATTGGATTTACAATGGGTCCTGAAGCCTTAGGTGGTTTCCTAGCAGGTGCTACTGTAAGTGGTGTGTTAATGGGTATATTCCAAAACAATGCAGGTGGTGCTTGGGATAACGCTAAAAAATCTTTTGAGAAAGGGGTGGAGATAAATGGAGAGATGTTCTATAAAAAATCTGAACCACATAAGGCTTCTGTAACAGGAGATACTGTGGGTGATCCTTTTAAAGATACTTCTGGTCCTTCCATGAATATCTTAATTAAATTAATGTCAATCGTTTCATTGGTTATTGCCCCTAGTTTAGCGCAATTGCACCCCACTAAAGCAATGGAGGTTAAATCTCAAACAGTTGAGATTTCTGTCATCAATACTGATTCAGCAGCTGGTACTAAAATTATCAATGATTCAGCACATACGGTGACTATTTCAGCGAATACTAAAACATTATTGCAAGCATTGCAAGAAGAAGGTATTGCGCCAATTGACAATGTGAAGATTCAAATTAATGATGGTAAGATTACGGTCAATGGTAAAGTTTTGACGCCAGAACAAAATGCTAAATTTTCTACTTATTTGAAGAAAGACAATAAGTAAAATTGTTTTAATATTTTAAAAAATCCGCTTCTATTTTCAGAGCGGATTTTTTTATACTTCAACTTTTTTCGTAGTTTACTTAAAATTCAACCGTATATAATGACTAAGTTGGTAAAGCCTACAGAAAGCGAATTAAATATTTTAAGTATCCTTTGGGAGAAAGAAAATGCAACGGTAAAACAAGTGCATGAAATTATTCTGAAAAATAAAAAAATTGGATATACCACTACCCTCAAGTTGATGCAAATCATGAATGAAAAAGGCTTGGTCACTAGAAATACCCAATCTAAAATTCATATTTATAGCCCACTGATCAAAAAGGAAAAATTACAAGTACAATACCTAAGTAAAATAATTCAAACACTCTACAATGGTAGTTCGGCTCAATTGGTCTTAGAAGTTTTAGAGAAATACCCCCCTGCAGAAAAAGATATAGCCAGCATTGTATCCATGTTAAAACAAAGAAATAAATAAATTTATCTTTTTAATTCGGTTTGTACTGTCTTCCCACCAGCACAAAACAAAAAGTCTAGAATACTTACATTATTGATAAAACCTATTTTGTCTTCGAAGACCTGATGGTATTTAGGGACTATATTCGATTGCTGATAATTTTTTGGAAGCCAAGGAGAAAAATATTTTTCCTTTTGTTCTATTTCTGCTGCTGCAATATTGTTGATTAAACCTATTGCCCAATTTGCTTTTATCTGCCCCTTCAACCATTGCTGACAAGCCGTTAAAAAATCAATTAATTTTTCATGGTCTTGGCTATATAAATTAGCTAGGCTTTGCTCATAATATTCAAAATAAGGAGACCGTTTGTAAGCCGTAATGATGGCTTTAAAATGTTTTGCCTTCCAGGAAGTTTCGTAATCAATGAAGATATCGGCTAGGGCTGTTTTTTGATCGCGCCCTCCGATAATGGGAATGGTTAAATTTAATGGGCCTTGCGCTGTTAGTATCACCATTCTATTTTTGAAGCTCATTTTAGAAAATGGGGCTGCAGCATCATAGTTCACTTGTTGATGCTTTAAAACTGTTCTTATAAAGTCAATGGTACCAAAGTATTGTAGATCCGTAAATAGCATGTCTTAACAAATAGTTGTGTAAATATATTTTTTCAACCACCAAATAACTAATAATTTCAAGAAAATTTTCAAATGGGTATCAATAAATATTTTTTTGGCTGCTTGCTTTTATTGGTCATGGCTTGTAGTTCGCCCAAGCCCTTTGTTTTTAAAGGCATTAAATCGATTAAAATAGAGAAAGCAAGCTTTGGCAAAAATATTTTTAATGCCGACTTTGAATATCAAAATCCTAATCGTTTTAAACTTGTTTTAAAAAACTTAGATTGTTCCGTTTTCATCAATGATGAATTGTTTACGCAATACCAATTAGATACGATATACCCTATTCCAGCCAATGCCAATTTTGTATTGCCTGCTAAAATGCAAGTGGAACTTAGTTTGTTACTAAAAAACAGCATGGCTATTTTATTCAACAAGCCAATGAAAATTGGCGTCAAAGGCAGGGCTACTATATCCAAAGGATTGTTTACCAAAACCATTCCCATCTCCTTTGAAACCATGCAAAAATTAAATTTAAAAGAGGCGCTTCTGCGTTAGTGGCTTTGTCTTATTGATTCCAAGTACTTGGACTTTCTCTCCATTGCATTAAAGTGGTTTGCGTGGCAGCATCAAGCTCCCCTTTTTCTACCGCTAAATCTATTAAGCTTGCATAGTTGGTTAAAGAATAATAAGGTACACCTGCAGTTTTGAATGCTTCTTCAGCGATGGCAAATCCATAATTGAATATAGAGACCATTCCTACCACATCTAATCCTGCATTTCTTAAAACATCCACCACTTGTAAACTACTTTTTCCAGTAGAAATTAAATCTTCTATTACTAAGATTTTGTTGGTGGTAGCATAAGCGCCTTCAATTTGATTGCCTAAGCCATGTTCTTTGGGCTTGGGTCTCACATAGATATAGGGTAGTTTCAATTGATCGGCCGCCATTGCCCCCCAAGGAATACCTGCTGTGGCTACCCCCGCCAACATATCTGCCCCCTCAAATTTTTCAAATATAACATTGCACATTTCACTTTTGATAAAGTCACGCACATAGGGAAAAGACAATACCTTTCTGTTGTCACAATAAATTGGACTTTTCCAGCCACTTGCCCATGTAAATGGATTATTTGGGCTTAATTTTACAGCACCTACTTGAAGTAATTTTTCGGCAACGGCTTTTTGATTGGTCATAAGGATATTTTCTTGCTGCGAATTTAAAGTCAATTTGCTAGATTCACTTCAGTACTTACTAAATACTATACACATTTTTATGCCCAAACAAATAATTGCAGCTGGTGGCCTAGTGACCAATCCCAAAGGTGAAATATTATGGATTTTTAGAAGGGGCTTCTGGGATTTGCCTAAGGGGAAATTGGATGAGGGGGAAACTATACAAACTTGTGCGATTAGAGAAGTGCAAGAAGAAACGGGCATTCAAAATATTCAATTGCATGAATTACTCAATTTTACCAATCATCTTTATTTTGATCCCTATTTAAATGAAGAAGTGGTTAAAAGAACTTACTGGTTTCATATGACCATTGCTTTGGCAGAAGATGGGACGCCTCAAACCACAGAAGACATAGAAAAAATTGAATGGCATTCCTTAGCTACTGCCAAAAAATGTTTAGAACAAACTTATCCAACAATACTAGAAGTGATTGAAGCGTATCGTTTGAAAATAAATCTGTAAAACTGAATTAAGAATTAAGTAAATAGATTATTTATTCAAACTATGAATCACCGCCTCTGGTAAGAAAGGAGATGCGTCACCCCCGTTTCTAATGATGTCTCTAACAATGGTAGAAGCCACGGAAGTATACTTAGGCTCTCCTGTTAAAAAAATGGTTTCAATATGCTTGTCCATGGTACGATTGGCATCGGCAATGGTTTTCTCATATTCAAAATCGCTTACATAGCGAATGCCTCTTAAAATAAATTTAGCCCCTATGGATTGACAAAACTTAACGGTTAATCCATCGTAAATGGCTACTTCAACCTTAGGTTGATCCTTGTAAATTTCATCAATCCATTGTTTTCTTTGATCTGCGGTAAACATGGGATCCTTGGAAGCATTGATACCAATGCCTACCACTACTTTATCAAATAAGGGTAAGGATCTATCAATGATGTCTATATGCCCTAAAGTAACAGGGTCGAAAGTTCCAGGAAATAAGCAGATTCTTTGCATGGATTAAAAGTAAGAAAATTGTTAGAACAATAGCAATTAAGCAGGATTAGATCTGCCAGTAAGTAAGTACAAACAGGCCATTCTTACAGCTACCCCATTTTCAACTTGGTCTAAAATGATGGAATGAGGGCTATTGGCCACATCGCTGTCCATTTCCACGCCCCGATTGATTGGGCCGGGATGCATGATCAGGATTTCTTTATTCAGCTTATTGAGCCTATTCATGGTGATACCGTAGGCCAAGTTGTATTCTCTCAATGAGGAAAACAAAGGCTGATTTTGCCTTTCTAATTGAATTCTAAGCACATTGGCCACATCGCACCAAGCCAAGGCTTTGTCTATATTGTATTCCACCCGAATGTCCATGGCTTCTGCTAAGAAGGTTGGTATAAGGGTGGGTGGACCCGAAACCATCACTTCTGCACCCATTTTCTTTAATAAATAGATATTACTTAGCGCCACCCTGCTGTGCATGATGTCTCCGATGATGGCCACTTTTAAACCTGCCAATTTTCCCATTTTTTCTTGCATGGAAAAAGCATCTAATAAGGCCTGTGTGGGATGTTCATTAATGCCATCCCCCGCATTGATAATGGCTGCATCAATATGTTTGGCTAAGTAGTGTGGAGCTCCTGAAGCGCTATGCCTCATCACCACCATATCTACTTTCATGCTGAGTATATTGTTGACCGTATCTAATAAGGTTTCGCCTTTGGCAGCAGAAGAATTGGAGACAGTGAAATTGACTACATCAGCCGATAAACGTTTTTCGGCTAGTTCGAAGGAAATTCTGGTTCGAGTAGAATTTTCGTAAAAAAGGTTCACAATAGTAAAGTCTCTTAAGCTGGGGACTTTTTTAACGGGTCTTTGTAAAACTTCTTTGAATTGAGTAGCTGTAGATAAGATAAGTTGGATATCCTCGGTTTGGAGGTCCTTGATACCAAGAAGATGTTTGGTAGTTAGTGCCATTAAAAAACAAAATTAATACAATTTTTTCTAATCAACCAATAAAATAACGTCATCTACCCCATCCTTCTCTTTCCATCTTACTTTTACTTTATAAGGGGTAATATCTACCATTTCTTTGCCGGTGAAATCGGGCTGTATGGGTAATTCTCTACTGGGTTTGCGGTCTACGAGTACACATAAGCTCACTTTGGCGGGTCGCCCAAAGGACAATAAGGCATCTAGGGCTGCTCTAATTGTACGGCCAGTAAAAAGTACATCATCAATTAAAATCACCGTTTTACCCTCTATACTAAAAGGCAAATCTGTGTCTTTGGCTAAGTGTAAATCTCTCCTATTATCGTCTCTGTAAAAAGTGATGTCTAATTTACCGTATTGAACTTGATTCGCTGGTAATTCATTGTGTAAAGCTGCCACAATACGGTCGCTTAAATAAATACCTCTTGGTTGCAAGCCAACAATCACCGCATTGGTTAAACCAGGATAGGTTTCTAAAATTTGATGTGCCAGCCTTTTTACGATGCTGGGAAGTTGTTGTTCACTGATAAGGGTCATTCCTTAAAATTTTAATAAAATTACGTTCTTTTCTTGAATTATATAGAGGCGTTAAACCATTCCCTTTGTATTTTGCACCCATGGTGGGCATTCAACAACTTAAACTGGTCCAATTTAGGAATTATGTTCAAATGAATTTTGAATTCACCCATCGTATTGTTGGTATTGTAGGCAGCAACGGAACTGGGAAAACCAATTTGCTGGATGCACTGTATTATTTGTCTTTTACCAAAAGTTATTTTAATCGCCCCGATGCACAAAATGTGCACCATGCCCATGAAGGTTTAAGAATTGAAGGATTGTATAATTTTCATGAGCAAACCACTCCCATTACTTGTATCATTAGAGAAAACTTAAAAAAGGAATTTTATTTTGATGAGGAATTGTATACAAAAATGTCGCAGCATATTGGTAAAATACCCTGTGTGATGATTGCGCCTGATGATGTGCAAATTATTACCGGATCGAGCGAGGAGCGAAGAAAATTAATGGACAGCTTGCTTTGTCAAATTTATCCACCCTATTTAAAGCTTTTAATTCAATACAATAAAATTTTATTGCAAAGAAATAGCTTGTTAAAAAATGCAGCAGACACAGGCCAGTTGGATAGGATCTTGCTAGAAACCTTAAATGGGCAATTGATGGAGAATGGACAACCTATTTATGACTACCGAAAAAAATTAATGAATGAATTGTTGCCAGCAATTATAAAATTATACAATCACTTAGCACAAAACAATGATCAAATTAACATTCAATACCAAAGTCAATTGGATCAGGATAGCTTTGAAAATTTATTGCTCCATTCTTTTCCTAGAGACAAGGCAGTTTTAAGAACCAGTGTTGGAATTCACAAAGATGATTTGATCATCACCATTCAAGGT
>Ga0114960_10003668_pt1 | contig 11669 bp, 11 predicted proteins | sample C_130625_MF_Meta_FD_92637 | JGI IMG/M metagenome (GOLD analysis project Ga0114960, IMG submission 92637) | Freshwater microbial communities from Lake Croche, Canada to study carbon cycling - C_130625_MF_MetaG | ecosystem: Environmental > Aquatic > Freshwater > Lake | place: Lake Croche, Canada... | reverse complement strand
TTTGGGTAAAAACTACTGAGGCTCGCGAATGTTTCAATAAAGCATCTAATTACAAAGCAAACGTAAAATATATTGGCTGGTCATCAATTGATAAGGGGTGGAATCCTGAAACTGTAAAGAAGAATTATTCGAAAGCGATTGTTCCTGTTGGTAAAAATATTTTTCGCAATCCTAAACCAATCTTTCAAGCGTATATGCGTTTGAAAGCTAGTGAACCTTCTATCTATTCAAAGCTACCTGTTCTTCATGTGGTGTATTCATCGGCACATATTAATGTCTATTCTCCTCCCGAAATATCTGATAAGGTTATCCTTCGTGGAGAAGTTTTACCTCAGGATGAATATGATGAACTTCTGAAAGAATGTGGGTTGTGTATTTGCCTATCTGCCGCTGAAGGATTTGGACACGCAGTTGTTGAGGCAATGTCTGTTGGTTGTAATCTACTTTTATCACCTATCAAACCTTTTACTGAAGATATTATTGGACAAATACAGCCCGGTGTATATTATGGAGAAGCTTCGGCGACTGTACAACAACCGGAACACATTGGGAGTCTTGTTGATACTAGCGTGACTTCTATCATAGAAATCTTGGTCGAGTACATTGATGTCTCTATCAAAAATTAGCAGGAAAATTCTACATTTATTCGTGATTTATATGAACATAACCATAAGGCATGGAGTGATCGTATGTAGACTGCGTTACCCATAGCGCTAGATCCATCTTTTCCTACATACACGCTAAATGATGTATTTCCTAAGGAAGAGAATTTACCTGATATTTCAATTTTAACAATTACCAAAGATCGTCGTATTTTTATGCCCCTTGCAAAGTATTCGTATATGATTCAGTCGTATCCGGAAGATAAACTTGAATGGGTAATTGTTGATGATGGAGATGATCCTATTGAAGATACACTTATTGGAGTTCCAAATGTAAAGTATGTAAAATGTGATCCCGGTATGACAATTTCTCAGAAGCGTAATCTTGCAGTTGAAAGCGCTATGTATGATATTATGGTTACCATGGATGATGATGATGTGTATCCGAACAATAGCGTTTTACAGAGAGTTGCTATGATGCTAAAAGAGCCTGTAAAGCAGTGTGGATTTTGTACGACAATTCCTTGCTACGATATTACTAAGTTTTCATCATTCATGAATGTTCCTCCAATGACATTAACTATGTCGGAACGTGTTTCTGAAGCTACTCTAGTTTTTACTCGTCAGTTCTGGAATGAAGGAAAGTTTGATGAAAAAGTTCATATTGGAGAAGGTAACGCATTTATTCGCGGTCGCGAGCAAATGTGTAGAGAGCTTTCGCCTCAGGATGTGATTGTAAGTTTAATTCATCCAAAAAATACTTCATCTAGAAAGACTCCTACGCTCAAGGAGCCTAACGGATGCCATTATGGATTTAATGAACAGTTATTTGCTATGGTTACTCAAATTGGTGAAGAACTTAATACTTCATGCCAAAGAGCGAGCGACGGCGACCGCGACGGTGCGTCTTCTTAGTGTGACGACGGCGACGGCCCGCAACCACAGGTACATCATCCTCAGCACCACCACTTGTGGCAACGACTGACGCACCAGGAGCCTTGACGAGATTCGCCGGATCTACAACAACCGGGGCCGTTGCGGTAGCGCCACCGCGCATCTTAAGACCCATCTTCTTTAGCATGCGGCGCACCGTCTTCTTCTTAACGACACGGAGCTTCTTGTGAGAGCGACGACGACCACCGGCCGCGGCCGGGGAAAGAGCTAGAGAACCACCAGTTGCACCAGTTTCAGCCATTTTTATACTTAACTACAGAGAAATTGTTTAGGCACTGCAAGAAAGACAGGTGGGGTCAACCGTGAATTTTTGCGCAGATGAGGCTGCCTTTGTACGCAGATAATAACAGCCAGTCTTCAAACCTTGCTTCCAAGCAAACATATGCATAGATGTAATCTTAGAATATGTGGGTTCGGCAAGGAACAAATTAAGTGACTGCGACTGGCAGATAAATGGGGCACGATCGCGAGACATTTGGATCAACGTCTTCTGAGGAATCTCCCAGACAGTTTTGAATATTTCACGAATATCGGCAGGAATTTCCTTAATGTTAGCGACACTACCATTCTCTGCCATAATTTGACTACGAATATCTGCAGTCCATAGCCCAAGTTTTACAAGTTCTTCTACCAAATACTTGTTTACCATCATAAAGTCACCGCTCAACACACGACGAGTGTACAAATTAGAAGTGAATGGTTCAAAGCACTCATTGTTGCCCAAAATTTGAGACGTAGACGCTGTAGGCATTGGAGCAATAAGTAGTGAATTACGAATACCTGTGCTACACGCCTTACGAAGAGTAGTCCAATCAAGATACGTCGTTGTAGGTGTATCATTCCAAAGATCAAACTGCATTTTTCCTTGGCTCATAGGCGAATCTTTAAAGCTGCAGTATGAATTATGACCGATTACTGAAATGTCAGCTCGCCATTCATCTCGAGTCGCGCCTAGCATACTAGCAGTCGCCGCTGCATAATAGATATTTTCAAAGATTTCACGATTTAGCTTTGAAGCTTCAGGTGACGTCCAAGGAATACGTAGCATGGCAAATACATCTGCCAATCCCTGAATTCCAATTCCAATAGGGCGATGACGTTTGTTGGAGTATTCACATTTGCGAGTCGGATAGAAATTCTTATCAATTACAATATCCAAATTATCAGCTAGAATGGCAGTATACTTTCTTAGTGCGTCGAAATTGAAACGATACTCTCCATCAGCATGATAAGCTCGCTGAACAAACTTAGGGAGTGCTAGGCTTCCAAGATTACAAACAGCTGTCTCATCGGGAGACGAGAACTCCATAATTTCAGTACAAAGATTTGAACTCTTGATTGTTCCAAGATTCTTCTGGTTACTCTTTGAGTTAGCAGCGTCTTTGTAACAGAGATACGGTGTACCAGTCTGAATTTGAGCATCCAAAATCATTTGCCATAGTTTCTGAGCAGGCATTGTCTTGCGACCCTTTCCAGCTGATTCGTATGACGTATAAAGTTTATCAAACTCTTCACTGTGAACGTCATCAAGTCCAGGACATTCGCGAGGACACATAAGTGTCCAATTTTCATTCTTTTCTACGCGCTTCATGAAGAGATCGGGAATCCAAAGGCCATAGAATAGATCACGAGCACGATCTTCTTCTGCTCCTTGATTTAGCTTGAGACGTAGAAAGTCTTCAATGTCCGCATGCCACGGCTCCAGGTAGATAGCAAAGGATCCGTTACGCTTTCCACCTTGATTTACATACTTTGCAGTATCATTGTAAACTTTTAGCATTGGTACGATCCCAGTTGACTCTCCATTCGTTCCGTGAATCTTAGAACCACGTGCACGAACATTATGAATCGAAAGACCAATACCTCCAGCCCATTTGCTAATTTGGGCACACTCTCCAAGTGTTTCATAAATTCCCTTGATTGAATCTTCGCTCATATTCGCTAGAAAGCACGACGAAAGCTGAGGATGCTTAGTTCCAGAATTAAAGAGAGTAGGTGTTGCATGAATGAAATATCCTTCCGAAAGAGCATCGTAGGTCTCTTTTACCTTTGCATAGTTCTCTCCGTGTAACTGGATCGCTACACGCATCCACATATGCTGAGGACGTTCCCAAACAAGGCCACTCTTTCGTCGTAGAAGGTAGCCTTTCTCTAGAGTTTTGAAGCCGAAGTAATCAAACATAAAATCACGCGAATAATCAATCATTTTTTCAAACTCCAAATTCTGTGCAACGCAATAATAAGACTCTGCGATAATTCCTTCGTCGAACAAAACTTGGGCCGAATCGATCAAACGAGTCGGGGTATTCTTGTGGTGGTTATCAATTACAATACGTGCAGCAAGCTTACCATAGTTAGGGTGGTAGCGAGCCTGCATCATGGCACACGTTTCGGCAGCAAACTCGTCAAGTTTGGAAGTAGCCATTCCGTCCTGAAGCTGGTTACATACTTTCTGAGCTACAAGATCAGGATTTACATGGTCAAGACCGTCAGATAGTTTGCGCACACGTTGTAGGATGGCATCAAATGAGACCGGAACACGGTCACCGTTGCGCTTAATTACATACATATGATCCATGCTAGTTACCATTCTGTATATTGATAAACCGAGAATCCGTTATTGATGAAAACATAACCATTTTAAAAGTAGACGGGTATTTATGTAATGGAGCAAGGACTACTCGAGCTTGTCGGAGAACTTATCGAAGCAAGAGTTCAATTTTTTACTCGTAATTTGAATGGAATTACGTTTCTTCAGCGAGGACCAGCTCTTCAACATTTTCTATCTATAGAAGAGCGTTATATCGATCTAATTGACCATCTGCATCGTAGTAATCTTCGAAACCAGCTCGTGACAAGTGTTATTACACTAACTATGGGTGAAGCCGCCGGAACAATGGAGAATGTTCGTGTAGCTCCAAGTCAAGAACAGGTTGATAGTGCAATTATGGATATCGTCTCATCTGAAAATAATTGCGCAATCTGTCAAGATTCGATATCATCTGCCGGTGTTCGCGTTCGTCACTGTAGACACGACTTTCATCGTTCGTGTCTTATCAGCTGGTTTTCTATGAGTGTCCGATGCCCTGTTTGTCGCCATGATATCCGAGAGGCTCAAATGGGTCCGGTAGGTCAAACATCTTCTGTCGCAACAGGAACAACTTCTCTATCGGTAAGCCCGTCGGCGGGACGTTAAATTTAGGAATTTTATCCGACCCACCATATTGTAACTGATTTAACATTCGTCGAACATCATATTGACAATCCTTCAAAACTGTGGGAACGTCGATATCACCAAAAATAGCTTCTAAATCGACAGCTCTCGGAGGAAAACATCTTACAATTTCAATACTTTCGGTATTACGTTTGAACAGTGTTGGAATCTCATTTCCTGTACAAATAATTGGAAGTTTACGTGTGGGATCTTTTATCCAACTAATAATTTTGCTTTGAGCATGGGGATCTGATCCATCTATTTCATCAAGAATTACACACATTTTGCGCTTTGTTTCACCTCGCAAAAAGGACTGAATGCTTACAGTGGAACGACAAGCATCTTTGATCTTCTCAACATCTTCAAAACTACGGATACTTCTGCTTGCATTAATTTCGAGTGGTTCAAATTCGAATGTGCGAGCGGCACATAATGCAAGAGTGGTTTTACCAATTCCAGGCGGACCTGTCAAAAATACAGCTCTTGCGAAATTTGATTTTAGATACGTCTCGAGGATACTCTTTGCTTCTGTGTGTCCAATAACTTCATTAAATACATTAGGTCTGTAAACTTCCGAATACATTACTATACTGAACAACTAATTCTCTAAAACGGATTTTACTCTGATTTTTACTCAAAATAATAAAACAACATGGAGTCTCCTAAGAAGTCTTCTAAGAAGGTTGTAGAGGAGGCACGTGCCGACAAGGGATTCAACTTCTTTGTTTTGAATGTGTTTATTGGAAATTTTCAAACAGTTGACGAAGGTCGTCAAGGAGTTATTGACTTCTGTGGTCTTAAAGACGATGAACAGATGTTTGCCTGGTCACGAGATGTAAGTTTTATGAAGATTTAAATAAAAATTATTTTTAATTTGATGCGAGCTTAACTGATATATGCATAGATTGTAATTCTTGAATCGTCAAACGTAACGCATACGGAACTGTAAGTCTTGTAACTTCTGTATCTTCTGCAGCATCGATTTGACCCGTTTCAGGTTGAAATAGAAACTCTGCTTTATCGGAACGTTCCATTAGGGATTCGTTTAAGAACTTTGAAATTCCATGTGAGACTAGAATATCACGTTCCATTTCACCAATACGTAATCCGCCTTCATTTGCACGACCCTCTACAGGTTGGTGAGTGAGAAGCTTTTTCGGTCCAGTAGATCGTGAATTAATCTTATCTTCAGTCATCAACTTGCTTCGAATGTAGTAAGTTGGACCAACAAAAATTTCAGATTCCATCATATACCCAGTTTGTCCATTGTAGAGTAGTTCATGACCATACGGATGATAACCTGCCTTAAGTAGCAAGTCTTTGGTTTCTCCTACACGATTCTTGTTAGTAAAAGGCGTTGAGTCTGAAATAGCACCCATTCGAACACCAAGTTTGGTTGACATCATTTCAATAAATTGACCAATGGTCATACGACTCGGGAATGCGTGAGGATTTACAATCATATCAGGGATCAAGCCATCTTTTGAGTAAGGCATATCTTCGGTCATAATTCGCATACCACATGTACCCTTCTGTCCATGACGAGCAGAGAACTTATCGCCTAATACAGGAACACGATGTTCAGCTACTCGTATTTTTACACCATGTAATCCGTCGGGAGTCGTATAACGATATACAGCATCTACAACACCATGCTGTCCTTTCTTAGGAGTATACGCCTTATCTGTGTATCCTGAAACCTGTCCAGATGCGTTCATTACAGGAACTACAATTCCAACAAGAACAGTATCTTCAGTTACATGAGATCCCTGCTTAATGATACCATCGGCATCCAAAAATTCATAGGATACATCCTTCTTAGGAATTACAATGTCTTTATATTCAGAATTGCTAAGGATATTTGCAAACATCGCATGAGGCAATGTCAGCGGATTAATATCCTTATTTGGGGCCATATATGCACCTGCCATTTCTTCAGCTACATCATATGAGTGGTAATACGTCGTATGAAACATTCCACGCTGTAGAGATGACTCATTTAGCAAAATAGAATCCTCCTGATTGTAGCCAGAATAGATAGCTAATGCAACAATGGGATTTTCGGCATACGGCATACAGCCCAAAATATGAGGAGTTGTCCACGTTTGAGATAGAGGACGCTGTGCATAATTTAACCAGGTTGCAATAGTGTCAAATCGTTTATTAAATGCTGTATTAAACCAAGAGCATGCCTGTTTTACCTGCTGACAACTAAACATATTACGAGGAGCCTGATTAAAATCCGAATTAGGAACTATGCTGGCAGATGCAGAAAAGATTGCCATTCCATGGATTTCAGAATGAAGTTTCTTATGAAATGGCTCCATTGAAATACGTAAGCTTTCAGTTTCCTGTGCATCCACATAGTCCATTAACTTTGACGTAATTCCATCCCACGTTTTCTCTTTTGAAACTGCGGATCCAGAAACTCCCTCACGATATATTGGACGACACGGTCTTCCGGCATCAGTAAAAATTATGTACGTATTTGCAATACGACTCCAGCAAAGCGATATAAACTTTTGAATATCGCCACTTCTACGTTTTTTGAGAAGCATTGAATGAAATGTCTCCACGTCACTTTCAAGTACACCAACTAGATCAGAATTTACGAATACCTTTGTCCATTTTATATTCCACGTTGAAGGATGAATATCCGATAATCCTAAAAATGTCTTAAAAGACGTTACGTGCTTCATAATATCTGCAGCAGGGCTTGCAGTTGAAAGTGAACAAAAAAGAGTGAATGACTTTATCATACCGATATTACCACCATCAGGGTTGTCAGTAGGACACAATAGTCCCCAGCTGCTCGAATTAATACGACGTGGCTCAACTAGCTTTGTACCTTTGTCCATTTGGAGATTGATACGACGCATATGAGCAATTGTTCCGACATATGAGAATCGACTGAGCTCCTGTGAGACACCATCTTTACCTGCCCACTTTCCTTTGAATGACTTTTCAAATCCATTTAGGAACTCTCTAGATTGCCAGTAGTAGCTAATCTTTTCGGGTTGAATGAGTTCGACGAGTTTATTACCAGCATATGTTTGACGCTCGAACTCAATACGACTATCAAGTTGAACTGTCATATTTTTGGAAACTTCTTTGTACAAGCGACGAAACTCCTGGAAGCATAAATCGCCACCGGCATCAAGACGCTTGAATCGGAAATGATCACGATTATCAGGCTGTTCAATTTTTAGAGCAACACTCATTGCAATTTTGAGCATATGGCCAAGTAGGTAGGCCTTGCGACGATAGAATGATGAAGTTGACTCACCTTCTGTCTTTTCACAGTGGGGAAATAGTGATTCGTACAAGTTGACAAATACAGCACCATTACTCCGAGTACGAGTCTGGCGTTTTAGGAAGAGCAAATCGGGATCTTGATCTTGTTCCTCTTCTTTCGCCATTTCTTGACGAGTAAACTTCTCATGAGATAGAATGACTTCTAAAAAGATAGAATCGTATAATTCTCTCTCATCTGGATGGGTTCCACAAAGTATAATGTCGTAAATATCTCGATGTGTTGTGAACCCTAGAGCATAAAATACACTCATCAGAGGAACAGGCTTATTGAATCCCGGAAGAGTGATTACTGGTAATCTGTTTGTAGAAAAATCACCATAATCTGAAACCTTCTTAACTAAATCAGGATCATCTGATTGCTTATTTGCAGGAGGAATGACTAAAAAGTGAGAATAGGGGCCACGTGTTCCATCTTCAGATATACAGCGGATTCCTGATGTATACTCATACCTTTCAGCTTTAGTTGCTTCATCAATTGCATCCTGAACTTGTTTTTCAGTTAAGCTACGTTTCTGTTCCTCATTGGGAACCTGAATACGTTTGCTCGCATAAAACATGTTATCACCAAGACGTTCCTGTGATAGAAGAACCTTTTCGGCACCTCCGATGATAAAGTATCCTCCAAGTTCAAAATTACACTCACCTGCGTCATATAGTTGTTCGGGTGTCATCGAAGATAAATAACATAAACTACTTTTCAACATAAGAGGTATTTTTCCCAAAAGTACGTTTTCAAACTTCTTTGTGGTAGTTTCAGTTCCAATAATGAAATCAATTTCCATTCCAACGCGAACTTCAAGCAAGTATGATTTATTGGACAAACGACACATATGGGGAAGAATTGCATTATCAAATTCATCTACAGGTGGTAAATATTTAATCTGATCATTATTGCGTCCACCTACATAAATATGAATAAACCGACTATCATTCAATGTTAACGTAATAGGGTTAGACGCCTTAATGAATACGGGAATCTTTGTAGTTAGCAAATCACTATACGAATCCAAGTGATGACGAACTAATGGATTAGCAGTGCTGTCAAAGAATGTTTTAAACACATGTCTTGCGATGTCCATTCTCTTGTAGTTAATAAAGAATGAACTTTGTTGTGCTTTTACTACTCGTAGTTGTCTTTACACTACTGTTTGTAGTTATTGCAAAGTATGGATTTGGTGTTCACGTTGAAGTGCCCGCAAGTGCTCAACAACTGTCTCAGTGTCCGGATCGATGGAACTTTAATATTGCGACAAAAATGTGTGAGCCTGCTTACTCTACACATTGTCTACCATTTAACCCGTCTGCAGCAACATTGAATACTGTGGCTGCGAAGTGTAATTTGGCTAGAAGTTGTGGTACAGATTGGTCTGGGGTTTGCAGTTAAAAAGATGGGCACGGCGGGGATTGAACCCGCGACCAAAGGCATATAAGACCTCTGCTCTACCACTGAGCTACGCACCCAATCTTACTAGACATAACACTATGTAAATCCGTTTTCACAAAGTATAAATTATTCTATCAAATGAAAACGATTATTTATATGCATATTTGTGCTATAAATAACTGGAAAGAAATAGTTAAAAATTTATTTGATCGAATTAGATCCAGTGGATTGTATAATAAAATTGATGAACTTCGTTACGGATTTCTTGGAAATCCTGATTGGTTAAAAGATGAAATTTTTAAGGACCCAAAGTTTCATAATATTTTATGGTCTTCTGACATAAACCTCCGTGAAACTGTTACATTAAACAAATTATGGTATGCTGTAAAAGAAGAAGAGTTCAATGTTCTTTATTTGCATAGCAAGGGTGTGTCGCATAATGGACAGAATCGGGACATCACAGACTTAGTAGAATATTTAACTTATTATAATGTTGACAGACATGAAGACTGTATAAACCAACTAAATAATGGTGCAGATGTTGTAGGCGTTAATATATCAAATTTTATGATGTTCCATTATTCTGGTAATTTTTGGTGGGCTAAAACGTCATATATTGCTAAATCAATTCAGTATTGTGTTCATTTTTCGTACCATGCTCCTGAATTTTGGATCACTGGTCCAAGAGAAGGAACATACGTTGATCTAAATTATTTAAATGATGTTTATGACGGCATTTTTTCAAAATTAGAATATAAAAATAAACCATTAAACATTAAAAAATATAAATATACCTTAGAAATCCATTAAAAATATAAACACATTTTTTGAAAATGCTTACTTCAGTACGAGCCTGTATAACACGTTAGTGAATAGGTTTCGAACTACAAGCGTTTGCAGATTAACAACATGTTGAACTACAACGCCTCGGTGTTCGCCAAATTGTGTCTTGTGAAATAGTGTTACCTCAATAGCGTTGCTGTTAAATGCGCACCTCAGGCGTTCCTGATTCTCATCGATGTACACGGTGTTGGTAATTCCGTAACCGTGCGTGTGCTCAAATGCGAACAACATCTTGCTCTTTTGTCTTCCAGTTAAAAACAAATTATAAATCCGTTTTACTCAATACATAGTCTCACATTAAACATCATAACGACGAAAATAACAGCAAACGTAAAAGGAGATGATGGAATTGTATTCATCATAACTGCGAGTAGCATAAATAGAGGAATGTTCTTCCACATATGCTCTTCGGCGGTCTTCTCTGCAAGTGTAGACATTTTGTTACCGTTGAAATCAAAAATAAATTATAAATTCGTTTTTCTAATTTACAATCGGACTAAACTGATCCAACAGATCGCCATCCTTATCGTAGAATGAACCGATCCAATTTGTCATCCAATTTCCACCAAAATACTTCAGAGCAAATCCCATAAAAGGAAGCATCTCGTCTTCCATTGAGCAAGTCGGGTCTTGACGCCAGTAACAGATATCACTTCGATTACCATTGTGAGACCTACGCGGTTGATTGAACACATCGTACTCTAGTTGCTTAACGTAGTTTCTCATGAAGTTGGCGAAGATCTTCACAGCCTTCTCGTCTGGAATCTTCGCATCCTCTAGCTCCTTCAGCACTGCCTTCTGAACCTCATCCTTATTTGTGCGATCCATGGTATACTTTTTGATGTCTCAGTGAAAAATAAATTATAAATCCATTTTTCTAGTTTACGCGAAACTAGCCATGATATTCTGCAGACCTGTTACCAGAAGTGCAACCACTCCGAAAAGAATGATGCACATCTCAGGACAGACGTTAAGCCTTGGCTCCGACGGCTCATACGGACGACGGTATACGTGATTTGACATCTTGTTCGTGTTTGAAACCGAAAATTATAATTTTTATAAATTCGTTTTTCTGTCAACCAAACCTGGTACCAACTATTGCAAGAGGGACAACGATATAGCACAGGGCAATACCAACCGCCATCGTTCCTTCAGGTCCAAGAAGGTAGAAAATCCCAACCACGGCCGCAAGTGCTGCAATGTTAGCGATCATCTTGACTTTTGAACCTAAAAATTTAAACTTTTATTAATTCGTTTTGCTAGACCCAAAAATACCCCTTTCAGGATAAACCAGTGGGCTCTATGTAGAGTATTGTGGTTTTGTTTATTGCTGTTTATCAGCAAATCTCGGGGAGAT
>Ga0114960_10003666_pt1 | contig 11671 bp, 8 predicted proteins | sample C_130625_MF_Meta_FD_92637 | JGI IMG/M metagenome (GOLD analysis project Ga0114960, IMG submission 92637) | Freshwater microbial communities from Lake Croche, Canada to study carbon cycling - C_130625_MF_MetaG | ecosystem: Environmental > Aquatic > Freshwater > Lake | place: Lake Croche, Canada... | reverse complement strand
CAAAGAAACTGTAATCCGGCATAGGCAACTTGTCTAGATCCATACGTTCCAATTCTGGCTGACGTAGAGTAAGAGGTGTGTCATGAAATATACCTGCTTCGATGTCGTCTAGTAATTGCAACAGCAGTTTTTCACCTTCGCCGTTAATTACATAATCATATTCCTGATCGGGCTTATAGTATTGTGGGTGTGTTGCTGATCCGCCTACCACTATTTTGATATGCGGCCATCGTGCTTTGATTTGCTGTGCTAACCATAGTGTAGGAGTTTGATTACAGTAGTAGAGTGTAAAACCAATGAGATCCGGCTGTAATTCCTCAATACGATCAAGGTATTGTTCCAGTATAGGTTGCATGTGTGTATGCAAGTCGCCAAAGTACTGCGGTGCCATCCAATGCCAATCACGCATACCATCCCAAGGATCGTAGTCTACACCTGGCCAACCTGTTTGCTGAAAATTTCTACGTGCTGCAACGTTGACATCCCAGATATGTGTTTCATATCCTGCTGCACGAGTAACCGAACCAAGTCTTGCAAGGTTATATGGCGGGAACTTGTGAGCCCATTCTGGCAGCAACATCAACAGCAATTTGGTATTGCGTGTTGCCGGTTTGACTTCTACAGGTGTGAGATTTTGCTGTGGCTTACGCTTTGCCCAAGGTTCCATTGCAGACAGCATGCGTTGGTGTCTATCATCCGCATCAAACTTTGGTGCAGCAACAGTATGATCTATTTTACCAAATTCTTTCATATAAAAGTATGTGATATGTGCAGTTAATCCGCAATATACACATAGACATTTGATATTTGCAGTGATATACTAGGCATATGTTGAAACCACATAGAGCTGAATAGCCATGAAAAAATACGAAATTAAACATGTGTCTTACTATGAGCCGGGTAATAAAATCTGGGGATGGATGGTGCCCACTGCTGACAGTAAGATTAAAAATCGAGAACAAACAGCATATGCATTTTGGGCAGTTGTTGGTAAGACTGTTAGTCTCAACAAACATGTGGGATGGAAGCCTTCTATTCAAATGGCACAGCTTGAAAAGAAAAAAGCCGACAATAAGTATGTACAGCTTACGGAAGAACAAATCACAGCTATGTGGCCTGATTTGCACGATGCAATTGAGCAACGTATGCTGTTTATGACTCTATCGGATGGATTTGAACAGTGAACAAGGATGCAGTTACAGTTACCGATGCTGCAAAGCAACACATAGGTACTATACTGACTAACAATCCCGGCAAGCATTTGCGTGTCGGGGTTGACAACAAAGGCTGTAGCGGACACAAGTATACCTACTCGCTGCGCGACTGGGATCAATATGCCAAGTTTGACGAAGTTGTCAATTGGCCAGGTGGTCGTCTTGTTATAGATGGTGCTAGCATCCTTAGTCTTATTGGCAGCATACTGGATTTAAAAACCAATCAATTTGAGTCACAATTAATATGGTCAAACCCTTTAGCAATGAACCTTTGTGGGTGCGGGGAGAGTTTCCAATTGGCGTCGGATCAAACGGCGTAAGCGTTCGCTGGACGCAGAAACTCTACTACGGCACTTATACGCATATGGCTAAATTTGTAGTACCGCTGGTACCAGATCCTGCTTATGCCCCATCTTCGCGTAAAATGTCAGAAATTGATATTGCCCAATGGTGCAATACCAATATAGCACGACGTTATCGTAAACGCGAAGGGCTGTATCGCAAATATTCAGAGTACAGCATCTACTGCGGCAAAGAAGAATACGTGCAGTTAACCCAAGAATTCAAAAACTATATTGTTGAACAAGGACGGCCGTTCAATGACCGTGCTGCTGAATATTTGCAGCAAGGCATTGAATTGGAATTGCGTGATCATTTGTTCTACAACAAGTATCGTTATGCTGTTAAAATGTACATACATGATTTTGAAAGGTTCAATGTTCTTGTTTGGGCGATTGACAACATGGGTGTTGACAAAGAACAATATTCAGTTACTCGCGGTCTTATACATCCCTATTTCTATGTTAGGGATGAAACAGAGTTAATGCAATTGCGCATGGCTCTAGGCGAGTATATCAAGGGCATAACTCGCATTTACTTGGAAGATGAGGTTGTGAAACTTATCCAATAAATATGGTGTATTGGATGAATCATGACCCCACCTATCTGGATAACACCTAGTGATCTAGGTTCCTATATAGAAACCTACAGTTTCAACGTGACACCTGTGGTGATCTCGTTTGCTGCTGCCAAAGGCAGTGTTGTAACAAGATTGAATGGCAGTTTGCCAGACTCGTTGCGATGGACTCAACAAAACAACACAGTGGTCATAACTGGTGAAAGTGCGAACATTCGCACCGATGTATTAGGCCAAATAACATGGCGTATTACTGATACCCAAGGTCAAGTATCAGATCGCACATATATTATTGCTATTACACCTGTTCAAAATGCGCCTAGCTGGATAGGACAACTGCAATTCCTAGGATATACTGCTAGTAACGGTACCAGCACATATACAGTGGTTGCACACACAGACACTGCAACTACTATTCTTTATAGTATACCCGAATTTACACCGCCGGCTGGCATTAGTATAAACAGCCAGTCTGGTGTTATTACCTATGCTGCACCCAGTGTAACATATGACGTAACCACTGCATTCACTGTTAGAGCTACAACTGGAACACTGTACAGTGATTTGCCCGTAACAATAACAGTGTTAACAGTGCCACATGCACCTGCATGGGTAACACACAGCGGACTCATAGCAGAAGCATTTGAAAATCAATTTGTAGAAGTACCAATAGCTGCCTACGACAGCAGTGGCAGTGCAATCAACTATAGTGTAGTATCTAGCACTCCAGCATTTCCATTCACACTGCTTAGCAACAGCGCAGTATCCAATCAAGCTGTGATATATGGATCGTTGCCGGTACTATACACGACAACAGTATATCAGTTTGCAATAACTGCAACCAGTATCAATGGTGCATCTACTAGAACGTTTGATATAATTGCCAATCCCAACAGCATCGGTGCATTGTTGTATTGGAAAAATACATCAGCTGATCTTGGCACAGTGTTGGATGGCAGATTCCACACATTTGATGTCAGTGCAGTTAGTACAACGTATACAGTTGTGTACAGTATTGTAGGTGGTATATTACCTCGTACTATGTCATTGAATAGATCACAGGGTTTTATTGCTGGATTTATGGAATTTCAAATTAGAGATAGAGATTATTTCTTTGATGTGCAAGCAGATGACGGCTTGCAAATTATACAACGCAGATTTAAAGTCACTGTAAGACAGGGTGTCAAAGCACCATACATGGGCATCACAATACCTTTGGAAGGTTATTTAAAAGATATCTATTACAATTATGTTGGCACGGTAATCAATAGCAACTGGGTGCCTAACAGCAACAGTACTCCACAAGAAATACTGTTAACACCCTATGTGCAGTTGATAAATGGGTTGGATTATGCCATAGACAACCCGGCCGCTGCAATGAATTTTGCCAATTTACACCTGTATACCAGTGAAGTTATGATAGGTGCTGTAACCAATGTCAATGTCAGCCCATCGACAACTTTATTTTATAGCCCAATTTTAGATAATACACAGGGTGCAAATTCTAGCCTAACACAAGTTGCAAATGCAGTTGCAACCAGTACCGATACAGTATCTGTTACAAATGGTTCGGTGACTTTTTATACAGACAGTCGTACTACTGCCGCAGCCAGTATTGTGTACGGCACACAATTAAAAATAGTAGATGCCAACAATCCTACTATTTGGATGCAAGGGCCTGTTACATTTATCAATGTCTATGAGTTGACTATAGACAGTACGCTGACCAGTGGGGCCGGTGCGTGTAGTAACTGGAATATATACTTTGCACCTGTATATCCGCCCAGTCTTGAAAATATACGCAATGATCTTATTGCAGGCATGGGTTGGGTAACTGCGGGTGCAGGCTCTGGGGCAGAATTGCAAGCAACTGTAGACATAGTAACCACTGGTATCAGCAGTGTAAATGTAATAAATCCCGGTAGCGGATATTTGTATACACCGGAAATCATAGTATCAGGCGGTGTAAACGTTGCAGTGATAGCCAGTAATCTCACTGTGGTGGGGTATACTATTCACAATGCAGGTAATAATTGGACGACTGGTACAGAAATTACATTGACACCGCCTAACAATAGTCCTGCTGTAATTGCAATAGGCAATGTAACCAGTCTAGGTGGTATTGTGGATTTGACCATCGTCAGTGGTGGAAACTATAAAGAATGGCCGGCCGGGGACATGTTATTGGTAACAGGATCGGGGCAGGTAGCATCTATTGATTTTAATCTTGGTATATTGGATTGTAGAGTTGTAGATCCGGGCACTGGTTATAATACCAATACTGTCAGTGTCAGTGCCGCAGGTCGAGAACTGTTACCGGATTGGCAACAGACATGGTCACCATATTTAGGTATAGGCGAAGTATATACTGCCAATGGTGCAGATGTAGTTACTCGTGAAACTGCAAGTATTACATCTCAACTCTATTATCAACGTTGGCCATTACAGCATATGATATTGGAATTGCAAGGTATATCTTGGACAGGGGATACCACGTTTGACGGTCTATCAACTCAATGGGACGGTGGTACTACATTCTTTGCAGAATGGTTAGAACCGAAAGATACCATATTTGATAACAACTTGGAAGTGTTTGACCAAAATAATACACGATTCGACGATGACTATGCGCTGTGGCAACGGCTTGCATATTTGACATGGGGCACAACACTGTTTGATCAAGAATTTACAATTTTTGACCTTTATAGCACAATATTCGATCCTGGATTCACTTCTACGCAGAGTATAACCCTGATGAGACGATTATTGCGTGTGTTAACTCCACAAATCAGTGGTCACAATGTTGTTGTTTAATCGCAGTGTTCAGACTGCAATAAATACTAGACGATACACAGCACATAGTGAACCATGACCTCTAATATAAACATCAGCGGCATTAACGTTAATTTTCCGGTACCGGGTATCAGCAATGATAGCGTGGGCTTCCGTGATAACTTTGCCAACATAGCAGCAGCATTTAGTACAGCTAGTAGTGAAATTTCTGCACTACAAGTTGTTGCAGCAAACGGCACAGGCCCCACAGGCCCAACTGGATATACAGGTGCAACTGGTTCGCCGGGTACAGCAGCTAACACAGGTGCAACTGGTCCTGCCGGTACAAACGGTGTAACAGGTGCAACTGGGTCCAGTGTCACTGGCGCAACAGGTGTTACAGGTGCAATAGGTAGAACAGGCCCCACAGGTATTAGTGGTGCAACTGGATATACAGGTGCAACAGGTTCGCCGGGTACAGCAGCTAACACAGGTGCAACTGGTCCTGCTGGCACTACAGGTCCGACTGGTCCTGCTATTATGGCAGGTGCTGTGGTATACACACAGTCAACTCCTGCTACTGTATGGACAATAAATCACTATTTAGGTTACCAATATGTCAATGTACAAGTTATTGATGTAGACGATCTTGGTATACCAGATACAGAATATCTAATATCATTTATTGATATAGATAAATTACAAATTAACTTCGCAGTTGCTACAGCAGGATATGCTGCGGTGACATCTGGCGGTGGTTTACAAGGCCCATCTGGCGGCACAGGCCCTACTGGTATTAGAGGATCTACAGGTCCTGCTGGAGGTCCAGTTGGACCGACTGGTATTACTGGTCCAACTGGACCGGGTGTCGGTGCAACGGGACCCACGGGTTATACAGGCTTTACTGGTCCGACTGGTATTACAGGTGCCACAGGTGCCACAGGTATACCTGGTACAGCAGTTAAGACAGGTGCCACTGGTTCAACCGGTCCTACAGGTTATACAGGTCCAATAGGCCCGCAGGGTATACAAGGACTCAGAGGTTATACAGGCGGCACAGGTGTTACAGGATATACAGGTGCAACTGGTGCTGCATCAACTCTAACTGGACCAACAGGTCCACTTGGTACAGGCCCTACAGGCTATACAGGTGTAACAGGCCCTACAGGGTATACAGGTCCCAATGGCTTATTAGGTCCAACTGGCTATACAGGATATACAGGTTACACTGGACCAACTGGTGCAAGCAGTGTTGTTACTGGTCCAACTGGTGTTACGGGTCCTATTGGCAGGACAGGTGCAAGCGGTCCCACCGGTATTAGAGGATCGACAGGTCCTACAGGCTTGCCTAGTACAATCACAGGTCCTCGCGGATTAACGGGTACAATAGGTCCGCAAGGCGATGCGGGTCCAACTGGTGCAACAGGCGCAACAGGAAGAACTGGTGCAACAGGCGTCACCGGTCCAAGCGGCGGTCCAATAGGCCCAACTGGTGTTACTGGCCCGACTGGTATTGCGGGTGTAGTAGGTGCTACTGGTGCAACGGGTGCTACTAGTACAGTAACAGGTCCAACTGGCCCACTGGGAGGACCAACCGGCAGTATAGGCGATACAGGTGCCACGGGAGCAACTGGTGCCACTGGTGCATCTGGCGCCACTGGTCCCACTTCAACAGTTGTAGGCCCAACTGGTCCTCTTGGTACAGGTCCTACTGGTGCCACAGGCTTTGGTACACAAGGTCCGACTGGTGCAACCGGTAAGACTGGTGCAACAGGTCCGTTACAAACTGGTCCAACTGGTGTAACTGGCCCCACTAGCACAGTAACTGGTCCAACTGGTGTTACAGGTTATACTGGTCCAACTGGCGCTACTAGCACAGTAACTGGTCCTACTGGTCCACTTGGTACAGGCCCAACAGGTGCAACATCGACTGTAACCGGTCCTACAGGTGTAACAGGTGCTACTAGTACTGTAACAGGTCCTACTGGATATACAGGCGAAACCGGAGCAACAGGTCCACTCGGCACAGGCCCAACTGGTGCTACCAGTACTGTAACAGGCCCAACTGGCTATACAGGTGAAACAGGGGCAACTGGCGCTACAGGAGCAACAAGTACTGTAACAGGCCCAACTGGATATACAGGTGTAACTGGTGCAACAGGCCCATTAGGTACAGGCCCAACTGGCGCTACTAGCGTAATTACCGGTCCTACTGGACTATCAGGCACTACTGGATCACGCGGTGCAACAGGCCCAACCGGTGCTACTAGTACAATTACAGGTCCTACTGGACCATTAGGTGGTCCTACTGGTGAAACAGGTGCCACCGGTCCACTAGGCACAGGTCCAACTGGCGCAACATCAACAGTTACAGGCCCAACTGGCGCTACAGGTCCAACCGGTTTTACAGGTGCAACAGGTGCTACTGGTGCAACATCAACTGTAACAGGTCCAACTGGTGCTACTGGTTTTACAGGTGCATCTGGCGCGACTGGTGCAACATCAACTGTAACAGGTCCCGCTGGCGCAACTGGCCCAACTGGTGCTACTGGCTTTACAGGAGCAACTGGCGCTACAGGAGCAACAAGTACTGTAACAGGTCCCACTGGTGTAACCGGGGCTACTGGTTTTACAGGTGCATCTGGCGCGACTGGCGCAACATCAACTGTAACAGGTCCTACAGGCGCAACAGGTGAAACAGGTGCCACCGGCGCAACGTCTACTGTAACAGGTCCTACTGGCCCTGCACCTGCACTTGCACCTGTAAACTGGGCGCAAACAAAAGCATCTATCGTTACAGTACCGTTGGCAAGTTCGTTCCCTGTGTTAATTTCAAATGTGACTATAACGCTTGCAAGCGGTCCTGTGCAGATTATTGCTGTGGGTGATGCAGAAAACCTAACAGCAGCTTCTACTGCCAATTTACAGCTTTTCAGAGACACTACTGCAATTGGTTCCAATATATCAACCGAAGGCCTGTCTGCACTATCCAATGATGCGTTTGCACTACAATTTATAGATAATCCAGGTGCTGGTACATACAACTACTCTGTTAAAGCCACTGCACAAACAGGTGGTGCATACAGTTACGGACAAGCAGATGGTATAACAATTAGTGTTGTTGAACTTGCAAATGCAATAGGTGCAACTGGACCTATAGGTGCAACAGGACCAACAGGACCAACTAGTATTGTAACAGGTCCAACAAGTACTGTAACAGGTCCAACTGGCTATACAGGTGTCACAGGTCCAACTGGTCCTGCACCAACTGGTCCGTTAAATTATGCACAAAATATTGCAAACGTTACACTTGTTACAACAACCGGTGCGTTCCCTGCAACTATATCGAACACGACTATCACTACACTAGGTAGTCCAGTACAGATTATTGCCATAGGAGATGGTGAAAATCTCAGTGCTGCATCATCTGCAAGTGTACAATTGTATAGAAACGGCACTGCCATTGGCGGCATAGTGGTTATGGAATCACTTAGTATCAGTGAAAACAATCCATTTGCACTGGAATTTATAGATGCACCGGCTGCTGGTACATATACCTATTCGGTAAAAGTCAATGCAATAACAGGCGGTAACTTTAACTTTGGTCAACAATCTGGTGCAACAATTAGCACAGTTGAAATGGCCAATGTACGAGGACCAACTGGTGCTACAGGCACAGGTTATTGGACACAGGCTGGCAACGACATCAGCTATGCAACTGGTAATATACAAGTAACCAACAACACTGTGATATTGCCTGCATTGCTTAATGCAATAGATGATGCAGCGGCAGCTACCGCAGGTGTTCCGCTCAACGGTCTGTATCATAATGCAGGTGCAGTGCGAATACGATTGGTATAATACCAACTAAATACTGAGCACACGTATTAGGATAAAGCCATGGTAGTAGGCAGTAATGTTAATCCCAACTATCCCATTCCTGGGATAGATCAAAGCAGTAAAGGCTTTAGAGATAACTTCTCTACTATAAAAGTAGAGATTGAAAACCTACAGAGCAAAAATATTGTCTTGCAGGGTGATGCAACGGGCAATGCTATAATAGATAGCGGTACAGGTGACATTGTTATCAATACCATAGTAAGCGTGTCTAACATTGCAGCAGCAACACCTGACAGATCTATACAATTCAACAATGCAGGTATACTAGACGGCGACACGCAGCTAACGTGGAACGCCAGCAATGTGTTAGTTATCGGGTCGCAATCTCCAGACACTTATTATACTGTAGATGCAGGACCAACTAAAATACACAATGAACTATTGGTATACAGCGATGTGGGCAGCAGCTTATTCACTGTTGCCAGCGCATTTGCTCAAAATCCAACTATTACTATAAGCGGCACAAATAACAACAATGTTGGTATGGCCAACATAAACATTTCAAATGCCGATACTATAACCACCGATCCACTTAATATACAATTCAACGACTTTACATCTGCCGTATTCAATGCAACTGGTTTGTCGGTGGGTGCATTGGTAAATTCTGCAAATGTACAGCCTACTGTATCGTTGGAAGTATATACAGATTCGCAAGCATCTATCGCTACATTCTATAATGCATTTCCCTACAGTGATAACGGTATACGCATTATCACTGTTGGTACCAACAGTACAGCAGGTGTTGTATTACAGCAATCTGATGCAGACAGTGTAGCGGGTATCAGGATAGGACAAACTGGTAACTTTACTATACATACAGGTCTTAATAATAATGCAAATCTCAATGACAGCAGCCAAGTTGTTACAGTAGATCCAACTGGGCAAGTTGGTATAGGTATACCTGCGCCACAAACACGACTCGATGTGGATGGCGGCATACAATGGGTATTGCCTAATACTGCAAATGCTGCCCCACAAAGCACAAATCCTGTAGGTGTGGTTGTTGACAGTTGGCCATTGACTCAGTATCGCAGTTCAGATTATACACTGCAAGTAACAGCACCAAGTGGTGCAGTTGAAATTACCAAACTGATTGTTATGCACGAAGCTGGTGTGGCATACCAATATATCTATGCCAATCTCAATAACGGCGGTGGGGATCTTGGGCCTACTACATTGGGTACAATATTTGCCGATTTAAACGGCGGTTTAATGGAATTAACTTACTCTGGCAATGTGGCAAATACCATTGTCAAACTTGATGCCACATATATAACCATATAAGGATACAAAATGACTACTACAACTCCAAAGATATTCGGACAGGCCAAGCCAGTAGCAGGTGTGGAAACTACATTGCTAACAACTGCATATACATCACAAGCACAACTTAGTATATTTGTTGCAAATCAAAGTGATACTATAGACAGATTCAGTATTGAAATTTTACCATTCGATACCAGTCCTGATCTAAGCAGATTCATTGCATATAATACACCATTGATAGGAAACGGTATATTTGCAGTAAGCAGCGTGTCATTGAATGGCGGCGATCAAGTTATTATCACCACTGCAAATGGCAATTGCAGTTTCACTGCAACAGGCTTGCAATTCGACGCTTGAAAAAATCGTCTATTTGCCGTGTGATATTGCGGTGATGACGTAAATATTTGTGGAGGAACAGCCGCCCATGTCCACAAATATTATAAAGTTCCCGGCACTAAAAAAACGTCGTAGGCGGATAACAGATGTACTTGTTGATAGAGTAACTCCCACCGAGCATCATATATCGCTGGGAACTGTGCCGTTCACCTGCCCTGAATGTAGACAAGTATCCAGTTTTGATTTTACCAATTTGATTTTCAAACATGTGGAATTCTATTGCAATTCATGCGGACATGGTTACAAGGTCAGTAATCCAATGTTTGCAGATAACAGCAGCAAAATACATACTGCCAAATACAAAGGTTGATTGTTAGCGGTTTACACATTAATATTGTAGTATGACAGAACATCCATTAGCAGACGACCTTACACAACTGAGTCTAGACGACTTGGAAAAACGCCTAGCAATGTTAACGCAACGCTATTATGCAGCTAGACGTATGAACATGAATCAGGGTATAATATATCAACTGGACTTGCTGTTGCAAGGTCTTGAATATGAAAAGATACGTAGAGCGCAGCCACCGTTGGATAACAATCCAATTGTTGTAGACACTGATGAAAATTATAAAAAGCCATAAAGGACCGGGCATGACTAATACACTTAACGGTGAATATTGTTTGATGAGAATGATGGGAGAAACTCTGCTTATCACTCATGCACAATTGGAATTGAACTTGCAAGTCGTGCCAGGGCATGATAGATTAAAACAAGCAGATTTGATTGTTCGTATACAATTTTGGTTAGACAATATTTTAGATGGCTGTATTGCGCTGCCCATGAACCGTGAATACTCTGTGACATGGATTGAAAATCTCAATAATCCCATCATGTTCTGTCCAGATGAACCCAATGATGTAACGTTGCAGGTGTTGATTCATGCTAAACTCAATGCCATTGGACAAGGCCTAGTTGTTGTCAATGCCAGTCATATGACAACTGACATAGGTCGCGGATTGGGTACATGGTTTGATGGTGATCCAGATGACATGCTGCCTAGCAATGTAGACTGGATGGGGCCTGCACATTTCTTTACTAAGCCGTGGTGGCATAGATCAGATGCAGGCATAATGGATGTTGTTGCAAAAGAAGCTGCTGATTTAACACAACCGCCAGATATTATCGTTCCTTGGGAAGATCTTATTCCCATCGAAGAACAGATTTCGCCTGCACGATCTGCTGAAATTATTCGCCCGTCTT
>Ga0114960_10003664_pt1 | contig 11673 bp, 9 predicted proteins | sample C_130625_MF_Meta_FD_92637 | JGI IMG/M metagenome (GOLD analysis project Ga0114960, IMG submission 92637) | Freshwater microbial communities from Lake Croche, Canada to study carbon cycling - C_130625_MF_MetaG | ecosystem: Environmental > Aquatic > Freshwater > Lake | place: Lake Croche, Canada... | reverse complement strand
GTTTTGGCAATTGGCGGTGGAATAGTTCAAGACCTCGCGACACTCGCATCCTCCATTTACATGAGAGGTGTTCGCTGGAGCTACATTCCAACCACTCTGACCGGAATGGCGGACTCTTGCTTGGGCGGAAAGAGTTCAATCAACGTCGGCAACATCAAGAACCTAGTCGGCAACATTCATCCGCCAGAGAGTATTTTTATTGATACCGCCTATCTTGAGACTTTGCCCGATGCCGATCTGGTGTCTGGCTTAGCCGAGGCTGTAAAAATTTGCTTTGCAAAAGGCGGCGAGGAATTCGAAACGTATCTTGCAAATCAGGATGCTTTTTCACCGGGAAACACAGCTCACACTCAGACGCTGATCCATCACTCCCTCAGCTGCAAAAAATGGTTCATCGAAATTGATGAGTTTGATCGCGCTGAACGGCAGTTGCTGAACTTTGGACACACTTTTGGCCACGCTCTCGAGGCCGCAACCGATTTCAAGATTCCCCACGGCATCGGCGTTGCCGTCGGCATGGTTGCCGCCAACAATCATCCAAAAACTGTGAAGTCTGAAGCGGTCGAAAATCTGATTTCTTATTGCAACCAAATTCTCGAATCTCATCGAGAATCACTCGCTGTCGCCAACGCAGCCGCCGACTGGAACAAGTTTGAGCGGGCTATGCGCGGCGACAAGAAAAACACTAAAGATAGCCTCTGTTTAGTTTTGCCAGGCGGCCCGACAGGGCTCACTAAAACTTTTTTACCCTACACAGAAAATCCGGTTGAAGAAGCGCGTGCAGTTTTGCAACAGACTCTTCATGGTTTAGCGCGAGGAACCAAATGACAGAGAAATACTCAGATGTTCTAATCGACCACCTCGTTGAGTTGGGCTACACCCACGCATTTTTTCTGGGTGGCGGCAACGTTATGCACCTGATTGAGTCTGCACGCACGCGAATGACTTGCGTTCCAGTGGTTCACGAAGTTTCGGCTGGAATCGGCGCAGAGTATTTCAACGTGGCTATGCGAGAGTCGAACTCTAGGGCAGTTGTTTTTGTAACGGCAGGTCCAGGCCTAACCAACCTAATTTCAGCAATCGGCGGGGCTTGGCTTGAGAGCCGCGAACTCTTAGTTATCGGTGGCCAAGCAAGAACTGACTTTTTGTCACGCGGCACTGTTCGGCAAATTGGGCACCAAGAGATTGATGGCGCAGGCATAACCGCAGGAATCACAAAAAAATCTGTGACGATTGAGAAACCGATGACCTTCGACGAACTCAAAAGTTATTCTGATCTGACCAAAACTGGCAGAAAAGGCCCAGTCTTTATTGAACTTTGCCTAGACGTTAGCGCAACCTACGTTGAGTCAAACAGCCTGAATTCGAGCAAGTCACCGGCCGAGCCTCAGGCGGCCTCTGAAATCTCTAAGTCACAGCTCGTTGAGATTGAAAACCTCTACCAGGCAAGCACAAGACCATTGATGCTGGTAGGTCACGGTCTGAGTTTTAGCAGTTTCAGAGAAAACAAACCCCTCATTGAAGATCTTGGGTTGCCCGTGGCGACCAGCTGGAACGCCGCAGATTACGTTGATTATGAGGATCCGCTGAATGCCGGCAGACCAAACACCTATGGGATGCGCTGGTCAAACGCGGTAATTCAGCAGTGTGACCTATTGATTGTAGTTGGTGCGCGTCTAGGCCTTCAGCAGACGGGATTCAACTGGCAAGACTTTGCTCCTTTGGCAAAAATTATTCACATAGATATCGACCCGCTTGAACTTGCCAAGGAGAATCCGGGCGCTGATTTGCGCGTAGAGGCCGACGCAAATGATGTGTTTAGCGCTCTATTGCAATCTCTGAAAAAATCTAGAGGGCCAGAAACTCGAGAATGGCTAGATTTCATAGGTGAGATCAAAAAAGCCCTCACAACTAACGAAGCCTCGAATGAAATTTATAGCGACTACGTGAACCCATTCGATTTCGTTAACTCGCTGAGTGATGTTCTAGAGGGCACGGATTCAGCTGTTATTCCCTGCAGCAGCGGCGGTTCTTACACAACAGTCATGCAGGCGTATCGACAAAAGAGTGGCCAGCTTCTAACCAACGACAAAGCACTCGCAAGCATGGGTTACGGTCTAGCCGGAGCCATCGGCACCGCTGTTGCGTTACCCACCAAGAACATCGTTTTGCTAGAGGGAGACGGTGGCTTCGCTCAAAACTTCAACGAAGTGGGCACAGTCGCGAATCGAAAGCTAAACCTCAAAATGGTGATATTTGACAACGGTGGCTACGCGTCCATCCGACTGTCACAAAAAGCTTATTTTGAAGGCAACTACATCGGTTGCGATGCCGAAACTGGAGTCGGCCTTCCTGACTGGGAAACTGTTTTCAATGCCTACGGGATTCCATCGGTGACATTGAGCGGTCCCCTAAGCGAGAGTTCTGAGGCCCAAGCTCTGCTGCTCAGCAAGGGGCCCGGAGCCTTGATCTTGAAGGTAAGCAAAGAGCAACCGTTTTATCCGAAGGTCACGAGTCGCATTTTCAGTGACGGAAAAATGAAGTCAAACCCTATTCACCTAATGTTCCCTCCTTTGGAGCGCGAGCTAGCAGAGCGAGTATTCAAGTTTCTGCCAGAAGAGCTAAAGCACCCGGAATGATTCGGTTATCGGATCAAGAGCGACTGGTAGTTACCGGAGCGGGAGGCTGGCTCGGTCAAGAGTTGCTTGAGATCTTGTTAGCAGCTCACGGCAGTCAGGCTGTGGCAAAGCATGTTTACTGCCTGGGCTCGAACCGGCGGAGTATTAGATTGTCAGACGGCACTCAGATTGAAATAGAACCGCTGGGCGAAAAAATCGACTACCCAAACGTAGCCGGAGTCGTTCACCTGGGTTTTCTAACGAGAGACAAAGTCGAACAATTTGGAGTTCGCGAATACTCCTTTGAAAATCTTCAAATAACTTCGAAAGCGGTTCGTTTGATTGAAGCCGTAAAGCCAAGGTTTATTGCTACGGTTTCTTCTGGTGCAGTTCTTTCGAGCCCAAATGGTCCGCTTGAAAACGACATTAACGCCAACCCGTATGGCTTCACTAAGCGAGTCGAAGAAGCCATGTTGCGTGAGGTAGCCAATACAACTGGGGCAAACTTGGCGATTGGCCGCTTATGGGGCGCGATTGGTGCACACATGCCATTGAATCGGGCATACGCGGTTTCAGACTTCATTTGGCAGGCTTCAACCAACCGCGAAATAAACATCAGGTCTTCGCGCCGGGTCTTTAGAAGGTATGTGGCGGCCGGTCACTTCATGGATGTTCTGGCCACGGCAGCCCAGGATCTAGCCCTGAGTGAATTTGATTCCGGAGGTCGGCTTATAGAAATGTCTGAACTTGCCGATCTCGTGGGTTCGCACTTTGGTGGGGTTCAAGTAAATCGAAATCTAGACCCAAGCCTCGACGCCGATGACTACTACCCCAAGAACGACGACTTCGAAAAGTTAGAGCATACGCTTGGCCTAGGTGTTGAAAACTTTGAGCTAGAGTTACAAAAAACTGTTGAGCACCAACTAAAGGGCTTATTAGATTTCAAATAGTTGGCAGCGATAGCCTTCAGACCAATGTTTCGACTTGGTCAGATAGGTTGCGTTATAGTTAAAAGTCGACATTAAAGGGGATGCATCCAGATGAATAAGATGGAACGCCAAATGGTCGAGATTCTTGAGAATCTCAAAGAGAACTTTGCAGTTGTAAGCATCAAGGCCGAGTTCGAGGCTGAGGGAACACGAATCGACGAACTGATGCGTTTGGCCGACGTGACTCGAAGCTCGGGTCTCTCTCTAACTATGAAAATCGGTGGCTGCGAGGCTATGCGCGACCTACTTGAAATCAAGCAAATCGGCGTGCAGTATGTCATCGCCCCAATGGTCGAGACCGCCTATGCGGCTTCTAAATACGTTCAAGCCAAGAACATGGTTTTCTCACCGTCAGAAGAGTGGGACACCGAGTTCCTTCTCAACGCTGAGACGATTACTGGTTTTGAAAACCTTGATTCGATTGCTGAAGCTATCTCAATCGAAAACGGCGCCGACGGTCTCGTTTTTGGTCGAGTTGACTTCACCGGTTCTCTCGGATGGGGTCGGTCATCGATAAATGAGCAGCGAACCACCGATTACGTTCTTAAGACTGCCGAAGTTTGCAAAAAGTACAACAAGCAGCTGGTTGTGGGCGGTGGTGTTTCAAACGAATCCATCGACGCTTTGCGCCAAATTCGCGAAGTGCGACTTGACCGATTTGAGACACGAAAAATCATCTTTGACGCCGGAAGAGCCCTTGATCTAGACATCGAGAAGGCTCTAGTTCACGCTGTGCACTTCGAACTCTTGTGGCTCCAAAACAAGCGCGACTACTACCGTGCCATCTCAATCGAAGACGCAAATCGCATCGACATGCTGAGTGCCCGTTTCGAAGCTCTCAAATCTTCGATTTAAGCACCTAAGCGAACCGATGGTTGGCAAATGAAACAAAAAGATGTTTTTCTCGTTGAAAATTTTGACTACGCAACCAAAGTTTTCGATTTTTTAGTATTTCTCTTGCCCCCGATTGTTAGGCGACCAATCTGGAAGCTCGTTTTTAAAGAGTTCGGCAAGAACGTGATGATTGGCGAACAGAGCCACTTTCACTACCCCTGGAAAATCAAAATAGGAAGCAACGTGAGCATCGGCCGCGGTTGCCAAATTTATCCTTCATACCAGTTCAAAGATGCGTTTGTTCAAATTGATGACGACGTCATGATCGCCCCAAATCTCTGCATTTTTGGAGCAGGGCACCCGGTTGACGACCCTCTTGCGAAACACATTGCATCAACGGTGCATATCAAACGCGATGCCTACATTGGCGGAAACGTTACGATTCGCTATGGCGTCACAATTGGCGAAGGTGCAATCATTGCCGCTGGAGCCGTCGTCGTAAAAGATGTGAACCCGGGTGACATTGTGGGCGGCAACCCAGCAAGGGTTATTCGAAGTCGCAGTGTTGAAAAATAGGGTTCGCAGCGCCTGGCTTGGTAGCAAGCAGCTCAGGTTCTTGCTGATCGGCGGGCTCAACTTCTTATGGGGCTTGGCGTCTTACCCAGCACTCTACTGGGCACTTGGCCCCCTAAAGCTTCACTACATGGCAGTTCTTGGTGCGGCGTACCTCATCAACACCGCGGTGGCCTACCTATCGCAAAAGTATTTCGTATTCAAAACTTCGGGAAACTTCGGCAAAGAGTTCGCCAAATTCCTGAGCCTGCAAGTTGCGATTTTTGCGATTAACTCCCTGGTATTACCGGTTGCAGTAGAGGTTTTCAAAGTACAACCCGTAATCGCACAAACACTCTTTGCCTTGCTCCTAGCAGTGGTCAGTTTTGTGTTTCACGACAAAGTGACTTTCAAAGTCGGAGCCCGCAAAAACTAGTGCTTGGTCGAGTAAAGTACCAAGTCGCAACCAGTTTCGCCGCCTGAAAGCAACCTCGCAGCCGAGATTGATCGAGCCACTATGTTTGCCGGTTCAAACGGCACCTGGCTCAACTGACCAACGTCTTTGTTGAGTCGCCATACCTGTTTATAGTTTTTTTCCAAAAGGATGTAGAAGTTTTTCTGCTGCGGAAACTTAGATGAGTCCTGATAGGTGCCAGCGACGCATCCGCTAATAAGGATGTATTTCTTTGCCGAGTCGATCGGGGTGGGGTCGACATAGGGATCGTTGAAACTTTCAAAAATCGTTCCGGGATACGTTGGATTCAAAGGTGTGTAGCCTTCAAAGATTGTGTTGGATTTGTCAGCGCCAAGTTGCTTCAAATCCTGCCGCGCGGTAACACGCGTGTCTGGTGAATTGAAACGGATGTCTTCACTCACCGAGGCGACCGTTGAGTTAATCAAGACGAAACTGGCCACTATCGAAAAGAAAATCTTTCGCGCCCGAGCTGTCATGCCATTTCGTTCAAAACCTTTTAGAACCTGAGAAAGGCCGATTGCGGCAAACAAAAGCAGAGCTGGCCAAACCGGCACGGCCCAACGGGGCCAGTGGAGCGGAATAAAGCTGATGATAATGAGGTAGACGGGGCCTAAGAAAATAGGAATGGTCATTGGGCTGCGCATTCTGATTGCGCTCAGGAACCCAGCGAGTGTGAAGAACGCCAGCACCAATCCCCCGCCCATGGCGAATTGATTCAAGTAAAAAATCAGCGTGTCAAAAAATCCGAGGCCAGAGCCAACGTCGTTCGACGAACTTGATTGCAAGATGATTTGATACTGGACCTCATCAAAGTGGGTAAAAAGCGCGGGAGCGGTTATAAACAATGCGATGAGGAAAAAAACAATGGCCATAAAACCGCGGCTCAAAATTTGCAGGACCTTGCCAGATTTGCGAGCAACGTAAATGATGACGGCAGCGATCGCTAGAGTGCCAAGAAGGCCAGGATACTTAGCCGCAGTGGCAACCGCGGTCGCCCAGCTTGCGAGCAAAAGATAGCCCCACTTCGGGCTTTCGATGTATTTCATGAGCGCAAGCGTGAGAACCATAAACATCGTCGCTTGAGGAACATCTGGGGTAGCAAAGTGAGAGTGCTGAACCAGCGGCAAGAAAATCGCAACAACGACAGCAAAGCTGTTGGCAACCATAAGGTTGAAGCGTTTTCCAATCGCGTAGGCCAACGGAATCATGGCGACTCCGAAAACCACCGTCACAAGTCGCGACAGCCCTAAAAATAGCCCAGGATGCGAAAGGTTAGCGTGAAGAGGGTTTTCGCCAAGAAAGACATTCGAGAAAATTTGGTAAACCCAGTAGCTGATTTGAATCTCAACATGGTCAGGCCGATAGAAATACGCTGGCTCAAGCGTGTTGTTTCGAATCATGTCGAGAGCGCCTTGAACCACCACATATTCGTCGGGGTGAAGCCCGACCGGCAGCCCCCAAGTGATTCCGAATAGCCTCAATGCGATGCCAACCACTAGGGCAAACCAAAGTATGCGCTTGGCTTTGAGCGAAGCTAAAACTCTCGAAAAGATATTGTTCAGGGCCATGACTAAATCTTAACTGGCATGGCATGATTTGTGACTCAAATGGCGATTGTGGAATCACCCGCCAGCGGGGGTGCCAGAGCCCGATTTGGCAGGTAAAATCGAAGTGTCGAACAGGAGCACCGTGGCGCAACTTTTAGTTCTGTCGACCATAAGTGGTCGAGAGGTGCTTCCCTCGCTCGGGCTGCTAAGTCACCGAGTTCGATACATTCCTGCGGAGCCCGCCAGCCTGGTTAGCGCTCCCGACAGCGACTTGATTTTCTTGGATGCGCGCAGCGACTTGGCAAACGCGAAGTCACTCGCGAAAATACTTTTGACCACTGGGCTCAACGCGCCTCTCGTTCTCGTGGTTACCGAGGGAGCCTTGACTGCGATCACGGCAGAGTGGGGCGCGCAAGACTTCATCCTGGATTCAGCCGGACCAAGCGAAATAGATGCTCGCATTCGAATCGCCATAGATCGCAGCAAAATAGTTTCTGGGGGCGAAACCATCAGGGCTTCGGGTGTCGTGATTGACGAGGCAAGCTATTCGGCAAAAGTGCACGGAAAACCACTTGACCTGACTTTCAAAGAATTTGAGCTTTTGCGGTTTTTGGCTCAGCATCCAGGGCGCGTTTTTAGCCGCGAGCAACTTTTGAGCGAAGTTTGGGGTTACGACTATTTCGGTGGTACGCGCACCGTCGACGTTCACATTCGGCGGCTGCGTGCCAAGCTTGGCGACCTTGAGGGCCTCATTGGAACCGTAAGAAACGTTGGGTATCGTTTCAACCTAAACGACACCGAAGATATCGACCGAACGATTTCGGTTTGAAGTTAACCGAGTGGCAACTAATCACTGCCAAGATTTGAACTATGTCAGAAGAAACCATGAGCATCAAAACAGTTGATTTTGAGCCAAATGCCGAGAGGTATCTTGACCGAGAGTTGAGCTGGTTGGCGTTTAACCAAAGAGTGCTCGAGCTAGCCGAAGACCCGAAGCTTTTCTTGCTGGAGCGAGTGAACTACCTGAGCATTTTTGCCTCAAACCTCGACGAGTTTTTCATGGTGCGAGTTGCTGGACTAAAACGTCGAATTGCCACCGGCCTCGCCTCAACTTCTAGCTCAGAGCTCTCGCCTCAAGAAGTCTTAGGACGAATCTCGCTTGAGGCTCACGTTTTGCAAGAACGTCAAGCCAATCTCTTCACAAACGAGATTTTGCCTGCCCTGAACACCCAGGGCATCCACCTAAATCGTTGGAACGAACTAGAGGCTAGCGAACAAGAAGCGCTAAACAGTTATTTTCAAAGCCAAGTTTTTCCAGTCCTGACACCGTTGGCAGTCGACCCTGCACACCCATTTCCATACATTTCGGGGCTGTCGCTAAACCTAGCTGTGGTGGTTAGAAACCCGGCTAACAACAAAGAACTTTTCGCTCGTGTCAAGGTGCCGCCGCTGCTGCCGCGTTTCGTGCGAGTGCCAGGAAACGTTGGAGTCACTAACGCCCGCTTCGTTCCTCTCGAAGACATCATCGGCCACCACTTGGGCCAGTTGTTCCCGGGCATGGAGGTTATGCAGCACCACACCTTTAGAGTCACTCGCAACGAAGATCTAGATGTCGATGAGGATGATGGCGAGAACCTGCTTCTGGCTCTAGAAAAAGAATTACTCCGCCGACGTTTTGGCCCGCCGGTCAGGCTTGAAGTCGCACTCGACATAAACCCTCAAGTGCTTGAACTGTTGATGAGCGAACTAGATGTTGAAGCTGCCGATGTCTATCACCTCCCTGCGCCGCTCGACCTTACTGGTCTTAGCGAAATAGCCTTTTTAGGCCGCCCAGATCTTCACTTCGCTCCACATCAGGTTGTTACAAATCGATACCTTGTTGGCCCAGAAGATGAGCCACTGAGTTTCTTTGGGGCCATGCGTCAGCGTGACATCTTGCTTCATCACCCCTACGAATCTTTTGCCACTAGCGTGCAGGCATTTCTAGAGCAGGCTGCGGCCGACCCTAAAGTTCTTGCGATTAAACAGACCCTTTATCGCACCTCGGGTGACTCGCCGATAGTCGACGCCCTGATTCAAGCCGCAGAGGCTGGCAAGCAGGTGCTGGCCCTGGTAGAAATCAAAGCTCGGTTTGACGAACAAAACAACATCGCCTGGGCGCGCAAACTTGAGCAGGCCGGCGTGCACGTGGTTTATGGAATCGTGGGACTCAAAACTCACTGCAAACTTTCGTTGGTGATTCGCCAAGAAGGCAGCGTATTAAGGCGCTACTGCCACGTGGGAACCGGAAACTACAATCCGAAGACCGCTCGATACTACGAAGATTACGGCCTGTTGACAGCCCGAGAGTCGGTTGGCGAAGACCTAACAAAACTCTTCAACCAATTGAGCGGATACGCCCCCGAAACGAGTTTCAAGTCACTGCTCGTGTCGCCCAACGGGGTTCGCGATGGATTGGTTGCGCGCATCGAAGCTGAGATTGCCGCAAAGGCCGCCGGAAAAGCAGCCGGCATCCGTTTCAAAGTCAACTCGCTCGTAGACGAACAAATCATCGATTCGCTCTATAAGGCTTCAAACGCTGGGGTTTCGGTGGATATTCTCGTGAGAGGAATGTGCGCGTTGCGGCCAGGCGTTCCGGGGCTCAGCGAGAACATCAAAGTGCGCTCGGTTTTAGGTCGTTACCTTGAACACAGTCGCATTTTTGCATTTGTTGGCGACGGAGACCCGGCGGTCTACATCGGTTCTGCCGACATGATGCACCGCAATCTCGACCGGCGAGTTGAGGCCTTGGTGCGCCTTAGCCAGCCCGATCACATAAAAGAGACCAACGAGTTGTTTGATTTGGCCATGGCCGAAACCTCGAGCTCATGGCACCTCGAAGCTACCGGCACGTGGGTTCGCCACCAGTACGACTCGGCCGGCAAGCCGCTGGTTGACGTGCAAGAGGCCACGATGAAGCGGGTTGCGGCAAAAAAGCGAACGAAGGCCTAAGTGACGGTTTTTGCCGCCGGCGCGCTGTGCTGGCGCGAGGTTGATGGCGAGCTTCTGTTGGCGCTCGTGCATCGCTCGAGATACAACGACTGGTCTTGGCCCAAAGGCAAAGTCGACCCCGGTGAGACCTTGCCGCAGACCGCCGTGCGCGAGATTCTCGAAGAAACCGGCCTGAGCATCAAACTCGGCCAACGCATTCACATCAGCAACTACATTTTGCCCAATGGCGCTCACAAAGAGGTTCACTATTGGGCTGCCAAAGTTAGCGAGGCTGTCGTTGCACGCAGCCGGTTCAAACCCGACGACGAGGTCTCTGAAGTTCGTTGGGTGACCATTGAGCAAGCCCGAGAACTTATGACTTACGACTATGACCACGAGGTCTTAGAAAAGTTAGTCAGAAAATACCTGGATGGAGCCTTGCGCACCAAGCCGGTCATAATTCTCAGGCATGCCACGGCAACGCTTCGAGCTGATTGGAAAGGCGAAGAAATCAAACGCCCGCTGTTGCGAGCCGGCGAAATCGAAGCCGAGTTGCTAGCCGCTACGCTTGCCGCCTTCAACGTTAAGCGTGTTTACACCTCACCTTGGAATCGGTGCCACCAAACCGTGATGCCCTATGCGATGCAACGCGGACTAACGATTATTGACCGTTCGCAGCTAAGCGAGATGGGCGAATCCAAGGGGCCACAGCGAACGCGCAAAATGATCGAAAAAGTGATTAGTGATGGTCGATCATCTGTGATTTGCACCCATCGTCCGGCTTTGCCTACAATTCTTGACGCCCTGGCCGCGTTTGGAACCGCCAGCGATGAAATTGAAATCCACCAGGCCCGCGCTTTGAAACCTGGCGAAATGATGGTGGTGCACCTCACAGCGTTGTCGCTAACCGAACCGAGGCGCATTGTGGCAACTGAGTTTTATGAAGCTTCTAGCCCGCTAGGTTAGATAGCGGAGGATTTGTGAAAAAGAATACCTGGGCACTTTTGGCCTTAGTCGGTGTGGCCGCTGCTTGGGGTGGCGCTTTCGTACTCATGAAAGACTCAATCGCACGCGAACCGTTTTATGACTTCTTGGCGACTAGGTTCTGGATAGCAACCGCTTTGATGCTGCTTGCCAAACCCAAAGTCTTTAGAGCCATCAACCGTGATCTTCTCGGAAAAGGCGTCATCCTTGGGCTTTTTTTGGGTCTTGGTTATGTCACACAGACCATCGGACTAGCGGTCACAACTGCCGCAATCACCGGTTTCATTACCGGCCTTTACGTGATTTGCACGCCGCTGTTGGCTTGGTTGCTCTTTGGCCACCGCGCATCAACTCGCATAATTATCGGCGTGGTCTTAGCAACCATCGCTTTGGGCTTCATTAGCATCAACAACTTTGCCATCGAGGTTGGGCAGCTTTGGATTGTTGCGTGCGCCATTTTATTTGCGGCTCACATTGTTGGCTTAGGAGTTTGGGCTCCCGGAAAAGACACATATGCGCTCACGGTCGTGCAACTGGCAACAGTCGCGGCAGTCTGCACGGTAGGCGCGTTTGTCGACCACCCGGGCTACCAGCCGCCGCCTGACGGAGGGGTTTGGTTCGCTGTGCTCTTTTGCGCCGTATTTGCGACTGCCGCAGCTTTTTGGGTGCAAACCTGGGCTCAATCGCTGTTTGACTCGTCACGC
>Ga0114960_10003663_pt1 | contig 11673 bp, 18 predicted proteins | sample C_130625_MF_Meta_FD_92637 | JGI IMG/M metagenome (GOLD analysis project Ga0114960, IMG submission 92637) | Freshwater microbial communities from Lake Croche, Canada to study carbon cycling - C_130625_MF_MetaG | ecosystem: Environmental > Aquatic > Freshwater > Lake | place: Lake Croche, Canada... | reverse complement strand
TTTGCATCGGGACTTAAACAATTGGGTTTCTAATAAAATAAGATGAATCTGAATGCGTATCGTGATACAACTAGGGAAATGTGCATGACAAAGGGCTGGGACAGAGCCCCTGTCAACACGGTGTGGCTACTCCTAACAGAGGAGATTGGTGAACTTGCATCAGCAATTCGGCAGTACACGAAAGTTTATCGAAAACAAAATTTACAAAAAGAGCGAGGTACAGATGTCCAGATGGAGATGGGTGATGTTTTTAGTTATTTGTTTCAATTGGCATCCATGTTAAATGTAGACCTAGATGACATGTGGGTGAAGCATCAGACTAAATTTTTGGATAAGAATTATAATCTGACTAATTAATAACTATGAGTGCACTTATGCTTTCAGATCAGAATGCATTGAATCAGTTTAACCCATTTTCTGTTAGCGGTCCAGGCGCCTGGAGGAAACCATTTGGATTTGCTCCAGCCGCTCCAAATAAAGATAAGATTACGTGCGATGATTATGGTTGTTCGATAAAGACTCAACCAGGTGACCCATGGGAGCCAAAACAGGAGAAACCCGAATGTCTCGCAGGTATTTTTGGACATGACAATGGTAATCTGGCTCTTTATCAAGGATGTTTACCACCTGTGAACCCAGTCAGTTGCCCACTTTCACGAGCCGCTGAACCAACACAGGAATTCATTCCAGATTTGTATACGCTGATACCGTACAAAGATCCAGATCCGGTTCCAATGCCACAAAAAAGTAACGAATTCAATTTTTTACATATTTTAATCGCCCTTGTTCTTCTCATCGCACTTGGAGTGCTTGCAAGGCGGTAAAGTACCGCGCAAGTCGCCATTCGTTTCTACATGTTGCAATGATGCACGTACTTGTCTTTGAGACAATCTCCTCCATCAGTTCACATTGCCAACCACACTTTTTGTTTATGATGGGAGGTACAAACGTTGGGTCGAGGATACGAATCGCGTTGAGGAGATTGATGCGAAATGTACCAGGTGTGTCCAAAATACGATCGAGCTCAAGTTTAGCTAGTTTACGATACACATCAAGGTTTTTAATCACCATTGTGTTTAAAAAGTTTGAAACACTCACATTGTCTTGCTTGGAAAAACACAGCTGAACCCAGTCTCCAGCTGGATCGGTGTACACGTAATCAGTTTTATTACGGTACCCAACTCCCGGTAGAAACTTTTCATATGTAACTTCAACACATCCAATAGCCTGTGATGAGAGCAGGGAGACGCTATACTTTGCGTGAAGGAGCTTCATTTCTGATACTAGTAGAGCATCTTATTCCTCTAATTAAGGATTTTGTGTACAATTTAATAAAATGCAAGATGGATATGTTAAACTCGTTGACACGATGCCAAGAGAAAACCTGGATTCTGCCATTGTGCAAGCTGCACGAGTATCTTACTCTGGAGGAACCAAGACGTCCCGATCCGACGAGGGGCTCATCCGATATCTTATGCGTCACCATCATAACACCCCATTCGAAATGGTTGAATTCAAGTTCTACATCAAAATGCCTATATTCGTGGCTCGTCAGCACTTTCGGCACCGCACCGCAAGCATCAATGAACTTTCCGCCAGGTACTCGGAGGTTCCCACAGACTTTTTCGTACCCGACCAATTTAGATCGCAATCCACTGTCAATAAACAATGTTCGGATGGACCGATAGAGTTGGACACCCAACCCCAAAAAGAGTCGTGTGAAGGTGCTTTTGACACGTATCAAAAACTTTTACAGGATGGGTGTGCGCGTGAACTCGCCAGGTGTCATCTTCCCCAATCCACCTACACTGAATTTTTCTGGAAGATCAACTTGCACAACTTGATGCATTACCTTCATCTCCGAATGGCACCCGACGCCCAAAAGGAGATTCGGGATTACGCCGTCGCCATGTACAATTGTATCGAACCACTGTTGCCAGTCACTATGAAGGCGTTCAATGATTTTAGGGTCAATGCAATAATATTGTCCGGTCCGGAGATTGAGTCTATCAAGTCTGGAGTTCCGTTGGCAAACAAGGGTGAACAAAGGGAACTCGAGGATAAGAAGAAACTTTTAGGAATTGTTTAGAGAAGAGTAAATCATGGTTTGTAATGATAAATAAAGTTGTACTTGTGTACATCCTGTGGATTGTTTCTCATTATATAGCGACACATGCGTATGTTCAACTGTGTACACCTCTTACAATTAAAGGATTTCTACTTTCACCATTGTTAACAAGTGCTCCTCATTGTAAAGCACTTGAATGGGTTATTCACAATGGGTCTCATAATATTCATTTAATGTGGGTTCTTTTTGGAGCGGTTATACACAATCGGATCGCTCCTGCTGCGTAAATTCAACTTTTGGAGTATCACCAATCTTCATTCGTTTAATCGCGTGCGATGCGCTTCTGAATGCGGAGCTGACACTTCCATTATCATATGTGAGCGCACTTCCCTCGGGAATACCAAGCTCACCCGCTGACTGTATGGCATCTTGATTGGCTGCAAGGAATACAAAGTTCCAACCAAGATTCTTCTTCTCAGTGATAAGGTCGTTAATATGCAACTTTGTATACTTTTTACTGGTATTCTCAAATCCATCTGTTAAAATAACAATGGTTGGAACCTCTCCAGCTGGAACAGATTTAATCACATAACCAATTGCATCTAAGAGTGATGTGGAGCCCCGGGGCACAAATGTCTCAGTTGTGAGCAAGTCCGCCTCAAGTGCTTTCTTCTTGTAGACTGGTGTAATTTCATTATCAAATAATGTGAGACTCACGACTGTTTCAGGTGATTGACTCTGCAAAAATGTATTGAAACCTCCAATTGTATCATCAATGCAACTCGCCATTGAACCCGAGCGATCGATGAGACAATAGACTGCCATTTTTCTCTACATTAGTAGTATTTTACTTTTTTAATTGTCTAATGGAACCAAGCAAATGTACTCGGAGTCTGTTCTAGAGACACTCCAGTGGACCCAAACCCGCCTTCGCCACGTTCAGTTGAATCAAGTTCGTCAACAACTTTGATTGGAGGCGTCTCATAGTGTTCACAAATGAGTTGGGCGATTCGGTCGCCGGGATTTACGGTGAAACTTTCGCTTGACAGGTTGAATAGAAGCACTTTGATTTCACCGCGGTAATCGCGATCAATCACACCAGCCCCAACATGTATTCCATTTTTGACAGCAAGTCCAGAACGAGGAGCAATCCTGCCATAAACCCCCACTGGAAGTTTAATAGAAATTCCAGTGGAAACAAGAATCCTATGAAGCGGAAGAATTTCAACGCGATCAGTGCTGCAAATATCAAAGCCAGCCGCGCCGCTAGAACCAAGTGATGGTACTCGAGCATTCTCGTTAAGCAGTTTGACTTCCATTATATATTATTCAATTTTCAGCTTTAATTACCCATAAATCAGAGCACAAGCTTGGAGTTGTTAGGTAATTGAAAGGAAGAAATCCGTATCCCTTACTTCCCCATGATGGTCCCCAACTGTTTCGGAAGATCCACTGCTTTTTTGTATTATTGTATCCGACAATCAAAACGGCGTGACCTCCAAGAATGGAATCAGTTTTAGTGGGCATTGGAACAATGCCAGTTTTGGCTACATTTGGTGATTCAAACGTACGGTAGACTATTATACCAACAACAAATGGCAAACCATGTGAGAGGCACGCTTGCATGCCTGCAATTGTCTGTGTAACGTTTTCAGCTGTAATAACCTTGTGTTCAAGTGCAGATGCGTAGCATTCGGGTGGTGGTTTTACATCAAACTGTGAAATGTCATAGACCCACATACTTTCGGGACAGATACCATTTGTTTTGAGAGATGTAATACCATCATGTAAATATGCACCAGTATCATGTTCAACATCGTGTTCAATGACCCGTTCATTGTAATAAAGGAAAAGTCGCGACATCATTGTGTCTGGTTTCAAAAATTGATAAGCTGCTGCAAGAGCATTAGCTGTACAGCTACCAATTGGTCCCTGATCATAACACGGTGGTAATTTAGAACGTAAATCAACTACATCTAGTAATTTTGTTTTTGGTACTTTTACAATTTTTAAATGTTCTTGAGCGAGACGTGTAATATGTTTTGTTTTTACATAATGACGTGACATTTACTTATTCACCATATTTTATTCAGGAACCCAAACAGCAAAACCTCCAAGTTCTTCAGAAGGTTCCCATGTTTTTTCAATTTGTTTGTACTCGGTTGTACTTTCTTTTCGAACAATGTTTGAACATTCTATGAGACTCTGGAGAATTATTGCAGGTCTCGGATCTTTAAAGTGTCGAAAAAGTACTTGACCTATTTCAGCCGCTGTTAATTTTTCATCTGGTAGATTTTCAGTGAGACTCAGAGGAAATTGTGTTCCGAAAAAACACTGATACATTTCGACAATCAGTTTCTTTTTTGCATACCCAAACTTGACAGACACATCGATTCGTCCCGGGCGTACAAGCGCCTTGTCAAGTATCTCGGGTCTATTACTTGTCATGATAACAATACGCCCCGGTGATTCCAATGTTCCATCGAGTACAGTGAGAATCTCTCCAAGTGTGAGCTCATCGGGAACTGGTTCTTCGCGAACTTCGCCATCAACACGCTGTTTAACAATGTTGCTAATGGCGTCAATTTCCTCGAGAACATAAATGCGATTCTCAAGTGGAATAGTCAATACATCAAAATTGCTCATGGTTGAATCAGTGTACACTGTAATCTTTTCACTAAAAAAGAGATTTTTCAGTTGTGTCGCAGTTGAAATATTTGCAAAATTTACATTGATAATGTGTCTCTTTGTCAAGTTTGCAATGGCTCGTATTATAGATGTTTTACCAGAACCAGGAACTCCAGACAAGAGGAGACCAAGTTGATACGGAATGCCTCTTGAGTCGTACCAATTGCGATTGTTCAAGAAAAAGTTGACACGCTCTTCAACTTCTCGTACCTCGTCACCAAATATATTTGCAAAAGATTTATTGGAATAAAATGGACTTTTAATAAAGTTAAGTTGTCTCGGAGCGGTTGCAATCTTCATGACTCGGTGTGTGGCGCGAGATTTTTCAGAATCATCACCAAAGGGAATAGAACCTCTTGGATCAGTTTGATCAACACGATTCTTGTGATCAAAAAAATATAAATTATCACCAAGAGCATTCTTCACTTGTTCCTTGTACAAGTTGTACAAGTGACGAGCCCATTTGGTAATTTCACAAGATGACAATGTGTTTGACAAGAGAGTTAATGTTATGGCTGTCACCATTCCAGTTTCATGATCCTTGTCAATTGTTTCCACTTTGGCAAAGATATCTCGTGTAATTTGAAAAGGTTTGTCAAGATAATTAATAAGTGTTTGAGTATTTTCAATAAGTTGTAATTTGGGAATGTTATCAAGTTTTGAAATTAAATTTAAAATTGCATCAACCATAAGATTTGTTTCTTGAAAACTTTCAAGAGTTGTTTTCCAGTCTCTCTTCATAGAAACCTGGTTGTATGAGTGTCGTTTGTCAAGCAAGACAGCATCTTGTACAAGTGGTGTTTGATTTTCATCAATTTTTTCAGAAATCTTTTTTTGAAAACGATTCTTTATAAAGTTTAATACCGACCCAAAATGTTTCATACTTTCATCAAGAATGCTGAGTGCGATCAAATACTTTATTGTTTTACCAGTATTTGATCCAGATGGTTTTGAAATAAGTTGGAGTTTTATGAGTTCTTTAATATCCATTGTATACTTGTTCTTAAAAACTTTAATATTATAATAATATAAATGGCGACCGATGACAAACCTGATGATTTTTGGAAAACCCCAGTCGGAATACTTGTCATAATCTTCCTCGTTATATTTGGTCTTGGTGTACTTACAGCGCTTGCAAGTAAATTTGGCAAAAATAAAGTTTCAAATTCAAATGCAAGTCGATATTTATATGGTGGAAATTTAAATCCAATTAAACTCGAGTAAAGTAGTATCAACATGAAGAAGTGTGAAGTTTTCAAGTGCAAGGAAAAAGCGTGGGTGACTATTAGACAATGTAGTCCTCTACCATCAGTATTTGTATGTTGGTCCCATTACAATATTCTAATGGGACTGCAATAAAAAGAAGTCACACATTTAAAACAAGGAACATGTTTAATATCAACTGGAAACATACTTGTTATGAATGCAGTTGCCCTCTCTATGTGGTTTGCACAATAAAAGAAGACAACCTTGACCTCTTTTTTAGAGATTTCACATCATGGGCGTACTTGAAGCCGTTCACCCTCTTATATAATCGAATGTACTACAAGTTTTATGGACATATTGTTCATAGAGTCTGTGTCTCGTGTTATTATTTTCCAAAACGAGTCGATTTGCTCAAAAGGGAAATTGGTCAAAAAAATATACAAAAACCTATTTATTTATCAAAAACTTTTGAAGACATTTATGATTATTTTGAACGTTTTCAAGAGTTTCGAAAAAGAAGAAATCTTGAAAGTTTCATTGTTGAAGAAAAAAAGAGACGACTTGTCCCTGGACTTGATTTGTGCTTGTCATTTGATGACTTAAACATTTACATCTAGATACTTGTAGTACAAAATGTTGAAACTCGATTTCAGAGACGTTCTCATCGTTCCCAAGAAGACGAGTCTCAAGAGTCGCAAAGATGTTTCACTCCATCGTACAATAAAATTTAAGAGTGGTAAAACCTGGTCCGGAGTCCCCATCATTTCTTCCAACATGGATTCAGTCACCAATCTTGAAACATGTAAAGTGCTTGCAGAGCATAATTTCATTTCATGCTTTCCAAAGCACATGAACGAGATGCTTATGCATACCCTCTTTGAAGCTGAGATGTGGCGCCCGGATACATACATGTTGAGTTGCGGAACTTCGCGTCAAGATGTTAATCGCGTTATTGATGTTGCATACAAACTTTTCAATTTTGATATTGATGCAACATTTATATGTGTCGATGTTGCAAATGGGTACACCAAAGAAGTCAAGGATGCCTGTCACAGGATCCGTGATTACATTCCAGATATTGTTCTTGTAGCTGGTAATGTTGTCACACCTGATGCTGTTGTCGATCTCATCGATTCCGGTGTTGACATTGTCAAGGTGGGAATAGGCAGTGGCAGTGTCTGTGAGACCCGTCTCAAGGCGGGTGTTGGGTATCCTCAGTTGTCCGCGGTGTTAGAGTGCAGTCACGCGGCGCACTCGGCTGGTGGATACATCATTTCAGATGGTGGGATTATTCATCCATGTGATATCGTCAAGGCGTACGGAGCCGGGGCTGACTTTGTCATGTGTGGCAGTATGTTTGCAGGTCACGATGAATCGCCAGGTGAAGATATTGACGGGAACAAGTTGTTTTATGGAATGGCTTCGGATATGGCTATGAACAAGTACAATGGTTCATGTAATTATCGAACATCTGAAGGCAAGACGGTTGTTCTACCACCAAAGGGACCACTTGAGTTGACGCTCCGAGATATTGAAGGGAGTATTCGATCGGCATGCACGTACACAAATTCCAAAAGTATAGGGGACCTACAAAAGAATGTTGAATTCATTCGTGTCAACACGCATCACAATACTTCGCTAAATTAAAAATTACTAAAAACTAGGTATGTTCCTCTACAAGAATATTCCAACTGGAAAAATTCCAGATACACCCATCTACAACGATTTAAACATTGGAGCTAAAACTGAACTGGCGAAACATCAAGAAACAATCATGAACAAATACGCGAAACTTGTCTCCTATAAAGAAGAATGCAATGGGTCCCTTTTCCAGGACATTGTACCGGTCCGTTCTTTATCGGGACAACAGACAAGTACAAGTAGTGAGACTCCTTTAGAAATTCACACAGAACAAGCCTTTTCAGAAGACCGACCAAACTTTTTGTGTCTGGCATGTCTCAGAGGAGATCCCAATGCTATTACCTACATATTACCAATGGGGACGTTGCTTGCAAATCTAACAGAGTCAGAGATTGAATTTTTGAAACAACCCATGTGGATGTGTGGGGTCGACTTATCATTTATACTTGGAGGCGCCAAGAAGACTCTACGGGGACCAATGTCCATTCTCAGAGAATCATCCATGGTGTTTGATCAGGATCTGATGAAGGGACTGACACCAAAGGCGGACAAGATGATTCAAAGAATTGTTGACATTTATGAACAGTTTCGGACAAGTATTGTTCTTGAATCTGGTGATGTTCTCGTTATTGATAACAGGGTCAATGTTCACGGACGTTCCAAGTTTTTACCACGATACGATGGAACCGATCGGTTTCTTATTCGATGTTTTGGCAAATAAAGAAGATAATTGAAATGTACCCATGTATCAGTGTCCCTGTTATTTACCAAGCGGACAGAGATGTTCACTGTCAAGTAAGTATGGATACTGTTTCAATCATTGTAAAAATTTATCAAGTCACGTGCCTATCAAAGAATATGCTAAAAATTTAAAAATGCCTGGATATAATAATATTATTTCTCGTCAACTTTTAATAAAATTTGAAGAGGAACAAATGAAACAACAAGAAATGTTTTTAAACATGGAGGAAGACTTGATCGACCAAGAAATTCGACACGCTCATGTAAAAAAAGAACACGAAGAATTTGTAAAACGTAAAGTTGACGCGCTTGAAGAACGAAGAAGATCTGCGAGACAACTCAAGGGATTAGTTGTTCGACACACACAAATGTACGACCAGTCGTAGCTTGAGGCAACCCGTGTAGTCTTGTATTACTTGAATCTGTGGTGAGACTTGTTTCTGTTATATTGACACTGAGACCCTGTGGAACATAACAGCATTCACCATCTGATGCACATTTAATATTGTTTACCATTGTTGTTTGGGGACACGAACTCGAAACAGTCAGCTGCGTTCCATTTGTTTTAAACGCCAGACCAAACTTTGGTTCGACACACTGGTCATGGGGTACAACAACAGTTCCCAACTGCGCTCCAATACAGTTTACAGCCAGCCAGACACTTATCAAGTAATTCGTCGCCATAGAAATTTAATAAGATTTTGCGCCATTTCTATAATGTCTTCATCAATTTCGTACATTTTATTAACAGAGAACATAATCTTTACGCTTGAGTTCCCACATTGCTATACTTGCTGCATTGGCGATGTTCATTGAACGAAGCACCGACCACTGAGGAATGCTGAGTACTCGCGACCCGGGAACCTTTTTTATAAAACTTTTTGGAATTCCAATCGATTCATTTCCAAAAATAAGGAGCGGACGTTCAATGTGTTTCCAAGTTGGTTCACGAATGTCCTCGCCTCCTTGTTCTATGAAGACTGGAGTCCAGTTGCCCTGTTTGCAGTGCTCAACAAAAGATTCAGGATTGTACTCGATTGTCTCAAGATACTTTCCAGGTGAAACAGTTTTTATATCAACATGAACAGGATCTTCCCAGTGTGTTATGTTGATATACTTGTCAGCTCCAACAGTAAATCTTTTATCATAGTGTCTCCGTCCACAAATAACCATATCACTAAATCCAAGGGTACAAGCAGTTCGAACAACCATACCAACATTCCCACCAGTTCGAACATTAAACATACAGATACCGTAGTTACAAGTGAGATTGCGTTGAATTTTTTGACACATATCAGTTGAACAATTTTGAAGTTCTGTCCAAACATTATATTTTTCCATACTAGTAATGTTCTTAAAACCTTATGTCATTGTAAATTGTACAGGTGATGTTGTTCATGTTATTCTACCTCATATAAAAACAAAGGTTCCACTAAAAGAAATAGAAAATGAACCCCGAACAGCAACTCGCGTTGAATGACGTTGCCAAGGGTCACAACATTTTCATCACAGGTGGGGCTGGTGTGGGTAAGAGTTATCTCGTAAACGAAATTGTCAAGAGTACCAAAAAGAATATTGGGGTCTGTGCCATGACTGGTTGTGCTGCACTACTTATAAATGGAGCCACGCTGCATTCATATTTAGCAATTGGTCTAGCCAAAGATCCCGCAAAAGTTTTAGCAGTTAGAATTCGAAAGTTTGTCACAGTTGTTCAGAGGATTATTGATCTTGACATTTTGTTGATTGATGAGGTTTCCATGTTGAATGATGAACTTTTTGAAAAGGTTTATGAGTTTCTCCAAATTGTTCGAAAGAGTACCAAACCTTTTGGAGGAGTCCAGATGGTGTTTGTCGGAGACCCCTTTCAACTTGCCCCAGTTGAAGGTGATTACTGTTTCACATCCCCTTTGTGGAAAGACATCAAGGTTCACACCTTGACCCAGAATATGCGTCAAGCTGGTGATCAAACTTTCAAAGATTTGCTGGATCGAGTTCGTTGGGGAAAGTGTTCTCCTGAAGATCTTGGTACTCTTCAAAAGTTGAAAGGAACCACGTTTCCAGATGGTATCATTCCAACAAAGTTGTATTCAAAAAATATAAATGTTGATGCCATTAACCAGACTGAATTGAACAAGTTGTTTACCGAAACCAAAGAGTACCAGTCTGTTCCCTTGAACGAATCATCCAAAAAGTGGGCGTCCAGCAACAAGATTCCCGAAAAGAGTGTATTCAAAGTTGGAGCACAAGTTATGTGCACTCGGAATATCCCACTGCTGGGACTTGTTAACGGGTCGAGCGGTGTCATTACAGCTCTTGAACCGGAAACTGTTGTTATGCGCCTCTTGAACAATCAAATTGTGCGACTCCCATATGTGACAGTGACTCCGTTTGACAATCCGTTCATTTCGGTGCAGTTTTTACCGCTCAAACTTGCTTGGGCGGTTACCATTCATTCGTCGCAAGGTATGACTATTGACGCACTTGAGGTTGATCTGGGAAAGGATATATTTGCATATGGTCAAGCGTATACTGGATTGTCCCGCGCGAAAAGTCTCTCGACTGTTCGTGTGACCAGTGTTTTGGCAAGTTCCTTTGTCACAAGTCCAACTGTTAAAAAAATATTTAAAATAATCACACATTCAACAATGTTTTAAATAAAATTATTTGTTTACATTAAATGTATCCTCTCATTAATAAAAATGCAGCCGGTAGTGCAATGATCTCTGTCTTTATCGCCTTTGTAATCATAGTAACACTCATGGTACTCGCCTACAAGTACTTGTCCAAGTCTAATTATCAGATTTCTCACTACTATGCGTACCTCAAAGATGAGGTTGATACTTCTCACAATGATTACACAAAGTACTTGATTTTAAAATAAATGTCTCGGATGTATCCACGTTAAAAAGAAAGTATTAATAAACACAAATGTTTCGAGTTTCTTGGAAGAATGGTGATGAGTTTGGTCATGGTGAATACACATCGTTTTACATGGCTAAATTATGGGTTGATCATTGTAATGAGAAATATCCAAATATTCAGCATTGGGTAGAAGAAATGTTATCGTTTTGATTTCAACTCTTTCAAAAATTTCGAATAGATTTTCATTGATTCTCGCATTCCCTCTGTCTGATGTGCATGATATTTTGCTCTTCTATACATACTGCTTGCTGCCCTGAATTGTTTTACATATTCTAGTTTTTTCAACCTCTTTATTGATTCACGAGCCTTTTTTGGGTCTCCGTAATGTAACTGTACACTTGATTTACTTTTTGCGTTATCAAAAAGTGCCATTTTTAAAATAAATCAATATAAAAAACGTGTCTGAA
>Ga0114960_10003654_pt1 | contig 11698 bp, 7 predicted proteins | sample C_130625_MF_Meta_FD_92637 | JGI IMG/M metagenome (GOLD analysis project Ga0114960, IMG submission 92637) | Freshwater microbial communities from Lake Croche, Canada to study carbon cycling - C_130625_MF_MetaG | ecosystem: Environmental > Aquatic > Freshwater > Lake | place: Lake Croche, Canada... | reverse complement strand
GACCCAGTAAAAGCAGATATTGATTCAGCGTTAAATGCGCCTAGACTGCGAATGGGGGAGTTTCCTCAAGGGGCTAGCATTATTCCAAATTCTTACAATAAAATACCTGGCTTTCACATTCAAGAGCATTACTTCACACCGGGTTTCCCTGTCATGGCGGGCCCGATGATGATCTGGGCATTGGATACCTTTTATACAGAACTTTTTCACCAAAATGATTATGTTGAAAAGAGTTTTATAGCGGCTGGTGCCATGGAAGCAACCATTACCCCATTAATGGAAGAAATTGAAAAAAAATACCCCCAAATCAAGGTCTTTAGCCTACCATCTGTTGGCGACCCTAGTAAAGAGGGTATTCTTGCTCAGCGTCACATGGAGCTCGGTGTTAAGGGACCCGCTGATCAAGTTGAAATTGCATTAAAAGAACTGCGTGTTGGGGTTGAATCGTTTAACACCATCACGTATGATTTAACAAAGACGTAAATATATGACCGTTTACTCAAAGATGCACTATCATGGTGCATCTTTGTTGTTTTGAGAGACCTGAGTTTGTTTTAATAGATTAAGGTTATTTAATTTGCATTTCATCGTTTTAGGAGAACTAGATGAGTAAAGCTGTTGCTGACATTATGAAGTTGGTCAAAGAAAAAGAGATCACTTTTGTGGACTTCCGTTTCACGGATACAAAAGGAAAAGAGCAACACGTTTCAGTGCCTGTCTCTGCGTTTGGAGAAGATAAGTTTGAAAGTGGACATGCTTTTGATGGTTCATCAATTGCAGGATGGAAAGGTATTGAAGCTTCAGATATGCTTTTGATGCCAGATGCAAGTACTGCTTATATCGATCCGTTTTATGAAGAGCCAACACTTGTATTGACTTGTGATGTGGTTGAACCTGCAGACGGTAAAGGCTATGACCGTGACCCACGTTCGATTGCAAAGCGTTGCGAAGCATACTTAAAGAGCACAGGTCTTGGTGATACCGCTTATTTCGGTCCTGAGCCAGAATTTTTCATTTTTGATGGCGTTCGTTGGGGTTCTGACATGCAGGGCTGTTTTGTGAAGATTGACTCAGAAGAGGCACCGTGGTCATCAGGTCTTGAGTTAGAAGGTGGTAATACTGGTCATCGTCCAGGTAAAAAAGGCGGTTATTTCCCAGTTGCTCCAGTGGATTCATTTCAAGATATGCGTTCTGAAATGTGTTTATTGTTAGAGTCTGTCGGAATTCCTGTAGAAGTTCATCACCATGAAGTTGCTGGTCAAGGTCAAAACGAACTAGGTACTAAATTTAGTACTTTAGTACAACGCGCTGACTGGACTATTTTGCAAAAATACATTGTTCACAATGTTGCGCATGCTTATGGCAAAACAGCTACTTTTATGCCAAAGCCAGTTGTTGGCGACAATGGATCTGGTATGCACGTTCACCAATCTGTTTGGAAAGATGGTATTAACTTATTTGCAGGCAATGGTTATGCAGGTTTATCTGAATTTGCGCTTTATTACATCGGCGGTATCATCAAACACGCTCGTGCATTAAACGCAATTACTAACCCTGGTACCAATTCCTATAAACGTTTAGTGCCTGGTTTTGAGGCTCCTACTAAGTTGGCTTATTCTGCAAAGAATCGTTCAGCTTCGATTCGTATTCCTTATGTTGCTAATCCTAAAGGTCGTCGTATTGAAACACGTTTCCCTGATCCATTAGCAAACCCATACCTTTGTTTCTCAGCATTGTTAATGGCTGGTCTTGATGGCGTTCAAAACAAGATTCATCCCGGCGAAGCTGCGGATAAGAACCTCTATGATTTAACTCCAGAAGAAGACGCTCAGATCCCAACAGTTTGTAGTAGTTTGGATATGGCTCTTGAGGCTTTGGATAAAGATCGTGAGTTCTTAACTCGTGGTGGTGTCTTTACTGATACGATGATTGATGCCTACATTACTCTGAAGATGGAGGAAGTCACACGTTTCCGTATGACTACTCATCCGATTGAGTTTGATATGTATTACTCACTCTAAGATTGATCTAAGCGCCATGCGCATATTTCAAAGCAGGGCAGCTACGGCTGCCCTTTTTAGTCCCCAAGATGTTTTGGATCAAATGCCAAACTCGGTTCTATTACTAGATCGAGAATTGTTAGCTATTGTGTATGCAAATACTGCCGCAGAGATCGCATTAAAAATTGCTAGAAAAAATTTGGTTGGTTTTCAAATCAACGATATTTTTGGTGAGTATGCACAACTCGATGATTTGTTTCATCAATTTAGTTTAGACGGAATTACTCAGCGGACGGATTTGATTTTAGGTGCGGGGAATTTAAGGCCGGACCAAAAAGAGCATTTAGCATACGTTATATTGGCGTCATTAGAGGGTACGGATCTCATTGTGTTTGAGTGGTTTGAAATAGACCAACAAATGAAAAGTGCTCGAGAAGAACGATTGATTATGCAGGCTAGAGCGAATAAAGAATTAATGCGTAATCTGGCTCATGAAATTAAGAATCCACTAGGAGGTATTCGGGGGGCGGCGCAATTATTAGACTATGAATTACCCGACCCATCCTTGAAAGAATATACCAAGGTGATGATTAAAGAAGTTGATCGATTACAAACGCTTGTAGACCGGCTACTAGCCCCACATAAACGTAAGAAAGAAATTACAGAAGTTAATATTCATGAGGTTTTGGAGCGTGTACGCAGTGTTGTTTTGGCTGAGTTTGCTCAGGGCTTAAGCATCACGCGTTTTTATGATGTAAGTTTGCCTGACATTATTGGAGATAAAGAAATTTTGATTCAGGCCTTATTAAATATTGTTCATAATGCTGCACAAATTTTAGAAGATCGTCGTCAAATTGGCGATGCAAAGATACAGTTACAAACGAGTGTTTCACGCAATGTAACGATTGGTAAAAAAAGGTATAAGTTAGCATTGAATGTTCATGTCATTGACAATGGACCTGGAATCCCTGCAGAAATTATTGATCATATTTTCTTGCCCCTAGTTTCTGGTCGCGCTTCTGGAAGTGGCTTGGGTTTGACCTTAGCGCAGTCTTTTATACAGATGCATGGAGGCTTCATATCAGTGCATAGTCAGCCAGGTGATACTAATTTTCATGTTCAAATTCCTTATATGTCGATGGAAAATATTAATAATTCAGAATTAAGGGGTGAAGTATGAAATCAGTTTGGATTGTCGATGACGATCAGTCCATCCGCTGGGTACTTGAAAAATCTTTAGCACGAGAGATGATCCCGTTTAAAAGTTTTGCAAATCCTAATGATGTTCTTGATGCATTAGAGAAAGAAATGCCACAGGTGGTGATCTCTGATATTCGTATGCCGCGTGGTAACGGGATTAATTTACTGCAACAACTCAAGCATGATTACCCAAAGTTGCCAGTCATTATCATGACAGCTTTTTCTGACATGGATTCTGCCGTAGCCTCCTTTCAAGGGGGTGCTTTTGAATATATTACCAAGCCATTTGATATTGCTGCGGTAATGACTATATTGCAACGAGCCATTTCTGAGAGTAAAAGTGCCGATGAAATCAAGACGCAATTTGCTCCAAACATTGGTTCAAGAGATAAAGGTGTGGTACCTGAGTTGATCGGTCAAGCTCCTGCCATGCAAGAGATCTTTCGAGCTGTTGGCCGCTTAGCCACATCGAATGCAACAGTACTGATTACTGGAGAGTCTGGAACGGGTAAAGAGCTTGTCGCTAGGGCTCTTCATCGCCATGGAGCGAGGGCGAACACACCATTTGTGGAGCTTAACCTTGCAGCAACACCAAAAGACATGATTGAGGCAGAGTTATTCGGTTATGAGCGCGGGGCATTTGCCAATGCAACTAGCATGAAACGCGGCCATTTTGAACTTGCAGATGGCGGTACCTTATTTCTTGATGAGATTTCTGATATGCCACAGCATATCCAAAGTTCATTATTGCAATTACTTGAAGACGGAAAATTTTATCGACTAGGAAGCAATACGCAGTTGCAGGCGAACGTCAGGATTATTGCATCGAGTTATCAAAATTTAGAAAATTTAGTAGCTCATGGTTTATTCCGTGAAGATTTGTTCCATCGTTTAAACGTGATTAGACTTCGTTTGCCGTCCTTGCGAGATCGTATTGAGGACATTCCATTGCTAACCCAACACTTTCTTACTATGAGCGCTAGACAATTGGCTGTAAAGCCTAAAGTGCTGTTACCAGAAACGATAGATGCCTTATCTAAATTAAGTTATCCTGGAAACGTGAGACAACTCCAAAGTATTTGTCATTGGTTAACGGTGATGATTTCAGCGCCAGAGATTACGGTTGCTGATTTACCTAAGGACCTTACTTACCCGCCCGCGATTTCAAAATCACTTACCCCAGTATCCATGGGGGGAGTGGTTATGAACTCCTTACCTGAAACCTCGGATTCACAAGTTCATCAAGCGCAAACGGGGACAGGTAACTGGGAGCATCAATTAGGAGTTTTAGCCAAAAAAATGTTAGAAGATGGTCGTGAAAATGTATTTCAGGACTTGCTCAATAAGTTTGAAAAATCAGTGATTGGAGCGGCATTAGAAACCACGCGAGGTCGCAAGGTAGAAGCGGCAGAGCGTTTAGGTATCGGTCGCAATACCATCACTAGAAAACTACAAGAGCTTGGGATTGAATAGTATTATTTTTTGAGGCTTAAAATAACGGGGGCATGATCCGAGGGCTGCTCCCACTTTCTAGGGGTCTTGTCAACAACACAAGCAGTACAGTCCTCTTTGAGGGCTTGAGAAATCATGACATGATCAATACGCATTCCTGCATTGCGACGAAATCCCATCATTCGATAATCCCACCAACTAAATGATTTGGCTTCTTGATCAAATAAGCGAAAACTATCGATTAAGCCAAGATCTTGAAAGTCATTAAAAAATGCTCGCTCTTCTGGAGAGACTAAGTTTTGTCCTACCCATTTTGCAGGATCATGGACATCTTCATCTCGGGGTGCGATATTAAAATCCCCCATAAGAATTAAGCGCGGGTATTTTTGTAACTCAGAAACCAAAAACTCCTTAAGCGCTGATAGCCACTGTAATTTGTATAAAAATTTCTCCGTACCAGGAGCCTGGCCATTAGGAAAATAAGCGCAGATCACTCGAATTGGTGCAGTTTCTTTAAAGTGAAGAGTGCTTGCAAGTAATCTTTTTTGTTCATCAACAAAATCGGGAAGATTTTGTTGAATGTTTAAAAAAGCCGTATCTTGATCTTGATTGAGATGGGTTAGAGCGCTTTTGCGAACGAGAATAGCAACACCATTATAGGTTTTTTGACCCATAAACAAACTTAAAAAACCTGCCTTTTCTAAATCCTCAATCGGGAATTTATCATCCGTCATTTTTAACTCTTGAAGACCAATGAGATCTATTGGTTCAAGACGATCATCACAGGTTTTTAGCCACTGCAAAAGGTGGGGTAGTCGAACTTTTAAAGAGTTGACATTCCATGAGGCGAAGCGAATGACTGACATATAACTAAGAGATTGCTTGAGTTAAAAGACCACCATGCCTTAATAAAGCATCAATCTTAGGTGCACGCCCACGAAAAGCAGCAAACGAATCGGCGGCAGACCTGCTTCCACCCACCTCTAGAATTTGCTGTCGGTAATGGATGCCCACATCAGGATTCAGAATCGAGCCAAATTGAGAGGCCTGTTCTTCAAAGGCAGCAAATGCATCTGCGGAAAGAACCTCAGCCCATTTGTAGCTATAGTAACCAGCCGCATAGCCACCAGCAAAAATATGACTAAAAGTATGAGGCCATCTAGAAATAGCAGCTTGTTCTAGAACATGTATTTTTTGATTGATTGATTTGGATAACTCCAAAACATCTTCCGGCTTGGCATCACGTGCGCTGAAGCTTGAATGGAGCTCCCAGTCGAAGCTTGCAAAAACAATTTGACGAAGGGTAAAAAGACCATTTTGGAAATTTTTCGCGGCGAGCATCTTATTAAATAAGGCAAGAGGGAGAGTTTCTTGAGTATCAATATGCTTAGATAGTTTTTGGACAACTTCATAATCCCAACAAAAGTTTTCCATAAATTGGCTAGGAAGTTCAACAGCGTCCCACTCCACACCATTAATGCCAGAAACCCCCAGAACATCGACCTTGGTGAGCATATGATGCAAGCCATGACCAAACTCATGAAAGAGGGTAATCACATCATCATGGCTAATGGTTGCGGGTCGGATTTGACCATTAACCGTGCTTGGAGACGGGAAGTTGCAGACCAAATAAGCAACGGGAGTTTGAAGATCACCACCCTTCATTACCATCCGTCCCCGGGCATCATCCATCCAAGCTCCGCCACGTTTACCTGCTCTTGCATAGGCATCCAAATAAAAATAAGCTAGTAACTCATCTTGAGCATTTAGTACTTGAAAGGATTGCACATCTGCATGCCAAACAGGCAAAGTTGAAGCTTGAATTTTTACCTGAAAAATAGTTTGAATGACATGAAATAAGCCAGTAAGAACTTGGTCAATCGGAAAGTACTGTTTGACCTCTTGCTCTGAAAATAAGTACTTAGCCTGCTTGAGTTTTTCGGAGGCAAAGCTAATATCCCAAGGTTGAAGAAGCGAGATTTGTAGTTCATCTTTGGCAAATTCCTCAAGTTCCTTTAAGTCCTTAACGGCACTCGGGTGTGCTCGTGTGGCGAACTCGTTCAGAAAATTACGAACTTCTTCAACAGAGCTTGCCATTTTGGGGACGATACTCAAGGCAGCATAATTATCAAAACCTAACATGATTGCTTCTTCATGACGCAGTCTTAAGATCTCTAACATGATTTGACTATTGTCCCAAGCATCTTGTCCTTGCGCGTAATGCGGACCAAGTTCTGAGGCTCTGGTTACATACGCTTCATACATCGTTTGACGTAGACTGCGATGTTCAGCAAATTGCATAATAGGGTAGTACGAGGGGAACTTTAAGTTAAACGCCCAGCCTTGTTTATCTTTTGACTTAGCTAAATCTTGAGCAGCTAATACAGCATCCTCAGGAAGGCCCTTTAATATGGTTTGATCAGTCACAACATGTAAAAATGCATCAGTTGCATCGAGCACATGATCTGAAAATGTTTTTGTGAAATGCGCAGAATCTTCAGCAATTTTTGCAAATCGTGGTTTGCTATCAGAAGGTAATTCAGCGCCACCCAATTGAAAATCCCGAATCGAATTATCAATCACCTTTTGCTGAGCAAATGAAAGGTCTTGCCACAGTGCAGAAGCCCGAATCTGTTTGTACTTTTCAAATAAATCGAGGTTTTGTTCAAAAGAACTTGAATAGGCTGTTACTAGAGGTAACATTTTTGCATGAGCAGCTCGCAAATCTGGGGAGTCCAAGACGCTGGTTAAATGGTTAACGACACCCCATACCCTACCGAGAGACTGATTAGACAATTCAAGTGGTGTAATTAAATTATCCCAAGTAGGTTCAATCTCTAAAGCAACAGCTTCATCTAATGCTTGATAAGCATTTTTTAAAAGTGATGAAACCGCTTCTTCAATATGATTGGGTTTGATGGCAGGATAATCGGGCAAATCAAGCCCCATTGTTAATAGCGGATTACTCATAGGGGAACTCTTAGTGATGAAAGTTGGTGGCAGCTTCTAGGGTATTTTGTAACAACATCGTAATTGTCATGGGGCCAACACCTCCTGGAACCGGTGTTATCCAGCCAGCAACATATTTAACCTCATCAAAATCAACATCGCCACAGAGTTTACCGTCTGGAAGACGATTAATACCCACATCAATAACGACGGCGCCGGGCTTAACCATTTGTGCGGTAATCATCTTTGGAATACCTGTAGCAACGACTAAAATATCAGCATCTTTTGTATGTGCGCTGATATCCTTTGTTTTGCTATTGCAGATCGTAATGGTTGCTCCTGCTTGCAAGAGCAGCATTGCCATCGGTTTACCAACGATATTCGAGGCACCAACAATCACAGCACGAGCACCACGGATGGGGTATTCGATACTTTTTAGAATTTTCATGCAACCGTATGGCGTGCATGGTTTAAAAATAGGATTGCCGGTCATTAACGCCCCAGCATTAGAGACATGAAAACCATCGACATCTTTTTGTGGGTCAATCGCCTCAAGAACTAGATGACTATTAATATGAGGAGGCAAGGGCAGTTGCACTAAGATACCGTGAATCTTTGCATTTCTATTCAGTTGATGAATATGCTCCAGCAATTGCGCTTCAGAGACATCACTCGGTAATTGAATGAGCTCGGAATAAATATTCGCCTCTTCACAGGCTTTTACTTTATTACGAACATAAATTTGACTAGCCGGATTGGCCCCAACTAAAATCACAGCTAAACCAGGTTTAGTGCCTTTGGCAGTCAAAATGGCACAGGAAGTTGCTATTTCGGTTCGCAGTTGGCGGGAAAGAAGATTTCCGTCTAAAAGTTTTGCTGGCATATGAAAACGACTAGATTTTTTCAGAAAGCGCCAAACGTAATAAATCTGCAACTGTACTCACATTGAGCTTTTCCATAATATTGGCGCGGTGAGCCTCAACTGTTTTGATTGAAATCGTCAGATCATCAGCGATTTGTTTATTTAATCGACCCGCTACGATGCGCTCTAAGACTTGACGCTCGCGGCTCGTTAATTTGGATAACAAGCTTTGGTTATTCTTTTGCAAAGAAGCTTCTTTATAAGCACTTCTTGCACTAACGAGCATTTTGTCGACAAGATTATGCAGTTCGTTTTCTTTAAAAGGTTTTTCGATAAAATCCACAGCACCTTTTTTCATTGTCGTCACAGCCATAGAAACATCACCGTGGCCTGTAATAAAAGAAATCGGCATTGGAATAGACTCAGCAATCAGATGCTCTTGTAACTCTAAACCAGACATACCGGGCATTCTGACATCCAGAATAGCGCAGGCAGTCACTTCACGATCAGAGCCAGTGACAGCCTGTAAAAAACGTTCAGCGCTACTAAAGCACTTAACTAAATAGCCGTTACTCTCAAGCAACCAGCTGAGGGAATCGCGAACCGCTTCGTCATCATCAACAATGTAGATAATTTCTTTTGGTTTTTCTGTATAGAGCGTATTCATACGTAACCCTGATCAAAATTAATAAATTTAAGCGTGTATAGCAATAATAACGGTTTTATTGGATTTACCCTGAAGTTTCTTCGTTCTTTGCAATTGGGATTAAATAATGCTCAAGTGGTAATAGTATTGTAAATGTACAACCTTTCATTTGGTTGTCACCCTCATCTGGGTATGGATTTTCAATCAGGGAAGTAAGATTATTTTCTCCCCACAAGCGACCCTCATGAGATTCAATAATTGATCGACAAATATTAAGCCCCATACCCATGCCTTCTTCTTTTGTGCTGAAAAATGGATCATAGATATGCGTAATAATTTCTTCATCAATACCTTTGCCGCGATCCATAATTCGGATTCTCAGCATAGGTTGTTGGTGATTGTTATCAAGATCAGCAATTAAACGGATGGGGGGAGCATTTCCGCGGCGTGATCTTGGGTAAGAATCACGCATACTATCGATAGCATTTTTCAGTAAATTCACCAGAACCTGCTCAATAAGAATTGGGTCAACAAAACATTCAGGCAATTGTGGCGCAATGTTTTTCTCAATGCGAATCCCATGACGATGAGCCTCAATATCGGTCAGATCGATAGATTGGTGAATAATTTGATCGATAAAGCAAGATTCTCTTTGCGGTGCGCTACGTTTAACAAAATTGCGAATACGTTGGATGATCGTACCCGCACGAAGAGCTTGGGCACTCACCTTTTCAATCACGGGCAAGATTTCCGTTGTAATTTGAGGGTCATTTTTTGTGCGCAGGCGACTCACAACTCCCATACAGTAATTATTGATGGCCGCCAAAGGTTGATTTAATTCGTGTGCAATGGAGGAAGCCATTTCACCCATAGTGGTTAATCTGCTTGAGAATTGCAGACGCTCTTCTTGAGCACGCAAGTTATCCTGAGACAAGCGACGATCAGTAATATCTGTAGTAATTAACATTTGGGCAAGATGCCCATCAGTCCAGGGAATATATCTTCTTCTTACTTCATACCAATTAGGCTTATCTGGTATTTGCACCTCTCTTGAGTCACCAATAATAGGAGTGAGAGCAGAAGAAGGAAGTCCAGCAAAGCCATCGACATTATCCAAGTCAAGGTCAAGGTTTTCTGGGGAAAATGCTTCAGAACCCAGTAGTAATTGATGTGCATCTGGACTTGAATCAAACATTTCTTGGTATAAATTATTGGAATACAGTAATTCACCTGTTTTGGGATTCACCACAGAAATTCCAGCGGTAAGGCCTTCAAGAACGGTAATAAAGCGTTGTTGGGAGATAGCTAATTCGTCGCGGATGCGCCTTGGTTCAGAAATATCAACTAAAGATGCAATCCAACCAGTTTGTTTATTTTTAGCATCGACCATTGGTGAGACAAAATTCCTCACGAAGATTTTTTTACCATCACGATCTGTCAGAACAGCCTCGATGCCACTTGGTGGACCGAAGTTATTTTTAAAAGCAACCTCGAGTTTCGATGAGTTTGCTTTTTCATCATCATCAGACCAAAATGGATAAGGAGGTTTTAAGCCTTGCAACTCTTCTGCTGACCAACCGACCAGCTTACAAAAAGCGGGATTGACATAACTAATCCGACCATCTAGCTCATGAACACGAAGTCCAACAGGCATAGAGTCTTCAATGGCCCGCCGAAAATTAGTTTCTTTAATAAGACTTCTTTGAATATCTTGTCGATATCTCATCTGTTTCCAAATAGACCAAAAGCTCCAAATAACATAGGAACATAAGCCAATGACTAGCCAAAATAACATTTGGAAACTCAAGTTGCTTGGCAGAGGATAACTCTCACCTTGCAAAATTAAATTATCAGCAAACTTAGTCAATTTGATTTGATGCGTGATGTGATTATTGCTCAATTTGCGATCAATAAGACTATATAGAATTTGACCATCACTATCTAAAACGGAAAATCGATGACGGGCCAAAATATCTTTTGGAATAATTTTGCTGATCATGAGTGGTGCTGAATACAAAATAGCGATATGTTGAGTTTGATCAGAGAATTTAATGGCCGGTTGTACATACCAAAATACAAGTGATCTATCTTTATTTGTCGTTTGCTTGGTATCGGGTGGCGAAAGTTCCAGAAATTTCCCATAAGTACCGCGTCCCGATGTAATGGACTCACGGAGGGTTGACTGTAGGCTTTTATTCAAAGTGCTGCGAGCCAATTCTGAATACCGGTCATCTTCGGTAAGACTTGGATAGCTAAGGTTGATTTTGAAATCGTTACTGATAGCCTGAATGAGAAGAATCTCAGGGTGCTTAATGATGAGATTGCTCGAGCTTTTGTAAAACGAATTAGTGATCTTATTATCAAGTTGATAAGGTAAATTTTTACTCAACGCTAAGAACTCTTCTTCGTTTTGATCAAAGTGAGCCTGAATCCGCTGCTCTGCGTAGGCGACTTCTATATAAAAAACAGTGTTTGCTTGATCGCTTTCTTGTTTTGACAAGGACCAAAGAATTGCAATCATTGCCAACATAAATAACATAATGGCAATAATCGGAGTGTATAAATAATCTACTGATTGTTTGCTGAGCT
>Ga0114960_10003651_pt1 | contig 11705 bp, 9 predicted proteins | sample C_130625_MF_Meta_FD_92637 | JGI IMG/M metagenome (GOLD analysis project Ga0114960, IMG submission 92637) | Freshwater microbial communities from Lake Croche, Canada to study carbon cycling - C_130625_MF_MetaG | ecosystem: Environmental > Aquatic > Freshwater > Lake | place: Lake Croche, Canada... | reverse complement strand
TTAGTAGACTATATGTTACCGGTAGTTGCCGCAGTTGGATTCACTATCTTGGGGTGCGAGATGATGAGGGTGTTGCGCAATACGAACATGTTGAACTTGCCAGGGCAATCCGCCCCGTCTTCAACACCGTATTTCCCACCGTCAGCAAATCCTGCTTCAGTCAAAATACTGATTCCAAAGACGCAGAAATAGTTGAACTCAAAGCAGAGATCCAAGTCCTCAAATCCCAAATCTCAAACCGTCTGTAAGGAGCAATGAACAACCAATCTTATTTCGGTCACTGGCGTATGGCAGAAGACTTTCCATCAAAAGATGGGGAGTATATCTGTTGTTTCCTGACAAAAGATGGAGAGTACGGGTGGCCGGAACCTATGCTGTTTGAGAAAGGAGAATGGTTTCCCATAATGGGAACGGATGGTGCCCCTCCTGTATACTGGACCGAAATGCCAATGCCTAAATGAATAGAACCAAACTTGAACAAACTATCGTCCTGGAAAGGAACCCAACCCCTTTAGTTGTGTGGGATTTCAACGTTGCTGTGTTCCACGTAATCAAGTGGTACGAGAAACTTTCAGGATCGTTCAAGAAAGAGGTTGAAGAAAAACTTATCAAAGGAGCATTTGCCCTCCACATCAACCGTGGTCCGGATATGCTCCCCCGGCATACTTATCGCATGATATTTCTCGCTGATAAACGTTTCTCAGATAGTGGAAACTACTGGAGGAACAATGTTATGCAAACTTGCCCTGTTGTAAAACAAGCGTGGGTAGACCATGCTGAGCGTGAGGGTGTTGACTACGAAACCCTGAAGAAAGACTACAAGGGTACGCGCAGTGAGAAGTCAGAGGAGTTTTACTTCGTTTACAATATTTGTAGAAAATATGCAACTGAGTACTTCCCATTTTTTGAGGCAGAGGGTTATGAAGCGGATGATCTTGCTGGGGCTGTTTATAGGCTCAGCCGTGATTCTGAAGAAGAGTCGATCGTCCGGAAAAGACAAATTTTCCTTGCGACGTTGGATAGGGACTGGTCACAATGCGTTGACGACGCGCATAAAATATATTTCGCAAACACTCGCTATCCGTTCTCAGGTGAGAAAATTCAAGAGAGGCTTGTTGGGAATGAGGGTGTAGCTGAGCACACTCTACACAAAATGGGTTACGACATTACCCATCCGTCGGAATTATCCAAATTCAAAGTTCTACACTCCGATATGGGGGACAATCTACCTAAGGGAACCCCCATTGAGTTGTTTGATTTGTGCAAACCTCATCCTGAATTCAATATAGATAAGGAACCAATCTGGAAAGAACTTGAAGAAAGTTGTAATAACCCTAAACCAAATGATAGACCTGACCACTTTGAACAAACCTTGAGGCAGTTTGCTAAAATCTGTGTTGAGGCTCCGGTGATTCTCTAAGCGGGTAAAACTTGTTAGAGTTACCCCGCAATGTGTGGACGATAAGGCATTTCAAGCTAAATATTTGCCTATGGCTCGCCTCCTTTGGGAAGCTTCTGAGGGGCGCCCTGGGGATATTCCAAGTGATTACGCTCGGCACCTTTCTCATACTTTTATCGACGGGGATTTATCTTTGGGTGGTTTACTCCCTAAGGTAGAGGACTATTCAGAGATGGAACCTGAGGAAATCGAAGAAGCAATAGAATTACTTGGAAGAATCAACCCCGGCGACTGGCCTAATATCGAAGACATTCAAAGTATTTCCCTGGAAGAAGTTCTCAAAGTATACGACAAGGATGCGTCTGGGTTCGACTACGTTGAGGACAACCTCGGCACTGCGGAGAGGGTTGAGAAAGTATTAACAGAGGTAATATCCTCCGTGTTTGGAGAGAAAGTCTCAGACATAAGAAGTGAAAAAGGATATTTCCCTAACCCAAAAAATGACTTTCTGCAAGAAGACGATGGCACGTTTGCCGGAACTTTCATGTACGATGGCAACAAATTCATATTTGAAATTGCTCCAGCCGAAAATGGGTGGATCTGCACTTATCGCATGCATTGGGATTCCCTAGATAAACTTCCTCCTGTGCACGACGAGGATAACAAAGATCAAAACAACTACACCCGCAGAGTACGTCAAAGGGGGTGGAAGTAATGGCATACACCGGAGGTGCTCTTAATACAGTGGGGATAACCCCTCAACTCGTGACAAACTTGGTTACTCAGACGTCTTCGTCCGGCGTGCCTCAAGCTCTTGGGCAGATTTGGGATGGTTCGGGACAGAACTTTTTTGGGTCTGCAGGACAAGCTCTAGGCGGCGCTTTGGCGGGATCCGCTGTAAACATTGCCCTGAACTCAGCATTAGGGACAAATGTTAATGGTCCTCAGGGCATTCCCCTCAACTCTGGGGGAAATATATTAGCTTCCACACTAACCCCTTACGTTACTGGCGCTTTAGCAGCAGGTATAAATCAAAACATACAGCAATCTCTTCAAGCTGCTGGCCCGTTTGGTTCCATACTCTCAAACCTGGGATCTGGCCTTATTGACCAAGTGTTTAACGGTGCCGCCAGTTCTATTTTCGGCAACTCACCAGCTTCAGGAGAAAACTATAAAATGTTCCCTGGAGGTGGTGGCGAAGGTGAAGCTCCTGCTGATTACGGTGGTTCATCCTACACTTTAACCGACGTTGTTTTTTCTTTGCAACCAGCGAATCAAGGGGCCCAGTCTTTTGGTTTAGGTCAAGCAGCGTTTTCAACAAGTTTCACAACATTGCCTTTCGGTGATTTAATTAACGCTGATTTCGGTGTCGATTACTCTCCGATAAACGCTCTAAAGCAATCAGTAATGCAAGGCAACTTTATTGGGGATGTTGTCTCAACTAACACGGGAATAGCGTAATGGCATTCAACTTTGACACCACTTCCAACTTTTTCACAAACGGTGTATCTCCTTCCACAACCGCCTCATTAGCCAAGTCTTTTGTAGTAGCCGGAGACGGAAAAATAGGCGGTAATACTTTTACCGATCTAACTGCCGCTGCAGATATAGGAAACATCACTGATGTGGCATTTGGCACTAACTTCGCTGATTCACTTAAGGCAGCGGGTTTAGATCCCTCTCAGATTCCTGGTGGGTTAGACGGAGGAAATGGAGGTTGGACTTTCATTACGGCACCTGAAAACGTATCTTGGGACGTTGCCAATCAGGCAAACCGTGTAGATATGTTTGGAACGAATAATCCTCCGGTGGTAGCAGGTTCCAGAGGAATGAGAGATTTGACCCTGGGGAATGCTTTGGTAGAGGGTTTCGTCCGTAACGTTTCTTTAGAGGGGAAAATTTCTGCTCTTGAGCAGTTAATGAACTACTCGCTAAATGCCTCGGACGGTTTTGTGAGTGTGCCGGTATACCAGTTATGGGCGAACTCTAAAAGTTACGGCGGTTCAGAAGCTTACTATATCATCAAAGACATAAAAATAGCTGAGAAAATGAGAGACCTCAAAGGTAATGTCACAAGGGCAACTGTAGACATTAGCCTAATGCAAGTTCCCGCTTACCAAGTTAATAGTGGTAGAGATCAGGCCAGTGCTACAACAGCAGGTGCCGGAAGAACTTTACCGAAATATACAGCAGCGAACAACGCGAACCAAGGGGTTCAGGGTGCTCCCGGTAAAGGTGGAACATCGCCAACCAATCCCTCTTCTAAACCTGCCGGTGGGGCGAGTACACCTGCACCAATTACACCGAGAAAAGGAAATGACCGATTCGCACCTCTAGCAACTGGCACGTAGATAAAGGGTAAAACCAACTATATAGGTCGATAGTAGGATGGCTGATCAGAGAACGTTTGTCTTAATAGGCAACTTTACAGACAACATTACTCCTGCTCTCGAGAAAATTAATGACAGTATATCGAAATTAAAGGCTAATATATCTTCTGTCTCTGCAGTTACTAAACCTCTGCAAAACGACTTTAAGGAACTTACCTCCTTAAGCAAAGATTTCAATTCTTCAATTAAGAATCAGTCGGCGGATATTAAACAAATGACGACCGCTCTTCGCGCTTTTAGGAGCGAGATGGGTAAAGTCAACCGCTCTTATAAAGCGGGTGGCAACCGCATGGTGCGCCAAGCAGCAGGTGGAGGAGGAGGCGGACCTGGAGGCCCTAGCGGACCTAGAAATCGTAGTGGCAGTCTTGCAGCCGCAGCTGGTGGTGCAGTAGCAGGTGATCAACTCGGTAATATGATTACCGGGTCGATTGTTAAAGGGTTCGAACTCGGTGCCAATCTAATGATGAAGCCGTTTCAGTACGCGGCTGGCGCATTTGGCGAGCGTATAAAAGATGAACTGACAGATATTCAATCTGCCGGAGGGATGTTTGCTATGGACAAAAGGAAGAAACTGGGTTTGTTCCCAGACTTCCAAGCCGCTAGAAGAGAGCAAGAAGCAATCAACTATCGTTTGGCACAATCTGCCGCAGCACTTCCGGGGGCAACAGCTGAATACGTACAGCAAGGTAAACGTATCACGGATACTATGATCGGGGCTATGGCTAAAGACCCCCGAGCATTCCAAAAATTGGGAGAAGATTACGGCGGCAAGTCCGGTGATAAGATGGATGCCCTGGGGGCGATGATTCAAAAGTTCACTGAGAAGGCCGTTCTTCTCGGTAAGGGTAGTGGTGGCGCAAGTAAAATGTACGGGATGCCACAACTTCTGGAAATGATGATCAATAAAGACAAGATCAATCCCCAGGCTATGGGTGCGAAGTACGCAGTATTGCGTGACAATCCACTGCTTGTCTCTGCATTAAATGATGCCGAGGCTGAGATTAACAAAACCGGAGCAGGTACTGCAGACAGAATCCGGGCCATTATGAAGGTCTTGGATGAAGCGCTTCCTAACGAAGTCGTACAAGGGATGAAAAACTCCATGGACGGCATCATTGAAGTAATAAGGTCTTCCTTCCTGGATCCCGAAGTTGGTTTATTTGGTTTAGGTCGAAAGTTTGCGAAGATAGCTCCCAAAGTTGACCAGTTTGGCAGGTATGTAGACAGTAGTGGTAAAGTTGTAAATGACATAAATTTAGCAGCAAAAGATGATCTTTCATTATTCATATTACTCAAAGAAACCATAGGTGGCTTCGCTCTACCTTTGTCGGAACTTGCACAGATTCTGCCAGAAATATTCGACCCGCTGAAGAACGTGGCAAACTCTTTGGTGAAGTTTCGTAATATAGCTCAACGTTTCTACGCGAACTTCAATCAATACACTGCGGAGTTTGAGGCTCTCGCTAAGGAAATTGGTGGCAAAAAAGGTATAGAAATCAAGAGAACTGCCGGAGCTCGAGGAGCTCTCTTGTCAGTTGCCAACTTGCTTCGCGGCATTGGCTCTATTGACATGACCAAGTATAACAGTGTCGCTAAACAACTGCAAGAGTTTAAACCGAACTTAGGAGCCATAACTGCAGACCTGTTCAAAACACTGCTCAACTCTGACTTTATGGTTGCAGTCGGAGAAACTATTGGGGGACTGTTCGGATCCGTTGTGAAGATGGTCGGCGATATGATGTCGGGTGCAACCAACTTCGCCAATGCTGGACCGTTTGCCAAGGGTTTGAAGAAAGGATGGGACGCTGCCCAGGGTAGTAAAGGTGTTTCTGATGTTTTCCGATCTTTATTTAAGATAATCGGAAACGTATTGATGGCAGCCTTCAAAGCCGCTCCACTTGAGTCCTCTCTAGTTGCGGCATTGACAGTAGGCATGCCGTTGTTGTCTGGTCTTATTAGTGCAGGTATTACTAAACTATTTGAGTCCCTCTTTGCAGAGGGTGGCGTAGGTGCGATTGCTGAAGGGTCAGGTGCTTTCCTCAGGTTGCTGGGTCCCATAGCGTTGGTCACGGCGGGTCTGATTACTTTAGGTGGTGGGCTGGAGAATACTGCCAGGCAATTAGGTAATATTGGGGGTGAGGTGGGCAGCAACACAGGGGATATCCTGAAACAAATTCTTGACGGGTTTGCAGAGTTAAAGGGGGACGGTAAAGGTAAGGGTGGTTCTGTTGATTGGCTTAAGGTTCTACTTTTCCCTTTAACTGGCGCTTTTCAAGCGCTAAATCTGTCTATCTTATCTATTAGACAAGGGTTTGATCGTCTGGCAATCTTCCTTACAGACATGTCTCTAGGGTTAATTCGTAAATTCCCTTGGTTAACCAGTAAAGAAAATCGCAAAAGATTGGAAGACCAACAAAAAGAAAATTATGCCAAAGGAGCTCAGACCGATGCGGCAATGGCAAGAACAAAGATGCATACTGATCTCTATAACACCCCCATACGATACGGTGGAACGCAAGGATATGGAACGGTGTTAGATAAAGATGTATTATCAAAAGAACAGAAAAAGAAAACTGCTACTGGAGAAGAACTCAAAAAATTAACCGCCGAGTTAGACAACCTTAAAGCACGGCAAGAAATGCTAAAGAAAGACTTCGGGTATAAACCCACAACCCCAACCACAACCCCAACCCCTCCGGCAAAACCTGTAGTCCCTGGAGCAAAACCAACAACTCCTGAAGTAAAACCTGCAACCGATGTACAGATATCCACTGCATTTAAAACAGCGCTATCCCCTACACAATCTAACACAGGTCAAGCAAAAACAACACTCGGCACTATCAGTAATACAAACAAACAAAGTGCCAACACTCTAACTTCCATTAACTCCAAAGTTGGGAAAGACGCTGCCGCGATGGCATCAATTGCAGCATCCTTGGGATCAATAAATGGTAAAGTTGGAGCAATACTTGCAGCATTGCCAGGTCTGCGCACTCCTGGCACACCCACACCCACACCTAATGCTGCTGTACCCAAAACGGATTTATCTCCTAAATTTTCTAAGAATCAAAGAAACGACGGTACAGTATCACTGTACAAAGGCGGTTTAGGTGATGCCGTTGCTTCAGAAATGAAGAATAAACCTTCCGGATCGGGTCTCGTGATCGCCAATAGTAGCGAAACTGTTATCCCTGCTGCTGGCGGTTTCGGTATGAAAGATTTTATGAATACGCTGCAGTCTGGTTTCTCCCAGGTTGCCAATATGATGAACCATAATAATGCAACTCTGAGGGAAGCGGATGGTTCCATAATACAGGGTGTTAAAACTCTAGATGGCAACGTGCAACAAAACGAAAACGAAAACCGTCAAAGGGATCAAGCGTTAGGTTCGACCGTAAGTAGCAACCATCAGCAAACCATGGCACAGATTCAGCAAATGAATCAGAAAATTGCCACCATGTCTGCAGGTGGCATGGGTGGTGCTGGTGGTGGTGCCATGTACGGTGGTGGTGGTGGTGATATTATTGCCACCGGAAAAATGCTCCTGGGCATGGGATTGCAGGTTGGAGAGAATCCTAACTTCCAGTATGGAGTTGGTTACCTACCGGGTGGTGGTGGAGGAGTCGGAGGTCATGCCCCTGGTTCCTACCACTACAGTGGTCGAGCACTGGACGTTTCTGGTTCCGACGCGCAACTAGATGCCGCTTACGCTCGACTTAAGAGTACCCCGTATAAGGAACTCTTATGGCGCACCGCAGGTCACTATGACCACCTTCACGTTGCTTATGCCTTAGGACAAGGCAACCCAGCATTCTTCAACTCCCTGGCCTCCGCCCAAAAATGGGAGAGGTCTATGATGCCCGCAGGTGCAAAATTGGGTTCAGTTACAACAAACTCGAGCGAAGGATTCGGATCCAACAGTTTTGGTGACATCAATGTAACTGTACACGCAGGGTCAATCACTGACCCCGATCAACTTGCCTCCATGGTAGCAATGAAAATTGGTGAGGCAGTTGCAGACGCTCGTTCTTCTAGTATCTTTGTATAAACTATGGCAAATGGCGGCGGTTTCTTAAATTCTCCCAGAGTAAGAGTATTATGGGGGGATGTCAATCTTAGTTCTTATGACGGTAACCAAAAGTTTCCGAAAAATACACCAGTGGTGTATAACATGCAGGTAAACCAAAGTTCGGAAAACGAGGGACCTACCGCAGAAATGAAATGGGATCCCTCGGCGGCTGGAGCGTCTTTGTACGAATGGTTCGTCGGCCAAGATAAATATATGCAAAAACAGATTACCATTGAGTTTTTCTACTCGGGTGGGAAGAAAATAACATTCTTTTTTGTTTGGTCTGGTCAAAGCATAAATTACGGTAATGACATGACTATTACTGTAATAATGCAGTCAGAGTTGTCTGGTTTGGTGAACTCCAATGTTAGAAATACAGCTCAGGCTTACGACGAAAAGAAAGGCGCCACCGCGATAGAGATAGCCAATAAATCCCAGAAACAGTTTGGTCTTGACAAATATAACGATCTTGTTAAATATAACCCTGTTTCCAAAGCTTACTGGGACAAGGTGAAAATGACGACAGTGTATGGCAATGACTGGACTTTTGGTAATAATCTGTCTCAAATTGCTAAACAAACCGGAGATATGACGTTCCCCAATAATATTGGCAAACCCAACATATCTATAATGCCTCCCTACAGCTGGAAAGATCCGAAAGGTGGTAAACAAGAGGAGATTTTAGATGGATCTTCAGATATTGGGGCAGGTCAAGCACCCGATCCTTCCAAACGTTATGGGTATATCTTAGGACCATCAATTATAAACTCAATAACACGGTACTCGAACTGGAAACCGCCTCAGCAAAGTAATACAAATACGCCAGGTACCCAAGTAAGGGCGAGAGATCCAAAAACAGGAAGGTTCATTTCTCAAAAAGGGGTGTCAGGTGGACAAATACCTGCCGCTCCTCAAGTTGCCCAAAGCAATCAAGATGCTGCTGCTAAGAAAACTTCGTCTCCCCAAGGTACTGCCAACGGCAGGGCGAATCTTGCCGTACAAAATAAAGATAATCCTTACGGTCCAGATAGGCAAAATGCTCTTAATGATGAGAAAAGTTCTGATCTACAACTTGACACTTTAATGTGCCCTCTTCTAGTAGGAGTAAAACCTCACGATATATTATTCATACCTAGTTTCACTGGCAAATTCATCGAAGATTGGATTGTTCAGTCTGTGGGATATAATCAAAATGATGGCAGAGTTAATATTTACATTCGCGCCACGAGAACATTTGGACAGCAACAGTCCATGAATGAAACCGCTTCTAAAAAATTCAAAGCTCTCGCCGAATCCAAAAACTTGATTGGATCTAATGCAACTTTAGAAGCGTGGGACGCTTATGCTTGGAGTTTACCTTCAAAAAATCAAAATAAAACTTCCGCAGCAAATCCTCCAATCCCTGGATTCAAACCTGCCCGAGGTGGAGATTTTGTAGACATGTAAGTTTACCGGCACTCGGTGTGGGTATAATGGTAGTGTCAGGTGCCCCGGAATAGGCCGGGGGTTCGTGCCTGACTTACCTAAAACTCAAAGAACCATGCCTGTTTCAACTTACAAGATTTCTCCTGCTCTCGATGACCGCAATCGCGCCAGGTTGGAATCCAAACTATACACTCGCGCTTACACGGACATTCCCAACCGTGCCCTCCCTGAAACTTATCAGAAGGGTCTCGGTGCTATTTTCTCTGCCCTAACCGGAGAAGAGTTCGGTGGCGAAAGTTCCACCTTCACCGTTCGTGCTGACGCAAACGGCACCTTCAAGCGTCTCTATTCTCCCACTGTTTTCTCGACCGAAGAAAAAGGTCTGGTTATTCGCTGGGGCGATCGTGACATTCCACTTGAAGTGAGCCCTGGAAAGATCACTGTGCCCGGTACCCCTAAGGGTACTAAGTTCGCATTCAAGGAAGAGACAATCGGTAAGTACACCGAACCTGTTCTAAACGTTTCCGTGACTGCTGAAGGGACTCTTTATTCCCTGCCAATCCCGATTCGTTCCGTTGATTACGAAGACAAGGTGTCTGCGGACCTCCTTGACTTGCTGCTTGACGAAAACCCTGAAGCTATTGCCGAAAAAGTGCAAGTTGCTTCAGACCTCTCCAAGCGTGGTGAAAATTCTAACTCTGGCGATCGTCTACAAGGACCATTCGTCAAGGTTGCTCACCTGCCAATCGGCGAGTACGCTATTACTGCATACCGTGTGAAGGAAGGTGGTGCCTACGGTACCGACTACTTCCTGCAAGCCAAAATCGACGAACCTTTCACCGCTCCTGTTCGCACTCAGGTTGATGGTGAGTGGGTGGACGTTGAGACTGAAGTGTCTGACTGGGCCATCGTAAAGCCCAATAACGCTCTCAAGAAGACACTGGCTGCTGAGCCTGTGATTGACAAGGATAACTCTGCCACCCTCCGTGTTATTGAGCACGGCGAGTATAACGGTTTCCCAACTGCAAAGGTGTTACTTAAGTGCACTACTTTCGCTGAAGATCCGGAGGCATTCACTCTAGATTTCTGATCATAACTTAGTCGGCATTACAAGGTCAGGGATTTACTCTCTGGCCTTTTTTGCTATGCTAAACCCGGATGCCCGGATACATGAACCACATTCACCATATAACTCCAAAATCCCGTGGGGGGACTGACAACCCAGAAAACCTACAAGAACTGGACTTTAAAGAACACGCCTACCTTCATGCAATAGACTTTCTAAATGGGGGACCCAGGTTTGATTTTCGTCATGCCGGGTGGCCATTACTAGAGGAGGAACTCCGTAAAAAAGTCCTAGAAAAAGCCTCCGAACATTCTCAAACCCTGAGCGGATGGGGTATGGCAACTTTTACATTTGAGCAAAAGTCCAAAGCCGGTAAAAAAGGAGGCCCCATTGGGGCTAAAAATCAACCACGGGAGGTTCGTGTAGCTAACGGGAAGAAAGGCGTTCAAACCAGAATTGAAAGATATGGTACGCCCTCTCCAACTCAACGTTATCGCTGCCCATGCTGCGGACTTGAGAGTACTGCGGGCCCAATAACAAAGCACATAAACTCAACCTCCAATTTGTGCATTGGAGAAAAACAACCCTTAAACCAACAAAGAAAAAGTGAGTGATCCGTTTAAGACAATCACCAAACAGGAAATTGAAATCCTGGATAAATCAAACGAACGAAAGAAAGCAAGAACGTTTGGTTCGTCGAAAAAAGACAAAGAAGACAAGAAAGCTCCCGTCCGGGTTAGTGAACTTTACAACGCAGGCATTGCTCTACTAAGATCTAGAGGATTTGTTGTTGAGTTGCAAGAGGGGGGAGATCACATTAACCATCGCATTCTAAAACCGAGTCCACCACCTATGGTGAAGGGGATTAAGTATCCTCACACATTTCTCCCTTTGCAGGACATATCTACAGATTTAGATTTCGAGTCTATCGAAGCAGCATTTCATCCTGACTTATGTGAAGAAACGGTAAGGGAGTTTTGGACACCGCTATTTAGACCGAAGGCAGGCGACAGCGACCTGCAAAGTTTCACCGAACGTCTTCTAAAGATGAAGCGGGTGAATCAAACAAAAAACATCCACCAAACGTTAGATTATGGACACACATTTGACCCAACTGGTCGTTGGGGTGGCGAAGTTGTTCTCAGTCCTCGCATCTGGGTTCCTGACCGGGATTGGTTTGACCCTATCCTTCGCCAAGTCAAGCTATCAGATATTTTCACAATCTTCCCCGAAGCCGAGCAAGAAATGCTCCGGCTCATTCTCGGAAGGGTTGGAGTTGGCAGGGCCAATCACTTGCCCCCCGGACGAACCGAGCCCGTGGACCATACCGCCCGAATGGCAGGAGTCATCGTCGGG
>Ga0114960_10003642_pt1 | contig 11718 bp, 9 predicted proteins | sample C_130625_MF_Meta_FD_92637 | JGI IMG/M metagenome (GOLD analysis project Ga0114960, IMG submission 92637) | Freshwater microbial communities from Lake Croche, Canada to study carbon cycling - C_130625_MF_MetaG | ecosystem: Environmental > Aquatic > Freshwater > Lake | place: Lake Croche, Canada... | reverse complement strand
GGCTGTTTTAATATAGTCGAATTTTTCACAACATTCATAAAAGCACTAGCAAATAAAGAAGATAATTGATCGGTTTGAGAACCGTCAATAGTGTTGTTACTAGATTCTTGATATGCTGATCCTAATGCTGTTACTAAAACTGGCTCTGGTGCGAATGATGTCGCTGATCCTAATGATGGTGCTGCTGTCTGCTGCTTCTGCTGTTGCTGTGATGCTAATGATACTACTTGCGATGATGGCATTGACTGTTTTAATATAGTCGAATTTTTCACAACATTCATAAAAGCACTAGCAAATAAAGAAGATAATTGATCGGTTTGAGAACCATCAATGGTGTTTTTACAAATATTATTATTATCTATAATTCTGTAAATATTATTGATAAACTCTTTAGCACAAACATCAATATCAGCTGGCACAAATTCTTTTGAATATGATTTACTTGTAGAAAAGTCTTGATCATAAAGAAAGCTACAAGAATTATTACAATTCAATATACCAACTACTTGTTTTGAAGATGGACATACTAGTAAAAATCCACCAGACTGACGTGGTCTATTTTTAAATATTGATGATCCAAGTAAACCACTTTCACTACTACTACTACTATACAAATTACCAGATTCGTTCGTATTATCGGTTATTTGTGATGAATTGGATTCAATTTCATAACTTTGACTACTACTATACGATTCATCATATACGTTCGATTTTAATGCAGACTCTACAGCGGTAGCAATCGTTTCACTTAAACTGGTAGTGGTGCTACTAGATCCAGACTTATCACTTTGACTAATACTATACAATGTATCAGACGATTTCGATTTTAATGCAGACTCTACAGCGGTAGCAATCGTTTCACTTAAACTGGTAGTGTTGCTACTAGATACAAACAAACTTTGTAAGTCATCTGAATTCATAGAGTCAACATGTTGTTTGACTTCGTTAGGATAATTGGGTATCATACCAGATATATGTTGGTCTGATGATCTAGGTATACTATTTGGAACGTTTGCGTCACTTGGTGTATCAAGCCATTCAGTAGTAATATCATTACTTGATTTTGTTTTTACACTAATCAATATAGATGATATAAATGATCTACTTGCTTCAAGTTCTTGTTGTGTAAGATCGCTGCCAAATAATTTTTTATAGAGATCGCTTGGTAGAAATGTGTTTAATTTTTCAACTAATTCATCTTTATTTGTAAACTCTTGAGAAAAATATGTTTGTTGTCTTTTGTATTTAAATAAAGTTTTTAAAAGCATAATTCCATATGCATATAAATCTCTCTCTTTTAGACATTTGTTACGAGTAGTATAATTATCTGGCATATATTCAGGAGTTCCGCCATTACACTGTCTATCGTTTTTAGCTGATAATCCAAAGTCAAACAATATGGGTGTAATTGTATCGTCTTTCACTATAACACCAACATTTCCTGGCTTTATATCTGAATGAACAAACCCATGAGAATGAATACATAATATTGCTGTATACAATTTCTTATATAATTGTTTGAATGTATTTAGTGTTAGGTTATTATATATATTCTTTATTAAAGTATATTTTTTCACCTTTTCAGAATCGCCGTTTTTCTTATAATATTCAATGCCTAACGCTGTCTCGCCTCTAAATAGTTCTTTCATAGTAAAATTTGCAGATTGAATAATTGCATATACAAGTACCTTTTTAGAATCATATTTAATAAACCCAAAATCATATACTTTACAAACATGTTCTATACATATATCTGGATGACCAAAATAATATTGTAATATTAATCCATATAATTCATCATTTATCACTGTGGCTTCTAGATCTTTGTTTGTAGTCCGTTTTAAAATTCTAAATGCCTTTTTATCATCATTAGTTGAATATGCTATATTAAAGCTTCCTTCACCTATTTTATTTTTTATTTCAATATTGGATTTTTCTGGTTTTGATGGGTTACCTTTATGAAATGTAATAATATAGTCTAATGAACCATGTTTGTAACTACTATTTATATTTTCATAAAATGCTGTATTATTAGCTTTCGACAAAAGCTTATATTTTCCCGCTTTAAAACCGTGTGTATCCTTTAGAAATGTAACATAATATGGGTCTGTATCATCTATTACTACTTCTTTATTTACTTGTGTAGGTGTAATAGTTGTGAATGGTTCATCAACAAATTCATCACCTGATCCATAACCATATTCATGACCTGATTTATTACCTGATTCATGACCTAATTCATCACCTGATTTATTACCTGATTCATGACCTGATTTATTACCTGATTCATGACCTGATTCATCATCTGATTCATGACCTAATGTTTCAACTAAAACTCCTGCAATATGTTCGCCTAGTAAGGATTCATTATCATGTAGATCAGCTCTTTCTTCATTTTGTTGTATCAAACCAGGTAAGTCGGTATTACCTTTATTATATATTGGTGGTAATTTTATTCTTCCTAATAATTGTTTTTCGTATTTCAATGCTTCTAATCTAGCATTTTCTTCTGCAATTCGTGCTTGTATATTTGATATTTGTAAATCTTTGAAAGCGTCAAAATCATTTATAGAATTGCTTAATTCTAATGATTCAGATGATATATTTGTTTTTCCTAGCGGGTATGTACCTCTATTTACAATGCGTGCTAACTTGTCAACTCTCGGTCTATCTCTTAAATAAGAACCAGATATATACCTATAATCAAGGTGAGGGACCCCAGCGACTATAGGTACTTTTGTACCGTTATTATATGTAATTATTCCTTTAATAAATTCAAGCCGATTATCATTTTTTATTATATACTTTCCTTCATATTTATTACCATCCCCCAATTCAACAATACCTGATTCAATAACATCATTGCGACTATTAGTTGATTGATTATTACCAACCCCCAATTCAACAGTACCTGATTTAATATCATCAATGCGACTATTAGTTTGTTCATTATTATCATCTTCTTGTGGTTTTACAGGTATTATTTGTTTACTTTTTGAACTGCTTCCACTTCCACTTCCACTTCCACTTCCACGTTCATTTGAATCAATGTCAAGATCATGACTGTATATATCCTCATTATTAGCAGATATACTTCCACTAGTAGTTGAACGAAGTATATCTGATAATAGTTCGTTTGCTCTAGCTGTTAATATGTCTTTTAATTTATCAGAACATTCTCCACCACCTTTCATTTTAGATATATTTTTAATTGAATACCCATCTTTAACAACACGAGTTTTTTTCAGTAACCGTTTTAAATATTTATTCTTTATTTGTATTGTCATATTTATTTATATTAACCCTATAAATAAATACTGAAGTCTTTTCCAAAAATAACATTTTATATCAAACATCTTCTCCTTAGCCTCAATATATATACTTTATTGATATGTTAAACCACGCTAAATATATGGTATATAACTGAATTTACCAGTTTCATATACAGTTACTCTAAAAGTGTCGTTGTATCCTTCCACATATACCATATCACCATTCATAATAGAATCACATCCATATTCACCAGAACAACTTCGACCTTTAACCGAAATCGGCAGCTTCGTATTCATATTTCCAGTATTCGAAATCGTATAATATTGCCATTTATCCAATCCAGACATCAATCTGCGACCCATTAGCGGTAAAATCATGTCACCACCATTTCCACGTGTTAAAATACCTAGTTGACTATAATCTAAACCTAGTCCACGGGTTTCAATATTGACCGGAATTCCACGATTTACTTGAATTGGCATTTGTTGAATACCTGGAAGACCGCGTATATCACCAGAATCACTAGGAAAATAGTTCCCATCAGTTTTAAACGGAGGCCCATATGGATCCATAATTACATTCGGAACTCGTGTAGAAATTCCATTTACAGGCATAGACGGAATCTGTTGATAGACTATTGTCTGTTTATTGCCATTTTCACTAACTTTTACAATGAACACATAATACATATAGCCTAAAATAATGAATAAAAACAATAAAATAGCTAATGTCATATTTTCAATACAAAAGACGCCAGGAATACATTTTTTAGCCATGATTATATTATATACGTATAAAATATAATGTCCGCTTCTAGTTCTATGAAATGGCAGATCACGCTTTTCTCCGCGTTTATTTTTCTTTTAGTCATCCATCCGTTTACCTATAAACTTACACAAACGTTATTCGGCGGATTTTTAGGTAAAATAGCCGAATCCAATGGTTGCCCTACCACACGTGGTTTAGCACTTCATACGCTTGTCTATATTTTACTAGTTCGTGGTTCCATGGACCTGAATTTGTTTCATAAATAAAATATCTAAAATGGACTAACAAGACATTTCAGAAATGCATTGAAATCTTTCATTGGAAATGGGGCTAAATCCGCTAATTTAAAATTCGTTGCACTATAACATGTTTCCATTACTGAATTTGGGAAATGAATAATATGAAACCCCAAATTCATACTAGCTGAATCAGTTGTAATCGATTCATCTTTATTTTTGCTATTTATATCTTGTTCTTTTTCTATATCAATTATTTTATTTTTATTTTTTGTATCTTTGTAAGTAAATTTTTCAAAAGACATTACAGGAACGGGTGCACCAGTTAGACCATTTTTTCGTGTTTGATTACCATTTGGATTTGGAACAATTTCGCCATCTTTAAACATTTTATTACCGATGTACATGGTAACATACTGATCAAGAAAATAGTTTCTTACGGGCCCATGAATATAATAATCAATATCATTCAAAAAATTCCATACTTTATGTTCTCCTCTTACCATTCCAACATTCAAAAAATAATCAATGAGCCAAAAAATAAATCGAAAGGGTAAATATAGGGTCCATACTATAATATCAATAATATACCATACAAAACATTTTGGAAAGTTTGCAACTCTTGTAGATAAAACGATAAAAAATCGGATGACCCATGGAAGAAAAGCAGCTTCAACAAATTTATCATATTTTTTACCAGTTTCAAAGACATTTGTCGGCCATGGAGTAACGAATAACCAGGGTATTAATTTTAATAATATCCATGCCAGCCCATTAAATATTAATTTAAAAAATTGTATAAAACATTTTCCCAATATAACGAACAAACTAAAAAATGAAAATAATTTTAATTTTGAAGTAATGAGATTGAGTTTATTGAATACACCAGTTATTTGACTCATTATACCTGTAATTAAACCTTTTGTACCTGTAATAAATCCAAATATAGTTTGAACCATATTTGGAAAATCAACTGGACCAAGAAATGCCATTGTATATTTATATAATACAAATATATTTATAATTTGTATTATACCTATAGATATATACAATTTTACTCATCAGAAGTGCTTGTAGCTCCTTTCACTAATGCCATATTTTTAGTAATTCCCTGTAATGTATCTAAAAGAGGTTTATACTTGTTCATACTTTTCAAAATTTTTTCTTGAGATAAAATCATTTTATCAGTATTATCTACATCCTTATCTTCTTCACTTGTATATACTATATTTTTGTCCTGTTCAAACTTTTCTTTATTGGATCCTTCATTTGTTTCTACAGACAAAGATTCTTTTGTATCCATATCTTGTTTTTTATCTGATTTTATTTTTTCTTTTTCTTTTTCTTTTTCTTTTTCTTTTTCTTTTTCTTTTTCTTTTTCTTCTGATTTTTCTTTTTCATTGTCATCTAATTGATCCGACTCATCTGATGTCATACCTTCAACCCCCGCTTTTGCTCCATATTTTATTATATTAGTAAAGGCAATAGCAATAGACAATATAACAATCATATTTTTACTAAAAAATGATGTTAAAAATCCAATAAGAACAAAAATAGAGGCCGAATAATAATCATATGTATATACCAATGTCAACAAATTACCTAGAGCTATTATAAAAATAAAATATAATACATATTTATTGTGTAGAATAGCATTTTTATTTGAAACCTTCATTATACTTTATAATAATATTTTTATTATTATAATAACCATGGCTAAATCTCTTCATTTTCTATATAATTTTCTGGTATATGTTCTCCTGCATATATATCTAATACTTCTTTTACTACTTCCTCTCTTTGTATATCATCTCGCTCAAATTGAAAGCTGCTAATACTAGACGATCGTTTTCCTTTGAATTTATTCAAAAAATCTTCTAGACCATTGATTTCATTGGGTTTATCAAATTGTTCTAAATCACCAGTAATGATCAACCTGCTATTTTCACCTAATCGTGTCAACAACATTTTCATTTGTGAAATAGTTGAATTCTGCATTTCATCTGCAACAATCCATGTATTTTTGAACGTTCTACCACGCATGAAACCTAAAGGAGCAATTTCGACAATCTTGTCTTCCATATATTGTTTTACTTCATTTGGTGTTACAAATTGATACAAAACATCATAAATTGGACGTACCCACGGTGCCATTTTCTCTTCTAATGTTCCTGGTAAATACCCCAAATCTTCATCGACACTGACAGACGGGCGAGTGAATACAAGTCGTTCCACATTACCCAATAAAAAATTGCGGACGCCAAATTCAGTGGCAAAAAGCGTTTTACCAGTTCCTGCAGGACCACTTACAACAATGATTTTTTTCGACCTTTGTTTCAACATGGTTACATACTGTTCTTGATGACGATTTTTTGGAACCGTGAATTTATTTTCAAATATATGTTTTTCTTTTGCCGATAAATACTGGAAATTTTCTACAACTGCTTTTTTGCAGTATGATTTATCTTTTTCCTTTGATTCTTTTTCTTTTGGTTCTTTCTCAATTCCTAATTCGTCATAATACATATTTAATAATTCCTTTTGTGATGCCTTACGAGGTTTCCTTTGCTTTTTTTTAGGTTCCATCGTAGCATCAACAGTCGGTTCTTTCATTTTATATTACATAGTGATTTTTATATAGAATGTAAAAATCATTAGCAATGGATATTTTATGTAAATAGTAATTTATCTACACCAGTTCTCACGCAAAACATGCGATGTACAATAATTCCGGATACAAATAAAACCGCTAAAGTTAACCATATATTATATCCTGTAAAATACGAAAATAATATTCCTATGATGATAACTATACTGGTATCATAGATAGCAATATCCAAAATGCGGTATTTACGCAGTCCCTCGCCCGGTTTTCCAAAAAGATTTTTGTATTTACATAAATCTAGTGACATATATGATGTAATATATTATATAAATATTTTTTTCAGATACGCATGGTTTATATGAAAAAAACCGATATAAAAATAGGCCGTATATATTATTTAGGAATGACAGAAGTTTTGGTAAAAGACCCTCTACTAACACCAAATGATTCACGTTATGTTATGTTTCCAATACAAGACAATGACATATGGAAAATGTACAAAAAACAAGTAGATTGTTTTTGGGTCCCCCAAGAAATTGAGTTCTCTAAAGATCTTACAGATTGGAATGATAAATTAAATAATGACGAACGATTTTTTATAAGTATGGTACTTGCGTTTTTTGCTTCATCCGATGGCATTATCACTGAGAACCTGGCGATAAGGTTTATGGGTGATGTTCAACTAGCTGAAGCACGTGCGTTTTATGGATTTCAAATCGCAATGGAAAATATCCATTCTGAAACCTATAGTATCATGATTGATACATATATCAAAGATAAAGAACAACAAACAAAACTATTCAATTCTATTGAAAATTTTCCATGCATTGCAAAAAAAGCAACATGGGCAAGAAAATGGATTACAGATAACCGTAGTTCATTTGCAGCACGTCTAGTTGCGTTCTCAGTTGTAGAAGGGATATTTTTCAGTGCTTCTTTCGCGTCTATTTATTGGTTGAAGAAGCGTGGATTTTTACCAGGATTGACATTTTCAAATGAATTAATTAGTCGAGATGAAGGTATGCATTGTGAATTTGCTGTTTTATTATATAGTAAACTACATAAGAAATTGCAGAAAAAAAGAATATATGAGATTGTTCAAGAAGCAGTAGAAATCGAAAAAGAATTTATTACGGATGCAATCCCTTGTCGTTTAATTGGAATGAACTCGAAACTCATGTGTCAATATATCGAGTTTGTTGCAGATAGACTATGTCTTCAACTTGGATACGATAAAATATACAATTCATCGAATCCATTTGATTTCATGGAGCTTATTAGTATTGAATCGAAAGTGAACTTTTTCGAACGCACAAATTCGGAGTATGCTCTTGCAAATAAAACGGTTGATAAGGATATATTTGACGAGTCGATTGATTTTTAAGCCTTTCAATAAAAAATATATAAACAATCTTTTATCTCGTAATCACTGTGTTATTTATTTTGAATATTTATAGTAGCGCATGTGATTATACTTGTGGTCTGCACGGCGATTGTTGTATAGTTTCTGCAGATGAATATGTTGTTTGCGACGCATCAGTTCTTCTTTTTTATACTGTGGTTGATATACAATATGATCGTTTGTTGTTATAATTGGTTTTAAACAATATACACAGTTTTTTTCATGACACTTATTTGGACGAACCTTTTCAAAATTTACAAATATATCATAAAATATGGTCGGCATACTACAATAGATGTATTTTGTGAAAATAATATATCTCAATTTGTCTTCACACGACTCACAATAAGTGTCTTTTGGTAATGGAATCATAACTTCTTCCATAGGTGATTCTTTTAAAAATAGCGAAGGATGTCGCACTGGATTCGCAAATTGAGCTAGTGATAACTCTTCAAAAACGCGTTGATCTAGAGGCATTTCGCCTTTTTTTTGTGTATATAGCATACGAACTAAGCGTTCTCTATTCATATAGTAATACATTGCGCCCTTTGCATAATCATTCAAGTGCGTTTTTATGTTCTCAAAATCATATAGGTTGACAATAGAGCGCAGTGTGTTATTTTTATCCAATACAAATTTGCCAGTATATAAACATATAATATCGACTAGAGCGGTTGGCAAATGAGAGAATTTACTTAACAATGTCATTTTATTTATTGTGTAATAAATAAAGTGTGTGTAATAATCGAATCAATTTTATTACATCGCATTATATTTCATGGGTCGCCCATCATGATAAATATGAAAACTTCCTAGTAAATTAGAAAATCGACTATAGTTTTTCATGTTTTCAGCAATTACACTTGGCATTCCAACCGCTTCCTTTACAGCTTTATATACAGCATTCACATTGTATATTTTCTTTTTGATACTTACTTTTAAGTTCTCTCGTGTTCCAAATTCAAGATGCGCTTTCTCGTGTATACCTGAACCGTAAGCAATTTTATTTAATATTTTATCGGTTTCTACAAATGTTACCTCATTCGGTTTCATATGAACAATATTTAATATTTGTTGCATATTTTTTTGAATGGTGTTCCCTAATCGTAAATCGTGACTTTCATTTTTTTGCGAAGAACTAATAAATAATTCGGGTGTGGGATCTAACCAACCTAAACCAGAAGATACACCACAGTTTGGTTTACATTTATCCACTGTACAGATCTTGTCATATATTTTTCTAGAGTTTACATTTCCATTATCAAAAAACGATCGTCCATAATCGATGATTTTTACAATATAAGGCGAATAAAAAACGATTGTTGACCCATCTGCTTGATGATAGTTATATTGGATATATTTTCCCTTAACTGGTTCATACAATAAAACGTTACCTGAGTGTAAATCATAATGAGTGAATACTTTTGATAAAGAAGCTAATGCTTGATAAATAATAAATAATACATATAGTAAATCATTTTTCAAAAAACGTGTGTACATACTGACAGATAAAAAGTCGCTTAATGGTTTTGCGTCTTTTACGTGTTGTATTAAAATGGCTGCATATTTAGAGGATTCACATGCTTTTCCATAATCAATAGAATTTTGTATAGTTAAATTTTTCAAATTTGCTTTATGTACTGGGCCGGATCCTTTCATAATTTTCCAACTGACATCGCTATTATAAAAATATAGACCATACGTTTGAACGAAACAAGGAAACTGTTTTACAATACGATTCACAAATTTTATTCCGACTAAATATTCGTACACTAAATTATCGGCAGTTGGATTTTGGGAAGATTTCAAAATAGCATATGCTTTGTATCCTTGTTTTTCATATGCAATTTCTTTGACAAAACCATTCACTGAGGGTTTTCCTAATCGTTGAATAGGCGAAAGAGCGTAATCAAAATTTGTAAAGCCGTTGAAAAAATTTGTGATCTCGTCGACTTTACTACCAAAAGAGATACAATCGCCAGAATCCGAACAAATTGTTTGTAAAAATTTGCCTGATCGTTTTATCATTTCACCAATTTTATTCGTGGCGTAAGCTTTTTGTTCAGATTTTTTGATTCGACGCGTCACATTACATTTTGGTTTGTTCATTTTGTATTTATGTGAAATACGACAATATTCCAATGTAGGTCCATTGATATATTTACATCTGGGCGGATTACATTCGTCTTTTTCGAATTCTCTACATGTCGAAAAACACTTGTCTTTATAAGGCATATAATATATAAAAATATATTATATTTTTAGTAGTTGAATAAAATAATAACTATTCCTGTACCACCTGAACCACCACCAAGATAAAATATACCATTGTATCCACCACGACCACCACCACCACCAGTATTTTTTCCACCGTTACCACCACCGCCACCACCACCTGTGAAAAATGTTCCATTACTGCTGTATGTTCCACTACCGTTATTACCACCTCCTGATCCAGTATTTAATGTTCCACTTCCTCCAGCCCCACCAACTGGGCTAGTATTAGACCCAAATGAACCTCCACCTCCACCTCCACCATAAAAACTATTACTTCCACTAGTTCCACCTTTTGATGATGATGTGCCTCCTGCTCCTCCTGTCCCTCCAGATAAAGTTTCTGAAATTCCACCCCCATTTCGTCCAATAGATCCACTTGTATTACCGCCTCCGCCTCCGCCTCCGCCTCCGCCTCCGCCTAAAAGCGCGTCTACGTTTGATGATCCAGAACCTCCATAATATAATTGATTACTATTAAAAAGTGTTCCCTGGATTGCTGATGATCCTGTAGCAGTTCCACCTGCTACTTGGTACAGTGTATCATTTATACGCACGTATGAAACACCACCAGTACCACTTCCACCTTGTCCAATTTTAACAGAAAAAGGTGTATTTGCTGGTAAACTTATATTAACATTGTTCTCTGATACTACCCCTCCAGTTCCTAATTTTGCAGCTATAGGAGGACCACTAGCAGCTGCTCCTCCTGCACCAACTAGAAAAATTTTTGATATAGTTACATTAGTGTCAAACATACATGTACCACTACCATCTGTTACATATAATGCGTTATAACCAGAAATAGCTGGAAATTGTGGAGTGCTCCCAGTTTCAGTTATTGTTATATTTGACGAAGTTACTATTGGTGGTGCGTTTATATCTTTTAAATATGTATTTAAATCTAAATTCATTATGTTAAAAAAAGTTTTTGGTACATTACTTATAGATGTACTTTTTGATTGATATTGAATATCTACCCCATTTTGTCTAAATCCACCACTTGTGCTTGCAGTTGTAACAGGTCCTGCTTTAAATAATGTATTTATGTTTGTTCTATTTACATAAAATCCAGACATTGTATATTATGTAACTATTTTTGTATTTATATTTTTTACTTATATTTTCAACTAATCTACATCGGCAATATCAATAGGATT
>Ga0114960_10003637_pt1 | contig 11728 bp, 6 predicted proteins | sample C_130625_MF_Meta_FD_92637 | JGI IMG/M metagenome (GOLD analysis project Ga0114960, IMG submission 92637) | Freshwater microbial communities from Lake Croche, Canada to study carbon cycling - C_130625_MF_MetaG | ecosystem: Environmental > Aquatic > Freshwater > Lake | place: Lake Croche, Canada... | reverse complement strand
GGCGGTGAGTTTTACCAGCCGCTGGCCGTCTCCATCATTGGCGGCACCATTACCTCGACACTGCTAACTTTGCTGGTAGTGCCCAGTTTTTACGACAGCATCGAAAGCGCCAGCGAGCGCATGCGGGCAAAAATTCAGGCGCGCGGGCAGCGTTACCACGAGTCTTTGGCGCTGGTGGTGACCATGCTAGAGGCACTAATGGCCTTGCTGTTGCTGCGCTTTGTGTGGCGCAGCCTGCTGGGCGGCTGGATGTGGATGCGCCGTCGCGCAAATGCCTGAGGGTGCGTGGCAGGTTTTTCGCTAGGATTACCAACACTTTGACGGCCGCCGCACTTGCCATGATGCCTTCTTCTTCAATTTGGATCCGCGCTTTTTTTGGACTATGGCTTGGCTTGCTGCTCCAGGCCTTGCCCGCGCTTGCCGCCGCCTCTGACGCCCCAGTTGCGGATCCGACCACGGCCTGCCGCATTGCCGGCATCAGAACCGGGGTGCGCTGCGGTCAGTTGGTGCGTGCACTGGATCCGGCGCGTCCGGGCGGGCCGCAGATTACGGTGCACTACGTGGTCCTGCGCTCGGTTGCGCGCAACCGCAAGCCCGACCCGGTTTTCATGCTCGCAGGCGGTCCTGGCCAAAGCGCCATTGGCTTGGCTGCTGCGGTTTTGCCCTGGTTTGAACGCTTGCTGCTGCAGCGCGATCTGGTGCTGGTGGACCAGCGCGGCACCGGCAAGTCAGCGCCGTTGATGTGCCCGCGTACGCCCGTGCTGCCCTTCGCCTCAGACAACGCGCAGGCGCAGTCCAAGGAATTGGCCCAATGCCGCGCCGCGCTTGCGCGCCTACCCTTCATCGGCGCGCCTGCGGACTTGGGTTTTTTCACGACCACTTTGGCCATGCAAGACCTGGACGCCGTGCGCCAGGCGCTGGGCGCTGCACAGATCAATGTGGTGGGCGCTTCGTACGGCACGCGCGCTGCCTTGGAGTACATGCGCCAGTTCGGCCCCCATGTAAGGCGCAGCGTATTGGATGGCCTTGCCCCCCCGGATATGGTGCTGCCCACCACCTTGGGCCCGGACAGCCAGGCCGCGCTCGATGCACTGTGGGCCAGCTGCGGTGCGCAAAGCCATTGTCAAAAAACCTTTCCCACGCTGGCGGCGGACTGGCAATCGCTATGGCAAAGCCTGCCCAAGACCGTGACGCTGGCGCATCCCCTAACCGGTCAGCGCGTCACTGTCAGCGCCACGCGCGAGGCGGTGATAGGCGCGGTGCGTGGCGCGCTGTACACACCCGCTGTTGCGGCGGCGCTGCCTCAAGCTGTGCATGATGCCGCACGCGGCCATTTTGAAGGCTTGGCCGCCATGCAGAGCGCACTACAAGACGGCCCACCCCACTTGCGCATCGCCCTTGGCATGCACCTGGGCGTGGTGTGCGCCGAAGACTACCCGCGTATGGCAGCGGCTGGCGCGGCAAGCGCAGTCGACACCGACCCGCAGACGCAGTACCGCCGTTCCTGCCGTGATTGGCCGCAAGGCGATGTGCCCGCGGACTTCTACCGCATCCCCGCTGCGCAACATGCCAGTTTGCTGCTCAGCGGCGGCCTGGACCCGGTCACCCCGCCACGCCATGGGCAGCAGGTGCAGCAGGCGCTTGGGCCGCTGGCGCGCCATGTCGTGGTGCCTCAGGCGGGCCACGGCATCTTGGCGCATGCCTGTATGCACAAGGTGCTGACGGCCTTTATCCAGGCTCCGGATGACGCCAAAGCCTTGGCGATCGATGCCAGCTGCGCCCAGTCGATTCCCCGGCCGCTGGCTTTTGTGCGACCGGCCGTTCCTGAACCCCAGGGGGCACCATGATATTGATCGACAAAGTCTCCAAGCGCTTTGCTGCGCAGGCCACCGGCACTCGTTGGCAGCGCAAGGGCTGGCGCCTGCACCGCACAGCGCAGCCCTGGGTGCAGGCGGTCAGTGACATCAGCTTGCATGCGCCCAATGGGCAAATTACCGGCCTGCTTGGCCCCAATGGCGCTGGCAAAACCAGCACCTTGCGCATGCTGGCCGGGCTGCTCGCCCCCGACAGCGGGCGCCTGGAGGTAGACGGCTTGTCGGTCACCCAAGAGCGCGCCAAGGCGCAGGCGCGCATGGGCATTCTGGCCGATGCGCGCGGTCTGTACCCGCGCCTGACCGCCCGGGAAAACATGGTTTACTTTGGGCGCCTGCAAGGCTTGTCAGCCCCGGCGGCGCATGCCCGCGCCGAGCACCTGGCCGACCTGCTGGAGCTGCGCCCCTTGCTAGACCGCGCTACCGAGGGCTTTAGCCAGGGCGAGCGGGTCAAAACCGCCTTGGCCCGCGCACTGGTGCACGACCCGGACAACATCATTCTTGACGAGCCGACCAACGGCCTGGACGTGCTGGCCACGCGCGCGCTGCGCGAGACTTTGCTGCATTTGTGCTCACCTGCAGGCGGGAGCAAATGCATTTTGTTTTCCACGCACATCATGCAAGAGGTCGAGCGCCTGTGTGACCAGGTTGTCGTGGTCGCCCATGGGCGAAACGTCGCCAGCGGTAGCGTGGCCGATTTGTTGGCGCAGACTGGCCAGAGTGATTTTGAAGATGCCTTTGTGCACCTGGCTATCGCAGCCACGCCGCCCCAAGTAGGCGTGGTGCCATGAGCCGGCCAGCAGTGGGCAAGGCCCTGGCCCAATGGGGGGCTGTTTTCATCAAAGAGATCAAGGACGCATGGCGCGACCGGCGCACCTTGCGCATGGTGCTATTGCTCAGCCTGGTGCAAGGCCCGCTGGTCTTGCTGCTGGTTTCCACCTTGGCCAGTGAAAAAGAAAATCGCATTGATAAGCGCGAAATCTATGCGCAAGGCATGCAGTACGCGCCAGGTTTGCAAAACTTTATCGAACGCCAGGCCTACACCATCAAAGTGCCGCCCGCCGACGCCATGGACAAGCTCGCTGCTGGGCAATTGGAAGACGCCATTTTGGTGGTGCCTGCGGACTTTGAGCAACGCTTGCACGCTATGGAAATGCCTGCAGTTGAAATCTACGCCAACAGCAGCAGCCGCGGCTCGGACACGGCGCGTGATCTGGTGCGCAAGCTGCTTCAGTCCTACGCCCAGGAGCGCGTGGCACTCACGCTGGTACTGCGCGGTGTGGCCGTGGCCAGTCTCCAGCCTTTGGAGGTGCAAGAGCGCGATATGGCCAATGCCAATGCACGCGCAGCGCAGCTCACCGGCGCCATGATCCCGCTCTACGTCCTCATTGCCGTGCTGACCGGCGCCATGGGCGCGGCCATGGACAGCACGGCCGGCGAGCGCGAGCGCAGCTCGCTCGAACCTTTGATGATGAACCCGGTCTCGCCCTGGGCCCTGGCCTTGGGAAAATGGGGCGCCGTGGCCCTGCTGGCCGCCTTGATTGCGCTCTTGACCAGCCTAAGCTTTATTCCAGCGCAGTTGCTCATTCGCAGCGATGTTTTGCAGGCCTTGTTTCGCTACGGTCTTGCTGATGCCTTGCGGTTCGGACTGATATGCCTGCCCTTTGCGGGTGCGGTAGCTGCGGTTTTGATGGCATCTTCTATTCGCGGCAAAAGCATCAAAGAGGCCCAGGCGGGCAACTCGTTGGTGCTCATGGTCTTTATGCTGCTGCCCTTGGTGTCTTTGCTTAATGACGCGGCCGAGCCCGATTGGTACTACCTCGTGCCCTCGCTGGCGCAGCAAACCCTGATGCTGCATGTTCTGCGCGCTGAGCCGATAGCGCTTTGGCAGTGGCTCTTGCCCAGCGCGATCGGTGTGGTACTGACCATCGCTGGTTTGGCCTACGTCGGCCGGGCCATGCGCAGCAATGCGGTGCGCTAGCTTGGGATGCGTTATTTGCAGTTGGATCCCGTTGTTGTGCATTTGGTCGCTTAGCCCTTGCCCGGAGGGGCGGCGGTGCGCACAATACCTAACGTTTTTCATCAAAAAGGGCTTTCGCCATGCTTGAACTCAGTCAGCTTTCGCACCGCTACCCCAACGGCACCCAGGCGCTCGACGGCATTGACTTGCGTATTCCTACCGGCATGTTCGGCCTGCTGGGCCCCAATGGTGCGGGTAAATCGACCCTGATGCGCTGCATTGCTAGTTTGCAAACGCCCAGCGAAGGCAGCATCCGCTTTGGTGACATCGACGTGGTGCGTGAACCCGAAAAACTGCGCCAAGTCCTGGGCTATTTGCCGCAGGACTTTGGTGTCTACCCGCGTATCAGCGCCTATGATTTGCTAGACCATTTGGCCGTGCTCAAGGGCATCACTGCGCGCGGCGCGCGCAAAGACACGGTAGAGAGCCTGTTGGCCAAAGTGAATTTATGGGATGTGCGTAAAAAAGCCGTTGCCGGATTTTCAGGTGGCATGCGCCAGCGTTTTGGTATTGCCCAGGCGCTGATTGGTAACCCCAGGCTCATCATTGTGGACGAGCCCACCGCCGGCCTGGATCCTGAGGAGCGCAACCGGTTTAACAATTTGCTGGTGGAAATTGGTGAGCAGGTGGTGGTGATTTTGTCCACCCACATCGTTGATGATGTCTCTGACCTGTGCCCGCAAATGGCCGTCATGGTTGGCGGACGGGTGCTGTTACAAGGTGCGCCTGAAACCCTGGTGCAAAGTTTGCAAGGCCGTGTGTGGCGCCGCGAGATCGCCACCGGTGCTTTGGACGCGTATCGCCAGGAGTACATGGTCATTGCCAACCGGCTGCGCGCAGGCCAAACCGTCATCCATGTGCTGTCCGACAACGCCCCGGATGCGCAGTTTGCGCCTGTGACAGGTTCTTTGGAAGACCTGTATTTTTCCATTGTGGTTCAGGCCCGGCAAGCCGCCGGCGCGGCGCCCCATTTTGCCGTCCAGGCCTGAGCCCGCCATGTGGAGCGCTGTCGCCCTTTTTGAAGCCCGCTACCAGCTGCGCTCGCCGCTGTTTGTGGTGGCTTTCGCTTTGTTTTTCTTGCTCGCCTTTGGCAGCGTCGCCTCTGAAAACATCCGTATCGGCGCGGGCGGCAATGTGCATGTGAATGCGCCGTTTGCCATTGCCCAAACCATTGCGGTACTTAATTTGTTTGGACTGTTTGTGGTCACTGCCTTCGTCGCGAATGTCATTATTCGCGACGAAGAGACCGGCTTTGCACCACTGGTACGCAGTACGCGTGTTGGAAAATTCGACTATTTGATAGGGCGTTTTAGCGGCGCGTTTTTTGCCGCTTTGGCGGTGATGGCCTCGGTGCCGCTAGGCATGTTGACAGGAAGTTTGATGCCCTGGATAGATCCGGAAACACTGGGGCCTACGGTCTTGCAGCACTACGGCCTGGCATTTCTGTATTTTGCCGTGCCCACCTTGTTCTTGACGGCAGCAGCCTTCTTTGCCTTGGCCACCGCGACGCGGTCGCTGATGTGGACATTTATCGGCGTCATTGCATTTTTGGTGCTCTTCATTACCTCGCGCATCATGCTGCGCGACCCGGCTTGGGATGCGGTCTCGGCCTGGACCGACCCCTTCGGTATGAGTGCCCTCAACCAGCTCACGCGCTACTGGACAGCCGCCGAGCGCAATTCCCAGCTGCCCGCGATGACAGGTCTGATTTTGTACAACCGGCTGCTTTGGGGTGGCATCGGTGTGGTGTTTTTAGCGCTGGCCTACGCGATATTTCGATTCGATTCAACAACCCAAGCCCAGGGCAAAAAGCCTGAAGTCAGGACGTCTCTGGACCTGCCTCCACCCATTCAAGGCCCACTGCCCTTTGGCGATGGCAGCTCCCGGGTGGCCTTGGCGCAGTGCCTGGCCTTGGCGCGCTTTGACCTGGCCTATGTGCTGCGCAGCCCGGCCTTTATCGTGCTGCTGGTTTTGGGCTTGTTCAATGCCTTGGGCGCCATGACGGGCACGGTGGATCAGCGGGGCGTGGAGTTTTTCCCCGTTACCCGCAATGTCATCAGTGCGCTCAGCGGCGCATACACCTTGTTTATATTCATCATCGCCGTGTTTTACGCGGGCGAATTGGTCTGGCGTGATCGCGACCGGCGCATGCACGAAATTGTCGGCGCCAGTGCCGCGCCTGACTGGACCTTTATGCTGCCCAAGGTGCTGGCAATTGCGGGCGTTTTGCTGGCCACCTTTGTGGCGGCGGTGTTGGGGGGCATTGCTTTTCAGGTCTTTCACGGCTATACCGAATTTGACCTCACGGCCTATGGCGCCTGGTTCATCGTTCCTCATTTAGTAGAGGCATTTTTGCTGGCCGTACTGGCCATCTTTGTGCAAACCCTGGTGCCCAACAAGTTCAGCGGCTGGGCGGTGATGCTGCTGTACTTTGTCTCGACCATTGTTCTGGTCAACCTGGGCTTTGAGCACAATTTGTACAACTACGGCAGCAGCACATCGGTGCCCCTGTCAGACATGAATGGGTCGGGCCATTTTTGGATCGGACGCAGTTGGATGCAGCTGTACTGGTTTGGTTTTGCGGGCGTGTTGCTAGTGCTCAGCCATTTGATGTGGCGCCGTGGTGTCGATACATCCCTGCTACCGCGTATGCGCCGCATCACCGGACGTCTTCGGGGTGGTGTACTTCTGGTGTTGGTGGCTTCTGTCAGCGTATGGCTGGGCGCAGGTATCTGGGTTTTCTACAACACCAATGTGCTCAACCGCTACGAGGTACGCGACGAGCGCGAGGCTCTCGCCGCCGACATGGAAAAGCAATTGCTGGGCTTTGAGAGCCTGCCCCAGCCCACCATCGTCGAGGTGAACTTGCAGGTCGACCTGTACCCCCGGCAACAGCGCGCGCAAACCCAGGGTAGCTATGTATTGGAAAACCGCAGCGGTGCTGCATTGAGCCATTTCCATGTGCAGGTGGACCCCGATGCCAAGCAGCTAGCCCTGGCCATGGACGGCGCACAGTTGGAGAAGGAATACCCGCGCTTTGGATACCGCATTTATGCGCTGGACAGTCCGATGGCGATTGATGAGCGCCGTACGCTACGCTTTTCAAACACGCTGGAACAGCGGGGCTTTAGGAACGAGGGCAACCAAACCCGCATCGTGGAGAACGGTAGTTTTCTGAACAACTTTGAAGTGGCGCCCATGATGGGGGTCAGTCGCGCAGCGTTTTTGCAAGACCGGGTTAAGCGCCGCAAGCAGGGGCTTGCCGCCGAGCTGCGCCAGGCCAAGCTAGAAGACCAGCAGGCCAATGCACACCATTATTTGCGCCATGACAGCGATTGGGTGCAAGCGCACATCACCCTGATCACCGACGCCGATCAAACGCCGGTGGCGCCGGGCTACACCGTGAGCGATACCACGGCCAATGGACGCCGTACCTTGGTCACCCGAACCGAAGCACCTATCCACAACTTCTTTTCATTGCAGTCGGCACGTTACACCGTTAAGACAGACCTGTGGAAAAGCCCGAGCGGCAAAACCGTGGACCTGGCGGTGTATCACCACGCCCCGCATGACCACAATGTGCAGCGCATGCTCGACGCCATGAAGGTCAGCCTGGATGTCTTTAGCGAAAAATTCTCGCCTTACCAATTCCGCCAAATGCGGATTTTGGAATTTCCGGCCTATGCCTCCTTTGCGCAGTCCTTTGCCAACACCGTGCCTTACTCTGAGTCCATAGGCTTTATCCAAAATTTCAAAGAGGCGTCGCGCGATAGCAAGATTGATCTGGTCACTTACGTCACCGCCCACGAGGTGGCCCACCAATGGTGGGCGCACCAAGTCATCGGCGCGGATAAGCAGGGCATGACCATGCTCAGCGAATCCTTTTCACAGTACGGCGCATTGCTGGTGATGGAAAAACTCTATGGACGCGATCAGATTCGCAAGTTTTTGAAATACGAGCTGGACGGCTACTTGCGCAGCCGGGGCGGCGAAGTGCTGGAAGAGTTGCCGCTGTACCGTGTGGAGAACCAGGGCTACATCCATTACCAAAAAGGCGGACTGGCTATGTACGCGCTCAAAGAGGAGGTGGGCGAAGCGGCGGTCAACAGGGCTTTGCAAAAGCTGCTGGCGCAATTTGCGTTTAAGAGTGCGCCCTACCCGGCGAGCACGGATTTTCTGCGCCTTTTGCGAGCCGAAGTGGATCCGGGTCAGCATGCCTTGATTTCTGATCTGTTCGAAAAAATCACGCTCTACGACCTCAAGGCCAGCGCACCTTCTGTGCAAGCGCGTGCCGATGGCAAGTTTGATGTTCGCTTTACCGTGCAAGCCAGTAAGTTTTATGCCGACGGAAAAGGCAAGGAAACCGAGGCAGCTTTGAACGAACGCTTCGAGATTGGCGCCTTTAGCGCCGAGCCGGCCAAGAAAGGCTATGGCCCGCAGGCGGTGCTGGCCTTGCAGCGCGTGGCGCTGCACTCTGGCAGCCAGGAAGTACATTTGGTCACCGACAAAGCACCTGCTTTTGTCGGCGTGGATCCGTTTAACGTGCGTATCGACCGCAATTCCAATGACAATCTGGTGAAGGCGCCCTCACCGGGTGCCACACCCTAGAAAGTAGAGTTTCCCATGCCATTTAGTACCTGGGCTCAGCGGGTCGCGACCCTTTTTTTAGGATGTGTCGCCGGCCTAAGCCTTGCAGTGGGGGCCAGCGCCCAAACGTCCGGTAGCCCCAGCGTGCCCACGGCGCAGCGAATGCGCAGCGTCGAGGGCATTACCGAGTTCCTGTTGCCCAACGGGCTGCGCGTGCTGCTCGCGCCTGATGACTCCAAGCCGACCACCACGGTCAATATCACCTACCTGGTCGGCAGCCGCCACGAGAACTATGGCGAAAGCGGCATGGCGCATCTGCTCGAGCACATGGTGTTTAAAGGTACGCCCAGCGAGGGCAACATCATGACCGCGCTGGGTAAGCGCGGCATGGATTTCAACGGCACCACCTACACCGATCGCACCAACTACTTTGAGACCTTTGCCGCCTCGCCCGAGAACCTGCGCTGGGTGCTGGGCATGGAGGCGGACCGCATGGTCAACAGTTGGATTGCCCGCGCTGACCTGGACAAAGAGTTTTCGGTGGTGCGCAACGAAATGGAGTCCGGTGAAAACCGCCCCGAGTCGGTGCTCTACAAACAGATGCTGGCCGCGACTTTTGATTGGCACAACTACGGCAAAGACACCATCGGCGCCCGCAGCGACGTGGAGAACGTGCAGATCGAGCGCCTGCAAGCCTTCTACCGCAAGTACTACCAGCCCGATAACGCGGTTTTGGTGATTGCCGGTGCTTTCGAGCCGGCCCAAGCCCTGGCGATGGTGGAGCAAAGCTTTGGTCCTGTGCCCCGGCCCACCAGGGTGCTGGAGTCGACCTACACCCGCGAGGCGCCGCGCGATGGCGCCCGTGAGGTCACCGTCCACCGCGTCGCCGACAGTTACTACCTGGCTGCGCTGTATTTGATATCGGCCGGAGCCCACCCCGACACAGCCGCCTTGGCCGTAGTGGGCGAAATCTTGGCCTCGCCGCCTGCAGGCCGCTTGCATACGCAACTGGTCGAGCGCAAAAAGGCTTCGCAAAGCTCGATGTGGATGCTGGACTTTGCCGAGCCGGGCTGCATGATTTTCTGGCTTGAGCTGGATAAATCTCACTCCATAGCCCAAGCGCGTCAGGCCATGCTGGAGCAGCTAGAGGGTGTTGCGCGCAAGCCCATAACGGCGGCCGAACTGGCGCGGGCAAAAGCGTCTTTGCTTAGCGATTTTGACAACACCATCAACAACGCCCAGGGCCTGGCGGTTGCGCTTTCAGAAGCTATTGCCAAAGGGGATTGGCGCTTGTATTTCCTCCAGCGCGACAGGGTGGAGGCCTTGACGCTGGCCGATGTGCAGCGGGTGGCGCAGCACTATCTGCAAAGCAGCAATCGCACGCTAGGCCAATTCATGCCCGTAGCCCAACCGAGGCGCACCGTCATTCCACCGACGCCCAATTTGGCAGAAGTACTTGCGAATTACCAGGGCAAGCCCGCCGTAGTGCAGGGCGAAGTATTTGCGCTTACGCCTGCAGCGATTGATGCACGCACGCTGCGCAGCACTTTGCCCGGCGGTACGCGCTTGGTCTGGATACCCAAAAAGACGCGCGGCCAGACGGTGTTGGGCCATATATTGATCGAACTCGGCGACGAAAAATCGCTCGCAGGCCGCGCCAGCGCGCTTGAGCTGGCGGCCACCTTGCTCACCCGGGGCGCGGGTCGGCGCAGCCGCAGCGAAATCAGCACGGCATTGGATGCGCTCAAAACCAAGCTCTCGGTCAGCCAGCAAGGGCAAAGCCTGGTGCTGCAGTTTGATACGGTGCGCGCCAGCCTACCCGCGCTCATGCCGCTGCTGCGCGACATCTTGCGAGCGCCCACGTTTTCAGCTGCTGAGTTTGCGCAGGCGCGCAGCCAAGCCTTGACCTTTGCCAATACCCAACGCAGCGACCCCGAGGCGGTGGCCGGCAACGCGCTGGCGCGCGGCCTGAACAACTTTGGGCGGCAAGACATTCGCTATGCCCGCAGTTTGGACGAGCGCATTGCCGATCTCCAGGCCTTGCGTCTGCCCCAAGTCAAGGCTGCGTATGCCGATTTGGCCGGCGGTACAGCTGCGCACTTTGCAATGGCCGGCGATTTTGATCCGGCTTGGGCACAAACGGCGGCCAGCGCGCTGTTTAGCGGTTGGACCAGCAAGCAGCCGTTTGCGCGCATGCACAAAGGGGTGTCCGAGCCCAAACCGTCTACCGTACAACTAGAGACGCCCGACAAAGCCAATGCCGTTTACCTGGCCGCTATACCTCTGAAGGCGCAAGACACCATGTCCGACTATGCGGCGCTTTTGCTCGCCAACGAGATTCTGGGCGGCGGCACGCAGTCGCGCTTGCTAGAGCGCTTGCGCCAGCAAGAGGGCATCAGCTACGGCGCGGGCAGCCAGTTGCAAGTCTCGTCCCTTGAACCCTCTGGGCGGCTGACTGTATGGGCGATCTTTGCGCCCGAAAACCGCACCAAGTTGGAGCAAGCAGTGTCTGAAGAGCTAGCGCGTTTGCTTGCCAGTGGCATTACCGAGGCCGAATTGCAAGACGCCAAGAAAAGCTTGGACCAGCAGCGCCTGACTAATTGGTCCCAGGACGCAACCTTGGCACAAATGCAGGTGGACAACGGCCGCACGGGGCGCACCATGGCGTTTGCTGACAAGTTGTACACCCAGATTGCTGGCACCACGGCCCAGGAAGTCCATGCCGCCATCGCCCGATGGATCGCACCGGCGCAGCTGATGCACGTCTACGCGGGTGACTTCGCGGCCGCTAAAAACAAAGCCGCTACGGGTGCGCGGCCTTAAGCGCAGTTGTGGGATGCGCCTAAGCTGCCGGACGGAACTGCAAGCGCGGCGCCGCTGCTAAAAGTTGGCGCGTGTAATCGGACTGCGGCTGCGCATACAAGGTGGCTGCATCGCCTTGCTCGAGTACTTTGCCTTGGTGCATGACCAGCAGCGTATCGGCCATGTGGCGCACCACGTCCAGGTCGTGCGAGATAAACAAATAGCTCAGTGCCAATTCGGCCTGCAGGTCTTTGAGCAGGTTGAGCACCTGCGCCTGCACCGATACGTCCAGCGCCGAGACCGCTTCGTCAAGCACCAGCACCTGCGGCGACAGACTCAGGCTGCGCGCAATCGCAATGCGCTGGCGCTGCCCGCCCGAGAACTCGAAAGGATAGCGCCCCATGCTGCTGGCAGGCATGCCCACCTGGTCGAGCAGGCGCTGCGCGAT
>Ga0114960_10003636_pt1 | contig 11729 bp, 10 predicted proteins | sample C_130625_MF_Meta_FD_92637 | JGI IMG/M metagenome (GOLD analysis project Ga0114960, IMG submission 92637) | Freshwater microbial communities from Lake Croche, Canada to study carbon cycling - C_130625_MF_MetaG | ecosystem: Environmental > Aquatic > Freshwater > Lake | place: Lake Croche, Canada... | reverse complement strand
GTGGTGATGGCAGTGGTGGTGGTGAAGGTGGTGATGGCAGTGGTGGTGGTGGAGGTGGTGGTGATGGCGCTGGTGGTGGTGAAGGGGGTGGATATGGTTTGTTGGTTGTACGTAATGGGTCTAACCTGTTTGCGCCAGGATAATCTGGATCTTCTCTTTCTGGTTCTTCTCTTTTATATTCACCCCGTGTTAGTTTTGGCAAAAATTTTACATAACTACGTCTTTTTCCTTTTGCTCTTTTTGCCCTTGATCCATGGCCACTACCGCCACCACCGCCACCACCGCCGCCACCACCGCCACCATTATTACTACCCCTTCGCATTACCTCTTGATTTGCTCTAGCATTATTTTGGGTTGTACCAAAGTTACCAAATTCTATTGGCATGTTATGATTTACATGTTGTCGATCTATAGTTTGATTAGATGTGGGTAATTCATTGTTAAGTGCATTAAACGGAGTTGGAGATACTAATGGTCTACTAGATTGTGGTGGAGTATATTGCTGACCTATAGTTCTACAGCATCTAGTAACTATTTCTTCTAAATTAGATAATGTACGACCATGATGATTAAATTTTAACTCTAGTAATTTGAATCTTTCATCATTTATTCGCTCTAGATGTGTAAGTCTTTCATCAAAAAGTCGAGTATGATGATTGTGTTGATTTCTAGATGTTCTATTTGCATTTGCGTAACCATTTGTACTTGCGCCACCTTTTATTTTTTTACTTTTATTTCTCATTAAAATAAGAATATATTTTATTCATTCACACTCATTATTCTTTTTACTAGTTGTTGAACTGTACTTGTTAAAATATTTCCTTCACCAACAAATCCTAATGTCCTTAATGCATCATAATCAATTGCAGAATGTCTACTAATATCAGTTGGAGTTGAAATAACTGTTTCAGGAGGAAGTTCATCTTTAAGCTGATATGTCAAATTTTCTAATAATCTATATAATAGTTTAGCATCACCATTATATGTATTTAAATAAATAATGAATGGTTTCAATTCTTTATTAATTGACAATTCTATTAAAATTTCTCCTTCTTTTGTTACATTTATTGTTATATATTTATCATTATTTGTTCCACCAATGCCTTCTATTGTTTCAAGATTTTCAACATTAGGATATTTTGAATTTTGTGAATTTTGTGAGTTTTGTGAGTTTGAATTAAAAGCAGCGCCCCCATACATTTTTCTTTTTTTAATTCTTATTTTTCTTCTTGTTTTATTTGTTTTTCTTTTATAATTTCTGATTTTATTCATAGTTTTACTTTTTCTCATTATAAATATAATATATTTTATATTCAAAACAAAATAGGGTTTCTCTATTTTCCATGATGCAGGTTTTGTATACGCAATAGGTTTGAAATTTATATTACAATTGCATATATACTTATTTGATCTTTAAAATATTTTTTATAATCCATAATGGGTAGATATATATATATTTTATTGCCTTTATCATCTATAGGATTATGTTCACTATCTGTAGGTAATGTACTACGCAATGCATTGTATAAAAGTTCTCCTTCTACATTTATAAAGTGATTAAAATTAGTAATCGCTTCTAAATATGTTGTATTATCTTTAATGTCATATTTTATTCGTCTTAATTTATCAGCAAATGCAAAAAACATATCTAACTGTTCCCTAGTAAATGTAAATCCAATATTTTGTTTAGTATTACCAATAATTTGTTTAGTATAACAAAATTGTCTAGGATTATCAAATATATCTGCAATTTGATCAATAATAGCATGTACAGATCTAAGATTCTTACCAATATTATTATTATAATTATAGTTAACGGGTGATTGAGCTACAACTTGAAAATCATTATCATTATCACTTAGTGAAGCACCACCATACATTTTTCTAGATTTTCTGTTTTTAGATTTTCTAGATTTTCTAGATTTTCTAGATTTTCTAGATTTTCTAGATTTTCTAGATTTTCTAGATTTTCTAGATTTTCTGTTTTTTATAATTTTATTCATTTTATTATTTAAAAATATATAATTTCACAATTATAAAGGTTATTAAATTATTTATAATCTAATTCTTCATGAGATGAATATTTCAAATCTTTCAAATTTACTACTAAAATTTTATTAGGCAATTCATAATTCTCAAAAACTTCATCATTCATTTGTAATAAATGTTTCATTAAAACGCGAGCCGTATGTTTATGAGTCAAAATGAGTGGCGTATGATTTTCACTCAAAGTATACAAAATATCATTTTCATAATATGGTAATAAACGCGCTAAAACATTTTCTTTTGATTCACCATGTTTAATACTTTCTAAATAACAATTTCTGTAAACAGGATAAGTAGAGACAATATCAACTTGTTTCAATACGGGAGGTTTCATCGTAAAATTAGACCGCATCATTTGTGTAAATAAATCACCATAAAGATCACGAATATATTTACGTGGTACACCCTCTAATGTACCATAATGTTTTTCATTTAAACGCCAAGAAGTATGCATAGGAATATCAACCCGATTCATTTCATTCTTCAATTCTTTTTTCAATTCCATCCGTAATTCTTTTTGAATAATAGTAGATGTCTCAATACTTCTTTGTAAAACAGATGTAAAAATAATACTTGGTTTATAAGGTTTCAATACATTTGCCATTCGTTTTGCTTCTAGTCGTCCTTTATCTGTTAATGGAATATTTGTCCAACCAGTAAATTTACTATCTTGATTCCAAATACTTTCACCATGCCGGGCAATAATAATTCTAAACATTAATAATATATTTGCATTATCTTTATTTAAATATAATTGTCATATTTAGTAATTAAATATTTATTTTATAAATTGAATAAAATTTTAAATATTTATATAATATAATGGAAGCAGCAACAGAAACATGGTCAGAAAGTACTGAATTAGATCCACAAATAATAGCTGCTGTAAAAAGTTATTACACAGTTGAAGGAAATCAGCAAACATATGACGATGTTGGACAATATTCTGAAAAAATGCAAAGTGTAATATATTTAGCACTTGACCATTTTCCTTCAACCCCTAGTGCAGCATATGCTGAAGCAGTCACTAGAGATACTAGACTTTTAGAAGAAGTTGCGAACCACCCAGATAGAGTTCATTTGTTTTCTGCTGGAACATCTATTATAGCATCACATGATTATGGTGAAGATTTTGACGATTTTGTTGCTATGAAATGTTTAGCATGTTGTTTATGTAATGTAACAATTATTGTATCAGGAGGACATATTAGTTCTCAACAGCGTTTAGATATATTGAGTAGAGCATTAATACCTGGACAAAGCCCATTTGAATTTAATGTACCAGTTGATTATGGACAATGTCCTCAATTAATATTTTTATCTGATGATTCTATACGTGGTGGGACTTTTCCAGATGTAGTCGCAGCAAAAGCATATTTGAATTGTGGTCCTGTAAGTAGTCAAACATTAACTTATATAGCAATGTGTTTAGAATCTGCCGTAGCAACTGGACATCATATAGTTGTACAAACTGTTGGTGCAATCGATGGAACTGGTAAATCATCTGGTGTAGGAATAAATCAACTTATAATTAATAAAGATCCTACTGGAAATCCTTTTGCAGATAAAGCAGAAGGCATTGGTATATGGGATGCTTTTATTCACAGATGTAATGCTACTGGGATGTGTAGAGTTCAAAATTTATCAGTATTACAAAGTAGATTTGTTAAATTACCATATAATGAAGAAACATTTGGTTTTGATGCTGCACGTCGTGCAGCTGCAGGTGGTACCAAATCTCAAATATATAAATCTAGATATGCGGAATTGGCTCATGGTACCAGACTTAAATTTATGGGCTCTAGACCACCAGTCAAATTTGGAGCACGAGTAAATTTATCAAATACACAAATTCTTCTTAATATTTTTCCAGGACTTGGACCATTTTTAAGAAAAATTGCAAATCCAGCAGTTGGTTTTGAAACTATAGTGGATGGACTAGTAGAAGATTATGCAACAAATTTTCATGAAAGAATTGAGGCAGAAACACTATTGCAGAGAATAAATTTAGGATTCAAACATATGATGAGATATGGAAATGTTGGATTAGGACCACCAGCTAGTGAATCTGCAACTCAAATTGCAAGACTTGGATCAGCAGTTCCATTAATGGTTACTACATTATTGGGAGGAGTATATAGGCCTGGATTATGGGGTGGGCCAGCTACCGCACATCTTATTGATGAAATGACACAATTTGAAAGTTTAGATTTTTATATAGATGCAAAAATAGATTTTTTAACACCTCCGTTTGATGCAGAAGCATACATAAATGCATCTGAATGTGTTGCATCATTACCACCACCACCTCCAATTAGAAAAAGAACAACATATCATAATAGTAATAGAGAACAACCACCTGATTAAAAAGAAGGTTATCTAAAAAGAACAAAAAAAAATAAAAGAACAAAAAAACGAAATAACCCAATAAAAAAAACAAAAAGAAATAAAAAAAATAAAAGAAAAACAAATCGTTATAAATAATTATAATTTGAAATATATTTAAAGATGTGTGATCATTTTTTCAATTGTAATCAATTATAGAATTAACAAATCATACTAATGAAATTCAAAATATTATTTTTAAAAAATATATCTTTATAGAATTAAAAATTGTATTCTTCAGAAAATTTTAAATTTGGCATAATATAATATTGATTTATATATATTATGCCATATAGTAAAAAATCAAAAGAAAATAAAAGTGGTAGTAAAGGAAGCCGTAAAAATGTTGGAGGAAGTAGAGGTGGTGGTGGGGGAAGTAGAGGTGGTGTTGGGGGAAGTAGAGGTGGTGGAGGAAGTAGAGGTGGCGGTGGTGGTAAAGGTGGTGGAAATCCATTAAGACCCGTAATAACTTTATCAGCTGATTCAATATTGAATGATCCTACTAATTATAACACCCCAGAAGCTATAATGAATACCGTTGAACGTACATTAAAAATTTTTTTTCCTACAAAATATCCTCATGTTACATCATATCATGCTAGTCATAAGTATACACAAGCATTAGAAAAATGTATTATAGATAGAATTTGTTTTGCACTTAGATTACATGTAACATGTTTAGAAATGCATGAATTACATATTCGAAATAAACAACTTTTCACTACTGGAATATTACGTGATAAAGTAACAAGTGATTATGCTGGCAATAGAACAAAGTTTTTTTTGAAACATGCACCTGAAATATTTTCTTTAACAGGAATAAATATGCCTGTTATTGGTATAATAGGATTATCTGGAGGAATTCCTCCTAATTCAAATGATGATGATATATATGCTATGAAAGATGATAAATGTATAACCTACGGTGAAGTACTTGCACATGAAGTTGGTGCAACTCCATTGATAGGAGCTCCACTTACTTGTTATGAAGTGGTATTAAGATTATTGTATCATAAATTTGGAGAAGTAGCTGAATCTCATGATTGTGTATTAAAACATTTATATAGAATTTTACAAGAGTGTGTAGGAGAATTTATACACACTGCTGATAATGGTTCAGGAGATTATAAAGACGAATTGTTAAATAAAACAAAACCATACATTCAAAAGTTATATTTAACACGAATAATATCACTAGCAATTGCATTGTCAGATGCAATAATGACATCTCCAGAATGTATAAGTGAAATATATGAATCATGTATGAAAGATCAAACACATGCTGGTAGAAGCTCGAGTGCATCCGCACCTCCCTCAGACTTCAAAGATCGTACTCTTAGAAATTATTTAGAATCTATATTTGATACAACTTTTTGGCTTAGTGAATTAGGAATTTTATCTTCACCCGATATTACTCGTCTAGTTGTACGAGAACGCGGTAGCGCTGTAATTAGACCTAGTACAAATCCTGCAAGAACAACAAAAATTGCTTTAGGAGTAGGAAGTATATTAAACCAAAATGCATTAACAGCTGGATTTACACAATTAGAAGTATATTTGTGTGATGAAAAAATATTAACACTAACTGGTGTATCAGGATCAGGTAGAAGAACTACATCTTCTTTTGGTAAAGATAATCAACCTGGTTATGTTGAACCAAACAAACCAGCTATAGTTCAAGTATTTGCTCAAAGACCTGCACTAAGAGATGAAGCATATTTTGTGGAAGATATAAAGAGTCAACTATTTAGGTCTTCTCCAAAATGTTGTTCTCCTGCTAATTTGAAAGAAACATTCAAAGATTTTTTTGAAAATATGAGTTATCATATCGATTCATTGAAAAGTTTATATGAATTAAGTATGCAACGTCCTACAAATATAACAGAAGCACAAACGATTGATTTCCAAGATAGATTGCAGGCATTAGTAGCAAGAGAGATAGGTCAATGGCAAGCAGCATCAAATTTAGTAGCACTTCAAAGATGGACAGTAAAATTACCAACTCATATGGATATGAAATGTTATACTGCAATAGTTAGAATAAATAAATTAATATCAGAATTAAAATCATTTCGAGGTGATGATGCGCATAAAATACGTGAAAAAATCAAGAGAGAACTATTAGAATTATCAAAGATTAAAGTAATTTATAACATTGGAGACGATTTAAAACTCATTTTTCCAAAAAAATCTGAAAATGATTTGTATCATCTTTATCATAAAAAAGATAAAAGTACTCATATTGTCATACCTTATAATTATGATTTTTCTGAAAGTTTATTTCCAGTATCACCAACTAATCCTAGGCTGCCATCTCGCGGAACAGGAAGTGCAGTTGCTTCCTCTGCTTATGCATCTCGTGGTGCAGCTTCCTCTGCTTATGCATCTCGTGGTGTAGCTTCATCCGCTGATGCATTACCACTACCACCTCCTTACGCATTATCTGGTTATGCATCACCTGGGCCTAAATCTCGTGCTAATCCTAGAAATGGAGGGGGATGGGGGGGATGGGGGGGAGGTGTAGAAGATTATTGTAATGGTGGATTATGTCCTGGATTTGAAAATGACACACCTAGACCTGGTATGCCAGGTTACGCTGTTGCCCAGGCAATGAAAGGTATCGGTGGATCTGCATTAGATCAAAGATTTGGACCTAGTGCTGAACTTTCTCGAGCAATGGTAAGTGCTTCAATGGTAGGTCCTTCAATGGCAGGTCCTTCAATGGCAGGTCCTTCAATGGCAGGTCCTTCAATGGCAGGTCCTTCAATGCAAAGGTCATATGCAAATGCTATAACTGGTGAAAATAAATTCTATGCATTATGTCAAGTATTTATTGCTCAAATGGATCGTGTACTGAGTAATATTGAAATTTTTTTGCAAAGTATACGTCAACGTTCACCCTTTACTGGACCAAAAAAAATAGAATCGGAAAAAACTATTGCAAAAATAAATGAAATTAAAAAAGCAGCAGATGATCATCTTTTACATAAAGATGAAGCAAGATTCACTACGGCTGATTCTGATATTGTAAAAAAATTGTTGCAACAAGTACAATCATATGAAACGTACATTTATTCTTTGACTACAATTGGTGTACCTCACGTGACCAATGTAAACCGTGAACTATCAGGAATGTTAAGTGAATTAAAAAAATTAGAAACATCGAGAAGAAAATAATTTAAAATCTAAAATTATATTTGAATATCTTATTTTTCAATAACAAAAATTCAATTTGAATAACAAATTAATTGTGAAAAATATATTAACCATATAAAAAATGGTGGAAACAATCAAGTATCTGCGCATTTAGTAATAACTAGAGTATTTTGAAATATATTAATATATATATATGGCTGCATTAGAAAATGAGAAATCACCAAAATCACCAAAATCACATAGAGCTAAAAAGTCAAAAAATTCAAAAAATTCAAAAAATTCAAAAAATTCAAAAGGCGCAGAATCACCAAAACGAAAAACAGCAAAAAAGACAAATGCGGAAAAAAATGCGGAAAAAGCAGAGAAAGCAGAAAAAAAAGCGGAACAAGAAAGAAAAGATGCAAAAAATAATCAAAATGCAATGAATTCACCAGGGTATAGAATGCCTCTTTATTTTTTTATTGGAAGACTAAATCCACCACATAAAGGTCATATAGTAGCATTAACAGAATTAATACAACGTGCAAATGCTGAAGGATGTACGCCACTTATTCTATTAGGAGAAGGACCAAATAATGGAGAAAAAACATTAAACAATCCATTAAAATTTGATACAAAACAAGAAATATTAGAATATCTTTTAAAAGAATCAAACCCTGGTTCATTATTCAAAATAACAAAAAAAAATAATCCAGTTAGCGATTTATCAGATTGGATTGATGAAATTGTACAAAAATATGAGAAAGATAGTAAAACCCATCTTGTACCAGCTGAAACTGTGGTAGAACTTAAAATAGTAACAGGCAATAAAGATGATAATGCACACAAATTTAATACACTTTTGACTGGATTCAAACGAATGGTAAGAAGTAAAGGGTTTTTATGTTCTGCACTAACTATTGCAGTAGACCCACACTCAAATGGAGGTATAGAAATGTCGGCAACACAAGTACGAAAAGATGTATTAAATGCTTATATTAGTGGTGATGGATCTTTCCATAAAAAATATTCAGAATATTACGGTCCATATACCGATATTATATATGAAGAAATTGTAGAAATTGCACAAACTATGACAAAGGAACAAATAGATAGTTATATTGAAACTGGCCAATTAATGCCATCTAGTTCGCAACAAAAGAAATCAAAAAAATAATATGTTATATATATGAATGAAAATGATATAACTAATTTAGATGAAATTATAATCAAACTAAATGATCAACTTGGTCAAATGGGAAATAATCTAATTGAAAAACAATTTGAATTAGATTATTTAAAAAAAGTAATTGAACAATTCGAAAAAATCAATAAACATTTAATAGATCAATTAAATAAAACCCCCAAAAAGGATATGTTATTTTATTGATCTATGTCACGTGACCCTATTTATATTGGTGTAAACATCATTTTATCATAAAATTGAAACAAATAATATCAAAAGAACAAAAACAAAATGAATCGCGCACAAAATCGAATGTATAGAATGATAGAAAGATTTGAAGAAAATTTGAATGGAATGGAAATTCGAGATTATTTTCAAGTTCCAATGAAAATTGAAGTAGAAACAGAAGATGTAATGAATATTACATGTACATTCAAAACAAACATTTGTGATTTTTTTGCAAAATTAGAATTACCATTTGAAGTAAATTGCATTGTTCTCTCTTATTTGTATCAGCCTTCTTATGCAAAATTTCAAATTATTGTACCAAATGATTATCCATTTAAGCCGCCATTTTGGGTATTAATACATTCCGATAAAAAAAATGAAGAAAAATATAAAAAGGCAGAAATGTATCAAAATGTAAGATATCGCAATTCATGGGAACCATCTATAAGTTTTGAAAAAGATATTTTATATATGATTGAGTGCATGTATATATTCAAAAATAATTAAAAATTATACTTATGAATATAAAATGACGACTACTAGCATGAATGAAAGTGAATGTGAAATTTTAGAAAGATGGTACAAGAAAAAAACAATTACTGTCTCTGAATTATTTCAAGTAACCGAACGTTATCATCGATATTTAAATCGAATTGTTTGTTGGAAGGATAATCAAGAAAATGATTATACTTACATAAGAGACAAAATATATGAATTTGTAAATATTGATAATAATGCATTAACTCTTCCATATAAATTTAAATTAATGAAATATATCGATGGAGAAATTTTGTTAATGATGAATTTATGTTTAATGAATGATGCAACAATCCAATAATTATTTAAATACATTACATAATTCTAATAATACATGAATGAATACAAACAATAGAGACAAATAAATAAAATTAATATGATTAATAGATAAACCTCTAAAATAAAAAATAATATACGAATAAAAATAACCAAATAATCCAACAAATAATAATTCTATAAAAAATTTAAATGGAGATTTTTTAATAAATGAATAATGAAAAATTTTTAGAGACAAAAAAAGAAAAACAATAATAGAAAATACAAGTCCAAATAAAATAAATGGTTCAATAAATTTTGTTGAATTGCCAAAATTTTGAATATAAAGACAAACAAGAATTCCTGAAAATAGACCAAGAAATATTGGTAGCATTTTAATAATGATATATTAAAAATTAAAAAATATGTTAACTTTTGTATGTTTTGATAATTATAATTATTTCAGTTTATAAAATATTTTGAAACCTATAATCATGTGAAATATACTGATAATGTGAAAGATACCGATTTTAAAAATAAAAAGTATCATTTTATAAATATTCGAAAAAATGGGTCTTGTGAAATATAAAATATGATAGTTATGACAGTTTTAAATAAATGTTGCTCTATCATTATAAGGATAAAAAATTGCATACCAAGACCGTTCTAAGTAATGTCCTGTTTCAGGATTTTGATGATCATCCACTTGTTTCATCATTTTTTCATAATATGATTTTGGTTTTTGTAATATATTTTCTTTAGAAACAGCAATAATTGAACTCCAACTAATACAAGTATTTTTTTCCTCTGTAAAAATAGAATTATACCATTTACCAAATGGTCTAATTTCACTTAGTTTCATACTTGTATCGTTGTTTAATGTTTTATTTTTTTCATTTGTTGATAAATAATCATCAATTTCAAAATTATAATTATTTTCAACAAAATTTTCATCATTCACACAAGAAAAAACTGTATTATTTGTTTCTTCAACAGTAGTGACTAGTTTTTTTGATCTTTCAAATTTATTAGATAACTCAGCAGAACCAGGTAAAAATATAGTAACTTCTTTTAAATTATCATAATTTTCAACAATATGATAAAGATAAGAATGTGTCTCTCTTCCAACATTATCTAAATTTATTATTTTTTTCACATTATTTTTTGAAAAAAGATCATTATTGCTTTTGTTATATACAATAATAGGATGACGATTGAATGGTTCTTCATTTATCCATTCTAAATTTTCATTGTATCTTGCAATAACAATTTCTTGGTTTTCATATTTTTTGTATCTATCCTGATTTTCATATTTTTTATAATTTTTCATAATTATATCTCTTCCATATATAGTATCATTAGTATGACTATCTGATATATATGAAGTATTTTCTTTTGGATAAATAAACATTGGATATTTGTAACAATATGTTTTTGCAATTTTATAAATATAAGAATCAGATACATGATGAATATCTTCTAATAAATATTTGTTTTCTTCTATTTTTATTATTTTATTAGATCCTTTTTTATTAATTAGATAAGATAAAGTACCCGATGAATGTTTATCTATATAATTTGGACTATTATTCCAATCAATAAATGGGTGTTTATTACCAGATAAAATAATATAATTTAACATTATAACTTCCCAATCATTTGGCGCATTTTTCATAATTTCTCTTATAGATTTTTTCCAATATTGTTTCAATTCTAATGTACAATCATCTTCTAATATAAGTGCAATATCATAGTGCGATTCATTAAATTTTTTAATCGCATTTAAATGACTTAATAAACAAGCATACTCTTTTGGTCCTGTATTATAATTTATTGCTTTGAATTTATCATATACAATATCTTCATTTCCGTCAATTGCCACAATTCTTTCATTTGGAATGGTTTTGAAAGCATCATCTTTTAATAATTTTTCCATATTTTCTTTTCTTTCTGATGC
>Ga0114960_10003633_pt1 | contig 11731 bp, 17 predicted proteins | sample C_130625_MF_Meta_FD_92637 | JGI IMG/M metagenome (GOLD analysis project Ga0114960, IMG submission 92637) | Freshwater microbial communities from Lake Croche, Canada to study carbon cycling - C_130625_MF_MetaG | ecosystem: Environmental > Aquatic > Freshwater > Lake | place: Lake Croche, Canada... | reverse complement strand
GTCCACGTAATCACGATAAATCGGGTAAACCACTTTTTACGGATCGTGCATCCAGGGAATTCCTTGATTAATGCATCTTTCACAGTATCCAATGACAAGGATTCAGGAACCTCAACGACGTGTGATGTATCGCCTGCCCGTGCGTTAGAGCATGCTATTCTAATCGAATTCTCAATGAAGACGTCTAGCTGACAAAGACTACGAAGCTCCTCTGCGCTTGGCATTCTTTTCATACAACTACATAATTGTAAATGGGCTGTCCGTATGCAAATGCACTTGGAGAACCTGGAAAAGGTGTTCATGCGGCGAGAATCTTTGGATTCTCACTGAATGACACGTGGATGACCGTAGCCGCCGCTTTAATTACGTCATTTCTATTCAATATTACCTGGTGGAAATCACTGATCGCCTGGTTTGTTGCAGGTGAGATCTTGCACTATGTGTATGGCGTAAAGTCTGCATTTTTGAAAACAGTAGGTCTGACTCCAGACTGTAGTTAAACATCAATAACAAGTGTATCACCAAGCTGAGCAGCGGACGGTGTAGCGCGATACTGAACCATCCGTGCAATCTCTTTCTTGGGGACCGCGGAGTCTACACAATATCTCACAATCGCCTTGTACAGATCAAATCCGTGGTAGCGATCGTGATTGTCCATCTTTGAGCGGAACATCACTGACGTTCCATCTGTCTGTCGCATCCACTGTAAAAAGATACCAAACAACGGATGAGAAACTACATGCTTCGGTCCCTTGGGAAACATATCCCAGAAGATCGACGTAGCCAGTCGCGCCAGATCAAACGAAGACGATGCACCAATGTGGGGATGCTTGTTATTGTAGAACGGCTCCATATTGTACTGCCCACCTGCTTCTTCATCCTCCTGGAACTGATTGCTGATGAAAGTCTTTGGCTCCTTCAGACCGACTAGACGCAGATTGATAATCGCCCGGTCAAAGTCAATGATCTTCATCAAGTATCCAAATGTCGGAACCTTGTACGGAACTCCACCGTGAAGATAGAAACAGTGCGTCTGTGTAGTCTTGACATACATGACATTGTTTCCGTGGAGATCATTGTGCGTGAATCCGTAGTTTCGCTGAGCATACGCCAGAGCAAAAACAATCTGTGAGAACCATGCAACGTGCTTCTCGGGCTCAGAGTGTTCCTTGATTAGTTCGTACAGGGTTCCCTCACAACGCTCCATCACGGTTGTGACAACAGGTACATCCGTAAATGTAGCCCAGGCAAAAGGTTCCGGTTCATCTTCCTCACCTTCTTCATCATCAGTACTGTCTGAGCAGGCACAGGACTCAATATCATATACATCATCTTCACCCGACTCATCGTCCTCTATCTCCGGGGATCCGGAAGATGCAACATCATATGCCTCTACGTTTCCATCTTCATCTGGGTTGCTCACGTGATCGACATCAACATCATCTACATCGCCTAGGTCAACATCATCTGCAGTTTCGACGGCAAGACGGGCACGACGCGTATGACTGAACTCTGCATCGTGACCAGCTGTCCGAAGCTTCAGTTCAAATGTATTACCAATCTTATCGGCAAACCAACTTTTTCCAGTAAGTTCTTCATAGTCATCTGAGATGTCGATTGTATGCGTTCCAGCCAGACCTACATAAACTCCATAGACCTTTGGAAAATGATGACAACCAGACTCCGACAGAGCAATTGATGTGATGGCACCCACATACGCAGCGGTGTGTGGACTCTGCATCCGCTCTTGGAGGTCATCTGCAATGTCCGTGCGCTTGGGAACACCAAATGCACCATAGTCTCCGCGCATCGTCTTGAACGGAGACAGAATCATTGTGGTCTTCCGATGAATAGGAATAGTTTGTCCCTGAACCTTGACACGATCTGCATCCACGATTGACTCAATCGGATATTCAAGCTTTACACCATATTCATTGATATTTGCAAGGTTCTCTGTCTTGAAGAGCTTTTCGAGACACGGAAAGAACGGTTGCATCGTCTTCATAGACCAGTCTGCCCCATCTAGCCGAGGTACACGATGGATCTTCATCTGGACAGATGTAGTTCTCAAATCCTTTCCCATTATCAACTGTCTCGGCGATGAATGCAGAAAAATAAACGACGGTGAGAACAAGATGACGCAGAACTTCAATCTCAAAAAGTTCAATATGGACATGATCAAAGAACGATGCGGAATGGACTCTCGCAAAAGTCCTATGATTGTCATTATCGGAAAGAAGGATACGGGAAAGTCTTTCTTGGCTCGAGATCTTCTTTTTAATGTCCAGGACTCGTTTCCAGCAGGAATGGTGATCTCGCCTACAGAAGCAGTGAACGAGTATTTTCAAGCGTTTGTGCCATCCAAGCTTATTCACGATAAGTATGAGCCCTCAAAAGTTCAGTCATTTATCAAGCGCCAGTTTGCTGCTAAACAGCGCTTTCTCAAGTCCAAGGCAAGTGGACAGCCGTTTGATCCCCGTGCATTTCTGATTCTTGATGACTGTTTGTATGCAGCCAAGGAGTGGATCAATGAAGAGTCTACTCGTTTCGTGTTCATGAACGGTCGTCACCTCGATATGATGACGATTATCACCATGCAGTATCCGCTTGGTATTACGCCGAACTTGCGTACCAACGTAGATTTCGTCTTCATTCTGCGCGAGAATATCCTAGGTAACCGTCGTAGAATTTACGAGAATTACGCAGGTATGTTTCCTACCTTTGAGATGTTCTGTGATTTTATGGACCAGTGCACGGAGAACTACGAAGGACTGGTGATCTGCAATAACGTATCTTCCAACAAACTTGATGAACAGGTGTTTTGGTACAAGGCTTCAGAGCACCCACCCTTTAGGTTGTGTGATCAAACTCTCTGGGTAGACAATCGCCAGTTTGTCTCTGCAATGATGCTTGCCGACGAGTATAACGTCTCTTCGATGAGGAAGAAGAACGCCCCTCCCTCTATTTGGGTCAAGAAGACCGGTGGAGAATAACTAGTCGCGGTGTGCTCCCTCCGACGGGTGCACCGGCTTAGCTGCATCCTCCAGTGCCTTCTCGGCAGCATTTGCCTTGCGACGCTTCTCATTCTCCTCCTTCTGCGCCTTGATCGACTCCTCGCGCTGCTCTGCAAAGAAGAGCTCCTTGTTGGACTCGTTCTCCTTGTACTTGCGCATCAGCTCGTTCAGCTCCTTCTCGGCATACTCCACCTCGGGCATCAGGTGCTCAGAAGGATCCCACGGAAGCCAGGCACCGACCTTACCGATGTAAAGATTGTCCTTCGGGTAGCGACGCTGAAGGATCTTGGCAAACATCTGCGTCTCCTCCACAGTAGCAAATGCACGACGGACCTTGACACCGCGGATGTTCGTACGGAAGTCCACCTGATTGTCGTACGTCTCCTGGAGCTCCTTCTCGTTCTTCAGCAGAAAGATCTGGTACTGCTCGTGAATGTCCGTCTTCTTGACCTCATCCTTGCGAACGCCGACAAAGTCATTCGCATCCTTCAGAAGGTCATCAATCTTGACGGAGTACTTCTTGGACAGAAATGCCATAAAGCTCTCCATCCCCTTGACCTTCCACTCGTAGTCCATCCACTGGACGAACTTCTCAAACATAAACTCCTCCTTCTGCTTGATCACCTTCTCCGGGCTGATAAAAGACACCACACAGTACTTCTGGGTCGGAATCTCCGGATCCTCGTCGAGGTAATCAATGGGTCCGTCCTCGTCACGCTTAGGGAGTTCAGTGCGGGGCATTTACTTGTTCCCTCGGTTCCTTTGAAAGTCCTTTCTCCGCAAGAACACAAATGTACGATATCTTCACTACCGCCTACCTCTTCTTTTTGCTGTCGCCAGGCGTATTGCTGAGCCTCGGTTCTGGAATCGTGGCAGCGGGGATCCATGCGGTTGTGTTTTTTGTGATCCTGCAGTATGTGTCTCTGTATGTGCCGTGGTGGGCTGTGTGGCTGGTGGGTGTCCCGCTGGTGACACTGAAAGTTTTTCGTGGAAGTTCGACACCGGCATATTGAAAAATCTTCGAACCTAAGAACTAAACAAATGTCTGATTCTTCTCAGCCGAAGCCCACTCCCTCTGCCGGTGTTGATATGTCTGACCTCGTTGTGCGTCTCGTGAAGTACCTCCTGGAGGGTCTTGCGGTTGCCATTGCGGCGTTCGTCCTCCCGGGCAAGACGCTGAAGGTTGCTGAGGTTGGAATGATTGCCCTTGTTGCCACTGCCACGTTCGCCATTCTGGACATCTATGCCCCTAGTGTGGGGGCGTCGGCTCGCACCGGTGCCGGATTCGGAATCGGTGCCAATCTGGTTGGGTTCCCCCGAGTGTAAGGGAAAAATACAAGCTGTGGGGATCGAACCCACGCGACTTTCGCCAACGGTTCTTAAGACCGTCTCCTTAACCACTCGGACAAGCTTGTTAGGTAACCTTTAGAGCCATCACCAAGTGTGATGCCAACGTTGTGGTCAGCAACGTTCCGTAATTATTCTGCGTGAGCTGCATTGTGCCTAGAGCAACAACACACACTGGACTTGATGTAGAGACGAGAGTGTAGACAATTTCCCCCAATGTATGTGGGACGCAGAACATGTCGTAGATTCTTGATGCCCCGTAATGAACGATGTAGTTGCCTGCGACCGCGACGATACCCTTGAAGACCACCGAAACCATGCTATCCATTTACCACTTACCTGCCACTAAGAAACTAATGGAAACAACTTCCATTTTCTTGATTCGGCACAATGGAAAATGGATTAAAATTCAACCTCGTCCTTTTGAACCTGAGAGAATGACAACAGATATTGCGTGGATGCAAATCAAGGAGGGTATTGATGTCGAGGAAGCCTATCGCCGTTGGTTTGAGCTTCAACGTAGAATTTCTCGTGTTCTCAAGTAATGAATACAATCCTTATTGTGCTGGCATTCACTGTTCTTGTCTATCTAGTTTCACGCATGTGGAAGCCTTATCTGAAGTCGAGTCCTAAGCGCGAGGTGCAAAAGGACAAGGCAAATCTTTACTTTTTTCACACAGACTGGTGTGGACACTGTATCAAGGCAATGCCTGAGTGGGAGAAGCTTGCGTCGGGTCCTCATCAGTTCGGGACAACTGATGTGTCATTTGTTTCCGTAAATGCTGAGAAGGATCGCGCAACTGCTGATCTGTATCAAATTGATGCGTACCCGACAATCAAGCTTGAGACATCAACTGGATTGTACACCTACGATAAGACGCCTACAGCGGAGGGGTTAACTAACTATCTCAGGGAGACGTTTGGCAATGAATCGTGATACATTTGCATATCCATATTCAAATAGCTCCTTCTTGTCGTCATCCGTTAACTGTTGAAGAATTGAAATCCGATCATTCTTGAACCATACAACATTATCTGATTGCGATTCAGTTCGAGCCGCTTCATACAATGTTGCAGCATAATCCGTGATCGACATCATTTGGAGTCGTTCAGGCGTTATATTAAATTCGGCTCGGCTGATATGGAACACCAAACATTCGGGAGGAACAATCTTGTGAATGTTATGTGCGTAGACGCCACCGTCCACGTATACATTATTGAAGATAACCGATGGGTAAAACACAAATGGAAGACAACACGATGCTTTTAGTGCAGCAATAATAGGTACATTTCCGGTCAGAAAAATAGACTTCCGCGTTGTGAGGTTAGACGCCAGGATATGTAGCTTCTGGGGTGCATCTCCAATCACCGCATTTCGAAGATCAACACCTTGTTCATCAAATGCCGCCAAGATAGCCTTTTCAAATGCGTCCATCGGAAAGAGTGCCTTTTGGCTACTAAATGATGTAATGGACGTCAGATTAATTGAGGGAATTACAGATGACAGATTGAACCCCGTCTCAAACATAAGGCGGATCCCAACAATGGGGACCTTATACGCAATGGCAGTTGCGAGAACTGATCCAGCAGAGCATCCGTAAATTCCATCCGGAAAGATGAGCGGCTGTGTTTTTTCCAAGGCTGCCAAACCTCCAACCATCATTCCACCTCTCACTCCACCGCCTCCGAGGGCAATTGCTCGAAACATTCTTATCAAGAGTATGTAAGTATGCTTAAAGCTCGTGATGTATGGGACGAACAAGAGGATCGAAAGGAAAAACGTATGCGCGCAATGAGACCCGTCTTAAGTCAACTCTACGGGCAGATCCGTAAACAGGCAGTTCATTCGCCAAATGCACCGTATATTGTGTTTGAGATCCCTGCGTATGTCTTTGGGTATCCCCTCTTCCAGATGACTGAAGCACGCGAGTATATTATGAATGTTTTGTCTCAAGGCGGATACATGGTGTGGGTCATTGACGACAAGTACCTACTGATTTCATGGCTCAAAACTGCCGGTGGTAAACTGTCTCAGCACCGCCCTCCTTTGCTGACAAACTATCGTCCTCAGGTGTACGACCCGTCAACACTAGGCAGTATGCGTTGATGTCTGTTTGAACTCCGAGATCGAAGGTCAAAAAGGAAAAATACGCCAGTCGGGAATCGAACCCGAGTCACACCGATGGCAACGGTGCATTCTACCATTGAACTACTGGCGTGGATGAATACTACTTATCAAAAGGTAGATCCATTTTAGACGCCCTCAAGCCCGCCGGCTCATTCTTTTACGGAGTCTATTCTTTAACTTGTTTACCGCGCGACGTGTTTTTTTGCGACGAGCCCCATGATACAGTATTCCTACATTGCCTGTCAGGGTAAACTGCTCAGTATCTTTCCAGTCAGTGATATCATTGCTGTTCTTTGGATTGACTCGGTATGCCAAGGTGATGTGCGGTGTTGCTTTTTTTGATTCGTAGCCAGCAACCTTCAACGCCCATGCATCATTGCTCTTACCAAGATGTGTAACGGTGAGAGTCACCACCGTGCCAATCTCCTTTGGCAATTCAGCATTTTTCCCAAACTCAATTGTCATGTGGTCACCACTCCACGTCCAGTCACTAGGGACTTGATTCCCAAATTTGTCGTGAAGGGTTTTTTTAGATGAGTCATCTAAAAAAACCCCAGTATAGTTGATCTTGGGTGGCATCTATATTGATAACAGAAAAAAATACATCTGTCGGGAATCGAACCCGAGCAGCACCGTTGGTAACGGTGTATTCTACCACTGAATTACAGATGTGGTGATTGTGCCCGCCGGGACTTTAACCCGGATACCCAAACTCATCCAAGAAAGGGTTCTAATTGATCTACAGGCACGCCCATCTTCCTACTTGACTGAAGGAAGACGATCCATTTTGAACAGCGCTACGCTCGCCGACTCATTCTTCTGCGAGACTTCTTTGGGTGTTTTTTGAACGCACGACGACGTCTTGTTCTCCTACCACCCGGTAAGGCGGCGGCGGCGGCGGCGTCGGCGGCGGCTTCACGGGCGGCGGCGGCTTTGGCGGCTACATACTCATGGTCATGCCCGATGCGAAGTTCTTTTGTCGTCTCATATTGAGCAGCCATGGCGTCTCCACCACCACCAGGTCCATTTGGGTCGAAGGGGCGATCAACCACGGCTATACCACGGACACCTGCGTTTTCAACTCTAAAATTGTAAACTATTTTGCCATTTTTGACATCGTTGGGTGTCTTCGGTCGAGGCGGTGGAGGTGGCTGTGCGTTTCGTTTGGGTGCCGGTCCTTTGGGTGGCTTGAGTGGTATAAGCATATCAGCCTCACCCACTCGTGATAAGTACTGATAGAGAGTAACTTGTTGCAGAGGGAGAGGAGGACGTGCATTCCGAGCTGTTTCTAAATCCCTTTTAAGAACTCGGAGAAATGCAACCGCAGTTGGGTGTCCGACATCACTTTCGCGTTGTGGATGTGCTTGTGAGTAGGACTCGCGCATTCTCAAGCATCTATCTACCTGATCAATTGCGAGCTGAAAATTATTTGCGGCTAAGTGTTCTGTAAGTTTTGTTGCGAGTGCTTCAAAGTTTGGTTCGCAATTGTTAGGCTCGTGATACGGATTTTCTTCCATAGTTAGTACGGAAGCTAGGTCATCTTTTACTTCTTGTACCGTAGTAATAGGTCTTTTTGGGAATACTGACTCAGTATTCGCAGGGCTTGCCGTCTTCATTCTATCTAGCGTAGAATTCAGACGCTTTATAACAAAGTCTTTTGAGCCAGGGGTCTTCAGAGCACCATAGCGCTTAAGAACATCATCATTTTTTGGATCAGCGAAAAATTTGTCGGCTGACGTGGGAGCAACAGCAGCCATTACTAACAAAGCATATAAAATACATAGTCAAGTATAATGGTGCTTATCTATGTAGTTGATGCAGATGGGGAGCATCTTATCGTTCAAACGGGAAGACATCTTAATATTCCAGGCTCGCCTTTAAAGGGTAGAGCCGAGCGACTGAGACTTCCAAGAGATGAAGATGTTCCTCCCGTTCCGGCTACTTGGGCTGATTGGATAGCCGCCAATCCAAGATATCCTCTTGCCCAAATACGAGATCTCGATAAACTCGGTAGAAGATATATCTATGTTCCCATACCGGGACTTAAAACTGTCAGCGGATCATGCGAAGCCGGCGAACCTTCGCTCGATTGTGCTGCTCGTGAGCTATGGGAGGAAACTGGGTTAGACTTACGAGCGAGTCTTCAACGATTTGTTCCAACAAGCCACGACTTTACTGTTACTGTTTCGGCTGCCGAAAGGGCAGAGATCACCACCACCCTTACAGCGAGAATTCGTGCAAGAGAAGGAGAGATTTTTGATTTTCATTGGGGTCCACCTCCGCGGGGAGCTAAACGACGCACTCGCAGGAAAAATGGAAGACGTCACCGCAGGACAAATAGACGCATATGAGCTGTAGCCATGAAATTGTGGTCAATGATGGTGAGCGCGTGTGCACTCTCTGTGGAACGATTCTGGGGTCTGCTATTGATGAGGGAGCAGAATGGCGAGTCTACGGTAATACTGAAGACGACCCCTCTCGCACCGGGACGATCACGAGCGAACTCCTTCCTGATTCATCCTACGGTTCGATGATGATGCGCCGGAGGGGTGGTCAGCAGTCAGAGGAGGGTAAGTCTATTGCAAAACTGTCTGCGTGGTCGTTTTCAAGCCACGGAGAGAGGTCTTGGATGGGTATCTTTGATGCAATTCAGCAGTCGTGTGTTCGGGCTGGTCTTCCCAAGGCGATTGTCATGGATGGATGTGCAATGTTCAAGAAGGTTGAGGATGCACAGAAGACCCGTGGGGAAACCCGGCGTGCGTTAATGGCTGGAGCGATCTTTACGTCATGTCGCCAGCATGACGCCACTCGGACTCACGAGGAAGTTGCAACTCTCTTTCACGTGTCCATCCGATCTCTCTGCAAGGCTCTGACTCGATTCACGGATGGCGGATCAAACGTGTTGAATACACAGCTAGGGATTGCCGAGCGTATCTGCGCTGATATGGATCTCTCCGACACAGATCGTGATGCGATTGTCTTGATGCTCCACAATCTCCCTGAGATGGAACACACCCCCAAGACAATCGTTGCTGGTGTGGTCTGTTCTGTCTTGGGCGGACAAATCTCTCGGGTCTCAACTGCGTCTGGTGTGTCATCTGTCTCCATTCGCAAGATTGTGGATAAGTTTAAGGCGACGGGAAGTACGTGATAGAGTATGTATACGCGTGCGCAGAGGATGCATCTGAATTAGCAATCTGAAGATTACTTGTTGAATTAGACAAATAAATGTTATATGCATTGCTTGACAAGTTGCGAATTGCATACGTTGATCCAACTACAGTGACAATTCCAAGAGCACCCAGGTAGGCGTTACCAGTGTCTGTATCTTGAACGGAGAGCATCAACATTCCCTTTTTTAATAATCCAATCGTAGCATACCCACCAATAGGAATACTATCTGTTGTTCCATTCGTCGAGAAGAAACCGCTTGTTACTTGAAGGGTCGCATTCGAGTTTGAGTAGCTAGGTGTATTGCTGATGGAGGCAACTGTATTGTTTGCTGAATCGTGGCTAAAGGTGAAAACACCATATCCATCCGATACCTGCATATCGCCGTTCACATCCAACGCATAGTAACCCGGCATCTTATTGATACCCAGACCACCGTTCTGATTTGTACCGATACGGGTGTATCCATTGACATCCAACGCAAGGGGCAAGCTTGTTGTCGGAAGGCTTGACATATTGATACCAATCCGATTTCCAGTCAGATCACCCGCAATTGCTACATTGCTTCCACTTCCAATCAAAAGAGTATTGCTTGTTGCTGTACCACCATTTGTGACACCGGGTCCGATGAAGATATTATTGCTTCCAGACGCAATACCCGTTCCACATCCGAGGTAGATGTTGGAGTTACCACCGTTCAAACTGTTGGCGCCAATTGAAATACTGTTTGAGCTCGCGATTGCTCCAAACCCAGCACGGTATCCAAGAAACACACCGTTTTTCACATTCGATGTCGACCCACCCGCAGATGTTCCAATGAACGTGTCGGTAGTGTTACTCGTCGCCACTAACAAGGAGTGATCATTTCCCGCCCCCACGCCAACATAAACGTTCGAACTTGCATCGCCAATGTTTGCAGCGTACGCCGTGACCACATTTGCAGAGACTGTGTCAATATTTGTCAGTTCAAGTTTTGAGCGATAGACATTGTTCGTCGTGTCCCAGATAAACGTGGGGCGAAACACGTTTGTCAGTAGGTTTTGCACCCCAGTCGTACTACTCATTGTATTGAGGGGAGACAAAGGTTTAAGTGTATTCTCCGCTATATATACAGCAATGTCCTATACTCTCTTCCCAATCAAGCCTTCCGAGGAGCACCTCTACAAGATGTACAAGCAGAGCGTCGCCGTCTTCTGGACGCCGGAGGAGATTGACTTTTCGAAGGATCAGTCCGATTGGGCAAAGCTGACCGAGAATGAGCGTCATTTTGTTGGGCGCGTATTGGCATTCTTTGCTGGATCAGATGGCATCGTCATGGAGAACCTCGTGACCCGATTCCAGGGCGAGGTGAAGTCTCAGGTGGTCAAGCTGTTCTATTCCTTCCAGAACGCGATGGAGGGCATTCACTCGGAGACCTATTCTCTACTGATTGACACCTACATTAAGGACGAGGAGGAGAAGGCAAAGCTCTTCAATGCAATTGAGACGATCCCCTGTATCGAGCGAAAGGCGAAGTGGGCAGTGAACTGGATGGGTGATGCGCGTTCGTTTGCACACCGCCTGGTTGCGTTTGCCTGTGTCGAGGGCATCTTCTTCTCGGGCGCATTCTGCTCGATCTTCTGGCTGAAGAAGCGCGGTCTTCTTCCGGGTCTGACGTTCAGCAATGAGCTCATCTCTCGTGATGAGGGACTCCACACGCAATTTGCGATTGCTCTCTTTCATACTCTTCCAGAGAAGCTGGATCCGCTGGTTGTTCGTCAAATTATCCAGGAGGCAGTTGAGCTGGAGAAGGAGTTCATCTGCGATGCCCTCCCTTGCTCGCTGATCGGTATGAATGCAAAGATGATGAGTCAGTACATCGAGTTTGTGGCTGATCGCCTTGTCGTCCAGCTGGGCGGTAAGAAGATCTTCCATGCGCAGAATCCGTTTGACTTTATGGATTTGATTAGCTTGGAGGGGAAGACGAACTTTTTTGAGAAGAAGGTGTCAGAGTATTCGCGCGTTCAGTCAGTCGGTGAGATCCGTCTGGATGAGGATTTCTAAACATAGTATAAATGGGTGGCAAGACGCG
>Ga0114960_10003629_pt1 | contig 11744 bp, 10 predicted proteins | sample C_130625_MF_Meta_FD_92637 | JGI IMG/M metagenome (GOLD analysis project Ga0114960, IMG submission 92637) | Freshwater microbial communities from Lake Croche, Canada to study carbon cycling - C_130625_MF_MetaG | ecosystem: Environmental > Aquatic > Freshwater > Lake | place: Lake Croche, Canada... | reverse complement strand
GTTTTAAGTGCTTGAATTACAGGTTTGATATTGCCTTTCAATAAGAAATTGACTTGTTCAATAGAAGCATCATAAGCTTCTTGACTTTGTAATCCTTCACAAGGGCCAAGGCAGTTGCCTAAATGGTATTCCAAACAAACTTTGAACTTGCCAAGTGCAATATTTTTTTTATTAAGTGGAAGGGTACAGGTTCTGAGTGGAATGGTTTGTTTGATATGGTCTAGCAATTCTCTAACGGCAAGCCCGCTAGTGAAAGGGCCCACATAGGTAGATCCATCTTTAATTTTTCGACGACTATAAAATACACGTGGAAAGGCTTCTTTTTTGATGACAATATAGGGATAGGTTTTATCGTCTTTTAAATTGATATTGTATTTAGGTTGATAATTTTTGATCAACTCATTTTCTAGTATAAAGGCATCGTGTTCGGAGTCCACAAGTGTATACTGTATGTCTTTAATTTTTTGAACCAGTTCTATTGTTTTTTGAGAATCCTGTGTCGCCAAAAAATAAGAGCTTACTCTTTTTTTAATATTCTTAGCCTTACCCACATACAACAATTGGCCCTTTTCATCAAAATACTGATAAATGCCAGGGTTGGACGGTAGACTAGATTGTATTTGTTTGAACTGCTCTTTTTCCATATTCGCTAGGGAGTTCACAAAAATACTTTATATTTTTGTGTCATGGAATTATCTGTGAATATACCCGCCCTTCTTTTTCCGGCCATTAGCCTCATCATGTTGGCCTACACCAATCGATTTTTAGCCCTTTCCAATAGGGTGAGGGTCCTACACGATAAATACCAACAAGAGGAGCAGCGTCAGATCATTTTTGGGCAAATTAAGAACCTCAAATACCGCATTAAGTTGATACAAAATATGCAAACCTATGGGGTGGCTACCTTGCTCTTATCCATTGTTTCTATGTTCTTTATATTTATTCAATACCAAGCAGTGGCAAAATTAGTATTTGGTATTAGCCTGGTTACTTTTTCTATCTCTATTTTTTTATCACTGATTGAAATCAGATTGAGTACCAAGGCCCTTGAATTGGAATTGAGTGACATGGAGGGGTTAGAAGATCCCACAATGATGGAATACCTTAGAAAAAAATTTGATAGAGCGTAATTAGGCTTAATTAATTCAAAGTCCTTCTTTCTCCAATTTGTTGACGCCACATGGCATAATACAATCCTTTTTCCAACAATAAAGAATCATGGGTGCCTTGTTCAATCACTTGTCCTTTTTCGAGGACATAGATTCTAGTGGCATGAATGATGGTACTCAATCGATGCGCAATCATGATGGTGATTTGTTCTCTTTCTGCTGAAAGTTGTTTGATGGTATCGGTGATAGATTCTTCTGTGAGGCTGTCTAAGGAAGAAGTGGCTTCATCAAAAATGAGTAAATGTGGATGTCTTAATAAAGCGCGTGCGATAGACAATCTTTGTTTTTCACCACCGCTTAATTTTAATCCACCTTCTCCAATTAAAGTATCTAATCCATTGCCACCCTTGTCTAAAATATTGCTACAACTTGCCTTGGTCAATGCCAATAACATTTCTTCTTTGCTTGCATTGGGTGCGACAAAGGCCAAGTTTTCTGTGATGGTGCCTGCAAACAATTGTGTATCCTGGGTCACAAAACTTATTTGATTTCTTAGTTCATTCATATTGATCTGATTGGTATCCACGCCGTTGACCAATATTTTTCCTTCCTGTGCTTGGTACAAGCCCACCAATAATTTTACCAAAGTACTTTTACCAGCCCCCGAAGGTCCAACAAAGGCAATGGTTTCACCTCTTTTGGCTTCGAAACTAATGTCTGCAATGGCTTTAAAATTGGCCGTTTGGTGTTGAAAGCCTACATGCGCAAAAGCCAAGTTTTCAATGGTGCCCATGGGCACTGGATTGGCTGGAACTTGCTCCGTTGGTTTTTTCATGAGGGCATCAAAATTATTTAAAGAAGCCTCTGTTTCTCTGTAACTCATGATGATGCTACCAATTTCTTGCAATGGACCAAAAATAAAAAAGCTATAAAATTGTAAAGAAATCAATTGACCCACCGTTAATATTTCTTTGAAGATGAGCCACATCAATGTGAAGGTGATCACCTGTCTTAAAAAATTTACCATGGTGCCTTGTACGAAACTTAAAGAGCGAATGTTTTTTACTTTTTTTAATTCTAAGGCAAGAATTTTATACGTATTGTTGTTTAACCTATTGATTTCTTGAGTGGTCAATCCTAAACTTTTCACCAATTCAATATTGCGTAAACTTTCGGTAGTGGTACCTGCTAGTGTAGTAGTTTCTTTGACAATATTTTTTTGAATGACTTTAATCTTTTTACTTAACAAATTGGTCACATAAGCAATCATGCTGGCACCTCCAATGTAAATGGGGATGATGGACCAATGCAATCTAGTGGCATAAACAGATACAAAGATGACGCTGACGATGATACCAAAAAGTACATTTACCACATAACTAATGAACTTTTCACAATCGGTTCTAGCCTTAGTTAATATACTTAAGGTTTCTCCGCTTCTTTGGTCTTCAAAGGCTTGGTAAGGCAATTGCATGGAATGTCTTAATCCATCTGTAAATAAAGCTGCACCAAATTTTTGAATAATCACATTGACCGTATAGTCCTGAAACGCTTTGGCAATGCGGCTTACCATCGCAGTACCTACCAACAACAACAACATATTGCTCACACCCCATAAAAAATCAGACTGACTGCGGTGTTGGCCAGCTTTATCCAATAAAGGGCTTTTGGCAAAACCATCAATCAAACGACCAAAGATCATGGGATCGAATAAGGAAAATGTTTGGTTGATGGCAGCCAATATAAAGGCTAAAAATACCAGGCTTTTAAAGGGTTTGATGTATTGGATCAATATTTTCATAGGTCGAATAAATTGTAATGGGGGTAAAGGTAATAAATCTCCCTTGTTTTAGACCAATTTCTGTGCTTATCCACGCGCTGTTGAAAACTGCAGCAGCTATAAAAAAGAGTATTCAAATCTATTGTCCTAATTTAGGTTATTCATTTAAGTACTTAATACGCTACACCCAGTAATATTGAATTTATGTTATGGAGAAAATTTAATGGAGAAAAAATAGTACTTCCTATTAAAGAGGCTGTAAAACAAACAATCATTGCAGAGTCTGAAAAGAAAACAAAACTAAAAGTATGTATTGGTACGGATAGTCAAGTAAAAGCCAATATAACAGAATTTGCTACAGTGATTGTTTTTTTAAGAGAGCACAACGGAGGCTTTATGTACATCCACAATGATAAAACCACACAAAAATATCATCTTAAAGAAAGAATGTTATTGGAAGTGGCTAAAAGTATTGAAATTGCTTATGAGCTTTGTGATCTTTTTATTGAATACAACATAGAAATGGAAGTACACGCCGACATCAACACCAACCCTCAATTTAAAAGCAATGACGCTTTGAAAGAAGCCATGGGCTATATTTTAGGAATGGGCTTTGCCTTTAAAGCAAAACCAGAAGCCTTTGCAAGCAGCTGCTGCGCAGATAAAGCGGTGAATTAATTTAAAGTCCTTCTGCGTCTAATTTATTGTATTGGTCGATGCAAGCCAATACTTCGTCTACGCCGGTTCTTTTTTCTGCACTCGTCACAAAGCCTTGTGGTAAATAGGGCAATATTTCATTTAATGCATCAAAGAATAATTTTACATTTCTAGTCACCACCCCTGGTTTTTCTTTGTCAGATTTGGTGAATATAATTGTGTAGGGAATTTCCCATTTGAACAATTGTTGTACAAAAGCGATGTCTATTTTTTGTGGTGTATGTCGGCTATCAATCAATACAAAAACCCTACTTAGATTTTCTCTTTTTCTTAAATAATTTTCAATCATTTGTTCCCATCTTCTGCGGCTGCTTTGAGCCACTTTGGCAAAACCGTATCCAGGTAAATCCACGATGTACCATTTGTCTTGCTTGCCTTTGGCCACACTCATGCTGGTAATTTCAAAATGATTGATGAGTTGTGTTTTTCCCGGAGTACCAGAAGTTTTTGCTAAGTTGTTTTGGGAACACAAGGCATTGATGATGGAAGATTTGCCCACATTGCTTCGTCCAATAAAAGCATATTCAGGCGCTTTTGTATCAGGGCATTGATCAAAACTTGGACTTGAGATGATATAAGTTGCTTTTACGATTTTCATGGTATAGGTGATGCATTGTTAGTTAAGCCTTTTGCCTATTGGGCCAGCGCATAAATTAAGACCCAATTAGCATCAATTTTTTTTGGCTTTGGTTAATTTTACTTCTTATTTAGATTAAGACTTTTCCAGTCATTTCTTTGGGAATAGGCAATTGCATCATGGTTAAAATAGTAGGTGCCAAATCACCCAATTTACCCGCTTGGATAGGTCCTTTCCAATCCTTATCGATGACAAAGAAGGGAACCAAATTGGTGGTATGTGCCGTATTGGGACTGCCATCTTCATTGATCATGTAATCGGCATTGCCATGGTCTGCAGTAAGAAAAATTGTATAACCATTTCTTAATCCAGCATTCACCACTTCTTTTACACAGGCATCCACCGTCTCCACCGCTTTTACTACCGCCGTAAAAACACCTGTATGACCTACCATATCCGCATTCGCAAAGTTTAAGCAAATAAAATCAGGATTGCCTGCATTGATTTCGGGCAATAATTTATCTGTTAATTCTTTGGCACTCATTGCTGGTTGCAAATCATAAGTAGCTACCTTGGGTGAAGCGGCCATGATTCTCGTTTCCCCTTCAAAAGGTTGTTCCCTGCCTCCGCTAAAAAAGAAAGTGACATGCGGATATTTTTCTGTTTCAGCAATTCGGATTTGTTTTTTATTGTGTTGTGCTAAAACTTCACCTAGTGTATTTACCAGGTTATCGTTTTCAAAAATGACTTTGACGTCTTTAAAAGTTTCATCATACTTGGTCATGGTGGTATAATGCAGCTTCAATTTTTTCATTCCAAATTCAGGAAAATCTTTTTGCGTTAATACTTCTGTGATTTCTCTACAACGATCGGTTCTGAAATTATAACACAATACAGCATCTCCTTCCTGAATGGTAACAATAGGTTGCCCATTTTCTACTAGTATGGTTGGTTTGATAAATTCATCGCTTACACCATTGGCATAATTTTCAGTAATCGCTGCTGTCGCAGTCAAAGCCTTAGGTCCTTCTCCATTGACCAAGGCATCATAGGCCAACTTTACTCTTTCCCAACGCTTATCTCTATCCATCGCATAATACCTACCACTCACCGAAGCAATTCTTCCTACACTGGCCGCTAAATGTTTTTCTAGATTTTCAACAAAGCCTAAACCACTTTTTGGATCTGTGTCTCTTCCATCAGTAAATGCATGAATGAATACTTTAGTTAATCCATGGGCTTTACAAATATCGCAGAGTGCTTTTAAATGTGAAGTATGTGCATGAACGCCACCATCACTTACTAATCCCAACAAATGCAGGGGCTTGTTATTTGCTTTGGCATATTGAATGCTGTCCAATAAAGTGAGGTTACTGGCTAGTTCGCCATCTTTCATGGCTACATTGATTCTTTGTAATTCTTGGTACACAATTCTACCTGCACCTAAATTCAAATGACCCACTTCGCTATTGCCCATTTGTCCGTCTGGCAATCCTACTTCTTCTCCACAAGTGACCAAGGTGGTATTGGGATATTGCGCGTACAAGCTTTGAACAAATGGAACATGGGCTTTTTGAATCGCATCTGCTTTTGGAACCAATCCCAATCCCCATCCATCCATGATGACCAATATTACTTTTTTTGACATTTTCTTACCTTATTTTAGCTGTAACTTTGTGTTTATCCTCGATTACTACAAAGTTTCAAAATACTAGGCAGATTACAAACTTTATACTGTTATAATAACAAAAAAATGAGCAAAAGAGCGAAATCAAATACATCTAGCCAAAATAGCTCCCCTTTGGTGTATAGTACTAATCCTGATTATAGACGACCAGAGGAAGAAGTATCCGCAATTACTTTAGCGCCAGAAGATCAGCCCTTGAAGGTTATTTTAGAAACCAAACAACGTGCAGGGAAAACAGTGAGTATCGTCATTGGATTTGTTGGGGAGGAGGAGTCTATGCATACTTTAGGCAAGGCTTTAAAAAATCATTGCGGAACAGGAGGGTCGGTGAAAGATGGAGAAATTATTATACAAGGTGACCATTGTCAAAAAATATTTCAATACTTGAAATCAAAGGGCTATAAAAAAGCCAAGCTTTAAAAATAAACTTCTAAGTTCAATTTTGTTTTTAATTCGGCAATTAAAGGATACTGTGCAGCCAAACGTTCGTATTTCTGTTTGCTATTTAAACTTAAATGAAGTGGCACATCTTCTTTTTCACCAGCGGCTACTAAAATATTAAATTGTATGGCACGGTTGTGAAAACTATCCCATACTTTTTCTAATAAATTCATACGCTCCTGCTCTACAAATTTTTGCGCTGTCAAGGCAGGCACAGTAATGGTGAAATGGATTTCATCCTCTATGCTCAATTGTGCAAATTTAAAAGTACCTGCAGCAGAATGTTTCAAGGCGGTCTCTAAATGCAAGGTATATTCGTCCCAGCAGTTTCTCAAAAGTGCCATATTCAATGGAAGTGAATCAATCACTTCTTCAATCTCGTATTTTTCTCCGTATTTCTTTTTCAACAATTCCAATAAATTCTTCTTTTTACCTTCTTCGGTAGGGATATTTCCATTAATGATGGGCAAATTAGGCTCAAGTGCTTGAGCTGCTATTGTTTCAATGTTAGCTGGTGCGGATTTTGCGGCTTTTTCAAGCTTGGCAATAGGCGCTTGCTCAATGATTAATTTAGCTGCTTGATTGACTACTATATTGCTTAAAGGAAGAATTTTTTTAAGTCGAATGGGGTAGTGGCTATCAATTAGTTTTTTTTTTACTAGTTGGCTATCTTCCATGCTCAACTCGATGGCTTGTTGTAAAAAATTAAGTTTGATAATGGCCATTTCCACATGCAATCTTTTGTTCCGGGCCATTTTGAATTGAATCTCGGCCTCGTTTAATAAATTTAAAGCACTTACCAAATACGGGGTGCTGATGGCTGCTGCCGTTGTTATATATTGTTCTCTCCAGCCTTCAATAGATTCTAATAATTTAGCACTTGCGGTATCTTTGCAAACCAATAAATTTCTAATAAAACTAGCTAAGCCATATAAGACCATATCTCCTTCAAATCCTTTTTGATTGATTTCATCATACAACAACATGGCACTCGTTAAATCCTGCTTGGTCAAGTGATCTAAGAGTGTAAAAAAATAAGCTTCGTCTAAAATATTCAAATGCTCTAAGGTATTGGCATAGGTTAATTCGCCATTAGAGAAACTAACAATTTTATCCAAGATGCTAAGGGCATCTCGCATACAACCTTCACTTTTTTGTGCAATTAATTGCAATGCATTTTTTTCTGCTTTAATATGTTCTTTGCCAATGATCTCTTCTAAATGAAGTACCGTATCATTGTTATTGATGCGTCTAAAATCAAAAATTTGACACCTACTTAAAATGGTAGGCAATATTTTATGCTTCTCTGTGGTGGCTAAAATAAAGATGGCATAAGGAGGTGGCTCTTCCAAGGTTTTCAGAAATGCATTGAAGGCACTGGTACTTAACATGTGCACCTCATCTACAATGTATACTTTGTATTTTCCAGCTTGTGGTGCAAAACGTACTTGTTCAACTAAGGTTCTAATATCATCCACTGAATTGTTGCTGGCCGCATCTAACTCATGAATGTTTAAACTGCCGCCCTTCTCAAAAGAAACACAAGAGGCACATTCGTTGCAGGCTTCTCCTTCCTTGGTGACATGGGTGCAATTGATGGTTTTAGCTAAAATTCTGGCACAGGTAGTTTTACCCACCCCTCTTGGACCGCAAAATAAAAAGGCATGGGCCAAATGGTTATTTAAAATGGCATTCTTTAAGGTCGTCGTAATGTGCGACTGTCCCACCACTGTATTAAAGTTTTGGGGCCTATATTTTCTAGCTGAAACAACAAAATTTTCCATACTTGACGCGCAATATACACATTCAAAATCAAAAGTATTCACCTTGGAATTAAATCTTATCCCCTAATTATAAATAGCGAATTGAGCTTAGGATTTGGTGCTGTAATCCATCATGGGATGCCTTTCAAAAGGGTTGGCATTTGTATCAAAATTATATCTGTAGGTAACCATTTGTCTGCTGGGAAGGGCGCCCAAGCTTTTGTAAATATTGACCATTTTGGGGTTCCAGTCGGCAGCCCAACCCATTTCGTATTGTTGGTAAATTTTGGTCTCCTTCAACCACAAATCGCAGGCATAAATTAAAAAACTATCTATGCCCAAGGCTTGGTATTTAGGCACCACTCCAAAAGCCAAGCCAGTTAATTTGGAATTGGACTTGTTCCATTTCATCCACCATAAATGCAATTTTTGCAAAAGTCCTAATTGGCCATTGAAATATTTAAAATACTGGTTTAGATCTGGAATATTAATAAACATAGCAATGGGCTCTTCTTTGTAATAGGCAAACCAAATTACTTTTTCATCCATCACTGCTTTAAGCGTATTGAATAGTTGTATAACTTGATCATAGCTAATTGCTTTGGCTTCCCCATGTTGCCCCCATGCACTATTGTAGATATGCACAAAATCTTGCGCAAATTTTTCCAAATTTTTTTTATCTAAATGCAAAGCCGAATAATCGGGCTTGGCTTTAAATTTATTATAACGCTCTTCAAAACGGGGTGGCAGGGGTTCACCTAAGTCTTGTTTGTAATAATATTGGTTGTAAAAATTTTCAAATCCATATTGGGTCAATAAATTTTCATAATAGGGTGGGTTGTAGGACATGCCATACATGGGGGCTTGCTCGAAACCTTTGACCATTAGTCCCCACCATTTGTCTCTGTCACCAAAATTAATGGGGCCGTCCATCGCCTGCATGCCATTTTCTGCAAGCCAATTTTTAGCCGTATCGAAAAGCAATTGGGCGGCATCAAAATCATCTGTGCAATCAAAAAAACCAATACAGCCAACCGGAAATGCAGTGCCCTTATTTTTATAGCTTGAATAATAAAAAGCAGCAATGCGCCCAATGAGTTTGCCTTCTTTGTTTTCAAGCAACCATCTTTTGGCATTGCCTTGTTGGAATAATTTGTTTTTGTTTTTGTCAAACACTTCAGCCACCTCTTTATTCAAGGGTCTAATGTAATTTGGATTGCCTTGATGGATTTGGGCATTGATTTCAACAAAAGCATTGGCTAGTGCAGCCGAATTGACTTCAACAATTTTCATTGCTTGAAATTAGAAATTTTTTAAGACACTTAAGGCAAATAGACCAGCTGTTTCTGTTCTGAGGCGAGTGGGGCCCAAATGAATGGCTTGGCATCCATGCTGAAGGGCTAGTTCAATTTCGAAGGGGCTAAAATCACCTTCAGGGCCAATCAATAAAAGACAATCCAGATGCGCCTTTATTTTTTTGATGTCTAATTTATCTCCTGCTTCGCAATGGGCAATTAATTTCTGTGCATTTTTTTGCTGCACTATAAATTCTTTAAATTTAATAGGGTTGGTCAAATTGGGCAGCCAAGTTTGTTGACTTTGTACCATGGCCGATTGTACAATATTTTGCATTCTGTCCAACTTGAATTTTTCAAAAATGGTTCTTTCACAAATCATGGGAACAATTGAATTGACACCCATCTCTGTTGCTTTTTCTATCAGCCATTCTAGACGCGTAACATTTTTTAATAAAGCAATGCCTAAAATTAAATTTTGTGTAGGGGCTGGCATTTGTTTTTCTGATAGAATGGTAACGATCGTATTTTTTTTGTGCGGCAGTTGAATCTTGGCTTCAAATAAAAAACCATTGCCATTGGTTAAATCAATGCGCGCATTTTCTTGCATTCTCAACACTTGTATGCAATGTTTGCTGCTGATTTCACTTAAGGTAAAACTGGTATTGCCTGAAATTAAATTAGGTTCGTAGAAATAAGGGACAGGCATAAGGATAGATTTTAAAAAGGCTGATCGTCGTTGATGCCTTCGTCAAATTCACCACCATTCATTTTGCTGCCTTGAATAAAAAAGCGTCCACCATCTGCAGCGCCGCCATTATTGGCGCCAGTTTGAATAGGCTTGTAATTGCTGCCCAAACCTGGAATGCCGCTATCGCCTTCCCATTCTTCAAAACGTTGAATGTCTAAATTGGCTCTTAGTTTAATTAAATCCAATCGACCGTTTCTATGTTTGGCGATTCTAATATGCGTTTCGCCCTGCGTACTTTCGCCCATTTCATTGCTCATCACTTCATAATATTCTGGACGATAAATAAACATCACCATATCCGCATCTTGCTCAATGGCGCCCGATTCACGTAAGTCACTCAACTGTGGCATCTTACTTTCTTTTCTGGTTTCTACCGCACGACTTAATTGAGATAAAGCAATGATGGGAATATTCAATTCCTTGGCCAAAGCTTTCAAACTTCTTGAGATATTACTAATTTCTTGCTCACGATTTGAATTTCTATCGCCTGACCCACTCATCAATTGCAAATAGTCAATGATAATTATTTTAACATGATGCTTGTTCACCAATCTTCTGGCCTTGGCCCTGAATTCAAAAATATTCAATGCAGCTGTGTCATCAATATAAATAGGGGCTTGTTCTAATTTTTTTATACCCTTGCTGTGCAGTTGTTGGTATTCGTAATCTTCCAGTTTACCTCTAGAAATTTTTTCCATTTTAATTTCACTCTCCGCACTTAAAACACGTTGCACCAATTGCGAAGCGCTCATCTCCAAACTAAAAAAGCCAACCGCTTGTGGTTTGGTAGGATGCAATGCAGCATTGCGCGCCAAGTTTAAGGCAAAAGCAGTTTTACCCACAGAAGGACGTGCTGCTAAGATGATTAAATCAGTAGGTTGCCAGCCATAAGTAATTCTGTCTAAAGAAGTGAAACCACTAGGTACACCAGAGATTTCATCTTTCTGTGTTCTTAATAAATCAATTCTTGTTACCGCATGCGCCAAGGCATCTCCAATATCCACGAAATTTTTCTTCAAATAATTATTGGTGATGTTGAACATTTTTGTTTCGCTATCATCGAGTAAATCAAAAACATCTGTACTATCCTCGTAAGCATTGGCAATCACCTCGCCACTAATTCTAATGAGTTCTCTTTGTATAAATTTTTGTAAAACAATTCTTCCATGTGCTTCTATATTGGCAGTAGATACCACCACATTGGTCAATTTAGAAATATAATAAGCACCACCAATCATGTCCAATTGCTCTCTGGTTTTTAATTCTTCAACCATGGTGAGCATGTCAATGGGCATGTTTTTTTGTTGCAAGCCTTGCATGGCCTCAAAAATCATTTGATGCGCCTCCACATAAAAACATTCCGGCTTTAAAATTTCAGTAATGGTATCAAAAGCACTTTTGTCTAATAGTATGGCACCTAATACAGCTTCTTCCAATTCTCTTGCTTGTGGTGGTATTTTTCCATACATCATGGAGCTAACATCCACCGAAGTAGTTTTCCTTTTTGTTCTATTGGTATTTATATTGGGGAGGGCCATATTGAATCAACTATTTTCTACTGCGAAAATCAACCCAAATTGGGACTTCATGAAATTTAGTTTTGCAAGGGGCTTATGCACAGGTG
>Ga0114960_10003626_pt1 | contig 11748 bp, 10 predicted proteins | sample C_130625_MF_Meta_FD_92637 | JGI IMG/M metagenome (GOLD analysis project Ga0114960, IMG submission 92637) | Freshwater microbial communities from Lake Croche, Canada to study carbon cycling - C_130625_MF_MetaG | ecosystem: Environmental > Aquatic > Freshwater > Lake | place: Lake Croche, Canada... | reverse complement strand
CAGCTGCGCTGGGCTCAACCCCAAAACTTGGGCCAACTGGCCCATCTCGGCCACCAAAGCCATGTTGCGCGCCAGGTTGTCGCCCTTGAAGCGGGGGTGGATGCGGCGGCGGTCATGGGGCGCCAGGTCGTCATAGCTTTGGATATCGCCCGTGAGCAAGCCCCGGCCCAAGGGCGAGTAGCCCACAAAGCCGATGCCCAAACGGCGGCAAGCGGGCAAGACCGCGTCTTCGGCCTCGCGGCACCACAGCGAGTACTCCGACTGCACGGCGGTGAGCGGGTGCACGCGGTGGGCGCGCTCGATGGTGGCCACACCGGCCTCGCAAATGCCCAGGTAGCGCACCTTGCCTTGCGCCACCAAGCGGGCCATCGCGCCCAGGGTGTCTTCAATCGGCACTTTGGGGTCGACGCGGTGCAGGTAATACAGGTCAATGTGGTCGGTGCCCAGGCGCTTCAAGCTCGCTTCGCAGCAAGCCTGCACATATTCGGGCCGCGCATCGGTGGCTTTGCTGCCATCAGGCAAGGTGATGTTGCCAAACTTTGAGGTCAGCACCACTTGGTGGCGACGTGCGCCCAGGGCTTGGCGCAACCAGGTTTCATGCAAACCGTTCCAGTAGGCGTCGGAGCTGTCCAAGAAATTCACGCCCAGCGCCAGCGCTTGGTCGATCAGGTCATTGAACACCTTTTGACCCGTGGCGGTGAAGTCGTTGGCGCCCATGCTGTGGCCCAAAGCGATGGCCGAAACAGGCAAGCGGGCGGAGCCGAGGTGGCGGGTTTGCATGGTGTTTTTTTGCGCACAGCCGAGTGGCGTGCAGCGGGAATTTTTGATGACAAGGATATTAGCGCCCACAGGTCGGTATCGGGTCGGCACAGCATCAGGGTTTGCACGGTGCAGGGATGACGGGGTGTTTTAATAGGTACCCCTCACCATCAGGATGTTTGGCGATGCAAATCTGCGTTTTGGACGACTTGTTGGACTCGGTTCGGCATTTGCACTGCATGCAAAAACTGGCTGCGCACCGCGTGACCATTTGGAACGACCACACCACCGACGTCGATGTGCTCGCGCACCGGCTGGTGGACACCGAAGTACTGGTGCTCATGCGCGAGCGCACGCCCATCCACGCCGATTTGTTGGCGCGTCTGCCGCGCTTGAAAATGATCAGCCAAATCAGCGTCTACCCACACATCGACATCGATGCATGCACCCGCTACGGTGTGGTGGTGTGCTCCAACCTGTACCCTGGTGCACCGCGTTTCACCACCTTGCATGCCACCGCCGAATTGACCTGGGCATTGTTGATGTTGGCCATGCGCCGCTTGCCCGAGCAAATGGCTTCGCTGCGCCAAGGCCGCTGGCAAACCAGCGCGGGTTTGAATTTGCGTGGCCGCCTTTTGGGGGTGTGGGGTTACGGGCGCATTGGCCAAGTGGTGGCCGGCTATGGCAAGGCCTTTGGCATGCGCGTGTGGGTGTGGGGCAGCGCAGACAGCCGCGAGCGCGCCGTGGCCGACGGTCACCAAGCCGCCGACAGCGTGGACGCGTTTTTCAGCCAAAGCGATGTGGTGAGCTTGCATTTGCGCTTGAACGCCACCACACGTGCCATCGTCACCGCCCGCGAGTTGGGCCTGATGAAGTCCAGCGCCGTGCTGGTCAACACCAGCCGGGCCGGGCTGATCGCGCCAGGGGCCTTGTACCAAGCCCTGGTGGCAGCGCGCCCCGGCATGGCAGCCATCGATGTGTTTGACCAGGAGCCGGTGACCGATGTGCACGACCCCTTGCTGCAACTGCCCAACCTGGTGGCCACGCCCCACATCGGCTACGTTGAGATGGACAGCTTAGAAGACCAGTTCAGCGAGATATTCGAGCAAGTTTTGCTGTGGCTGGCCGGGCTACCAGTGCATGTGGTCAACCCGCAGGTGTTGCAGCAGCAGGGCCTACAGCCCCCCGGTCAAGGTGGCGAAAACACCTCAGGTGTGGCGTAAAAGTCGCGCACGCCTTGTTCCATCTCGGGGGGTGGCTTGTTCCACAAAAAGCCCCGCCTTGAAACGCCATACCCGGCTTGGCGCATGTCAACCAGCATCTCCACCATGCGCAACATGGACAGGCGCGGATCAAGCACCAATGCACCTTGCATCTCGCGCACGCCTTGGCGCCACAGCAACTCAGCGATGATGGTTTGTCCCGGCAAGATCACATCCACGCCGTGTTCATGGATGGCGCGGTGGGCCGCTTGCTCAAACGCGGCCATGAAGCGTTCGGGCTTGCCGTTGACCGCGTCGCTCAAATCCACATAGCCGCAGTCCATGAAGATGTTGGGCGCGGCACGCGACTCCAGCCCTTGGTCGCGGATCATGGTTTGGATCACTGGGTTCATGTCGGGGTTGATGCAAATGAACGCAAACCGGCTGCCATGCATCAAGGCCGTGAGCATGGAGGCTTCTCCGTAGCCGATCACCGGAATGTCGACCACCGATTTGGCCACCTGCAGGCCTGGGTCTTGCAAGGCCCCAATCATCACCGCGTCAAAGCCTTCGCGCTCGGCGCGGCGCACGTTTTCGATGATTTGGGTTTCATGGAAGCGATGCAAATACGCATAATTGACCGCTCGCCCCGCAATTTGCAGCGCTTTGGCAGAGGCGTCATCGCGCACCCCGTGCACATCGATGGTGGTGCCGGGGCGCTGAAATTGGGCATAGTGCGCCAAGATCAGTTCTTTGTAACCGGGCAATGAATAGGTGGCAACGATGCCTTGTTCCCAGAGTTTCATGTTCAATTGGCCTTGATGTTGCCAACCTCAACCACCCGCTGCCAGCGGGTGAGGTCGGTCTTGATGTCATTGGTGAATTCTGCGGGGCTGTTGCCAATGGGGTTGATGCCCAGTGCCAACAAGCGATCGCGCACCGCCGGCTCTTTGAGCACCGTCACCAATTCGGTGTGTAACTTTTGAACGATGGCCGAGGGCGCATTGGCAGGCAACAAAATGCCCACCCACGATGCCGCCTCGTAGTCGCTCAAGCCTTGTTCCACAAAGGTGGGCACTTGAGGCAGCGCCGGGTTGCGCTTGGCAGAAGACACTCCAATGGGCACCAACTTGCCCGAATTGACAAAGGCAATGGCCCCGGCAATGCCAGGATAAGACAGCGGCACTTGGCCTGACACCGCGTCGAGCAAAGCCAGTCCGCCGCTCTTATAGGGCACGTGCAACATGTCCAAGCCGGTGCGCTGATTGAGCAGCTCACCAATCACATGGCTGGTGCTGCCCGCACCCCCGGTGCTGTAGGAAAGCTTGCCCGGATTGGCTTTGGCATATTTGAGCAAGTCGGCCAAGTTTTTGACCTGCAAGTTGGGGTTGGCCACCAAGAGCAAACCAAAATCCCCCAGCTTGCTCACGGGCGTGAAGTCTTTGAGCGTGTTGAAGGGCACGGCCGCATGGGTGAACGGATTGACCACCAAAGTGGCATCCAGACCAAACAGCAAGGTATAGCCATCGGGCGCAGAGCGCGCCACCAGCTGGGCGCCAATGTTGCCGTCCGCGCCGGGCTTGTTGTCCACCACCACCGACTGGCCCAAACGCTGACCGAGGCGATCGGCGATGGCACGCGCGCTGCTGTCGGTCGCCCCACCCGTGCCAAAGGGCACGATCAAGCGAATGGGTTTGTTGGGGTAGTCCTGCGCCCAGGCCATGCCGCCCAAGCCCATCAGCCAACCCATCACACAGGCCAGCACCCGGCTGCTCACTTTTTGTCGCATATGCAAAACCCTTGTTGTCCGCCGCTGATAGAAAAGATTTTGCAAGCTTCAATGGCAAAGGACATAGGGGTTTTACTGGGTCAACACCGCGCCCAGATCGCTCGCTAAAGTCATCAGAGTGCGCAGCGATTTGCCTCTGTGTCTAGCCATTTGTTCTATTGACAGGGGCAGGGCTTGCCTGCACCATCGAACGCAGTTTGGATCGCCATGATCCACACACCGCACCGGTCGCAGGGCGCCGCTTTTGGCGCATGGAGAAAGCATGGATCACCACAAGGTCGTCATGGTCACGGGGGCCGCGCAAGGCATTGGGCGCGCCACCGCTGAAAAGTTTTTGGCCCACGGCTGGAACGTGGTGGCCATCGACCAACAGGCCGAGGGCTTGTCCACCTTGCAAAGCGCAGCACCCGCCCAAGTGACCACCCTGGTGTTGGATGTCACAGACCAAGAAGCGCCCGAACAGGCGATGGCGCTGGTCAAACAACGCTTTGGCCGGCTTGACGCACTCATCAACAACGCGGGCATTGGCAAGTCCAAGGCCGTGCACGAAACCACCGATGCCGAGCTGGACCGGTTTTATGCCATCAATTTGCGCAGTGTGTTTCGCTTCTCGCGCGAGGCCTTGGGCCTGATGGCGTCTGGCGCTTGCATGGTGCATGTGGCGTCCACCTTTGGCCTGGTGGGCAACCCGGTGGCGTCGTCTTACGCCGCCACCAAAGCCGCACTGATGGGTTTGACGCGCCAAATGGCGGTGGACTATGGGCCGGGCGGCATTCGCATCAATGCCGTTGCGCCGGGCGTGATCCACACCCCCCTGACCGAGGCGCGCCTGGGCGACGCAGCGTTTCGCCGCTTGATGGTCAACACCACGCCTTTCCCGCGCATTGGCACGCCCCAGGACGTGGCCGGTGCGATTCACTTCCTGTGCTCGGAGGACGCCGGCTTTGTCAATGGCCATGTGCTGGTCATTGACGGGGGTTGGAGCGCCACCAACAGCGTGGGCACGCCAGACTGAAAAGGTGGTTTAAACATGTTTGTTCGCAACACGTGGTACGTGGCCGCTTGGGACCACGAGGTGGGTCGCCATTTGATGGCCCGCAAAATTTTGAACATCCCGGTGGTGCTCTACCGCACCGCAGCGGGCGCGCCGGTGGCCTTGGAGGACACCTGCCCGCACCGGTTTTACCCGCTGTCCAAAGGGCAACTGATTGGCGATGCGGTCGAGTGCGGCTACCACGGCTTGCAGTTCGATTGCAGCGGCCGCTGCCAGCGCGTGCCAGGGCAAGACAAAATTCCCGACAGCGCCAAGGTGCGCAGCTTTCCCGTGGTCGAGCGCTGGGGCTGGATTTGGATTTGGATGGGCGACCCGGCCTTGGCCGATGAGGGCTTGATCATCGACATCCCCCAGCTTCGCACCAAAGAGTGGGCGGTGTGTGCGGGCGAGCGCTTGCACTTCAAAGGCAATTACACCTTGATGACCGACAACTTGCTCGACCCCTCGCACGTGAGCTATGTGCACCGGTCCACCTTTGGCACCAACGAAGAAGCCCAATTGCCGGTGAAAACCACCCAGCATGGGCACTTTGTCACGGTCAGCCGCATGGTGCCCGACAAGCCCCCGGCACCTGTGTTCAAGCGCTTTGGCAACTTCAAAGGCAATGTGCACCGCTGGCAGGTGTACCGGGTGGCTCCTCCGTCTTTGTGCATCATCGACACCGGCTCGATCGACGCCACGGGCGACGACGGCTCCGCGCTGGACTTGGCCGAGGACAGCTTGACGCGCATGGTCAGCCTGCCCGAGGGCGACCCGCGCCAAATGCTGGCCATCCGTGGGTTTGACTTCATGACCCCAGAGACCGACAACAGCACCCATTACTTTTGGTTTTTGATCCGCAACTTTGGCCTCACCGACCGCTACATCGAGCGCCAAGTGGTCGACCAAGCCACGTTGGCTTTCAAAGAAGACTTGGTGGTGGCCGACGCCATCCAAGAACGCATCGATAGCGGCATCTTGCCCAAGCCCACCCATTTGCGCATGGACGCGGGGCGCGCGCAAGCGCACATGTTGCTCGAGCGCATGATCGCCGCTGAGCAAGCAACCCAAAGCGGTCAGCCATGAAAAAAGTCATTTGCGTGGTCGGCTCCCAAGGCGGGATTGGTGCGGCTTTGTGCGAGCGGCTGCAAGCCCATTACCAAATCATTGGCATGGACGTTGACGGGCCCATTCCCATCGACTTGGCCGATCCCGCCAGCATTGAGCGGGCATTTGCCAGCGCGCGCCAAATCGCGCCACACATTGACGCACTGGCACTGACCGCGGGCATTTTGCATTTGGACAAACTGACCAACCTGAGCTTGGCCGAATGGAACCGGGTGATGGCCATCAACTTAACCGGCCCCTTTTTGTGTTGCCAAGCCGCTCAAACGTGGCTGCGCGATGGCGGCCGCATGGTGTTGACCGGCTCTTTGGCCGGGCGCACCGGGGGCGTGCTGACCGGGACTGCTTATGCGGTGTCCAAAGGGGGCATTGAAAGCCTGACCAAATCCATGGCCCAAGAGCTGGCGCCGCGGCGCATCACGGTCAACTGTGTAGCGCCCGGCGGTGTCGACACGCCCATGGTGCGTCGCAACCCACCCGCCTCCGTGCAAATGTTGGAGGCGGCCACCCCACTCAAACGCTTGGGCTCGCCCCACGAGATCGCAGCGGCCATGGCGTTTTTGCTCAGCGATGACGCGGCCTACATCACCGGCGAGGTGCTGGCCGTCAATGGCGGCATCCGCATGGACTGAGCACACATCTCTGAACCCAACACAAGCAAGGCCCACATGACTTCTGCCACCCAACCCACGACCATGACCCGGCGCTTGCGCGAGCTCTTGGCGCGCCCCCAAGCCCTGATGGCACCGGGCGCGGCGGACGCCTTGACGGCACGGCTGGTGGCGCGCCAAGGTTTTGAGGCCATCTACATGAGCGGCGCGGGCACCACCGCCGTGCGTTTGGGCATGCCCGACATCGGCTTGCTGACCATGGGCGAAATGGCCGACAACGCGCAGCGCATTGCAGAAGCTTCCGGCCTGCCCCTGGTCGCCGATGCCGACACCGGTTACGGCGGGGTGATGAATGTGCGCCGCACGGTGCGCGCCTATGAGCGCGCGGGCGTGGCCGGCATCCACATTGAAGACCAACAGTGGCCCAAGCGCTGCGGGCATTTGGCTGGCAAATCGGTCATCCCGGTGGGCGACATGGTCAGCAAGGTCAAGGCCGCCACCGACGCGCGCCACGACGACGACTTTGTCATCATTGCCCGCACCGATGCCTTGGCGGTGGAAGGCTTTGAGGCCGCCATGGCGCGCTGCCACGCTTATGCGCAAGCGGGTGCTGACATGATCTTCATGGAAGCCCCCTCACAGCGCGAACACCTTGAAGCCGTGCCCCAGCAAATCAAGGTGCCCACGCTCTACAACATGGCGTCCAGCGGCAAGACGCCTTTTTTGGGCATCGACGAGATTGGCCGCATGGGCTACAAGTTGGTCATCTACCCCAACTTCGCTTTGCTGTCGGCCATCAACGCCATCGAAAAAACCCTCGCCACCTTGCACCAAACCGGAACGGTGGCCGAGATTGCGCCGCACATCACCAATTTCCAACAGTTTTTTGACCTGCTGGGCATGCGCGAAGTGCAAGCCTTGGAAGCCCGCTTTGGGGTGGACGACACGCACCGCGTGGGCTACTGAATCCATCCAACCGCCACGCCCCTGACCTTCACCGATAGGAACCCCCATGTCACAACACAGTTACACCAAAGGCCTGCACGATCTGGGCCGTGGCCACTTTGCTTATCTGGTGCCCGATGGCAGCTGGGGTTGGTCCAATGCCGGCTTGATCGAAGACTCTGGCCAAACCATGCTGGTGGACACGCTGTTTGACCTGAAGATGACCGCCGACATGCTCAAAGCCATGCGCTCTGCAGTGCCCGCGAGTTCGCAAATTGGGGCTTTGATCAACACCCACGCCAACGGCGACCACACCTTTGGCAACCAACTGGTGGAGGGCGCGCGCATCATCGCCTCGCAAGCCTGCGCCGAAGACATGAAACTGCGCCCGCCCGAAGAGCTGGCCCGCTGGGGCCGCGAATGGCCCACCATGGGCATTGCGGGCCAATTTTGGCAAGAGGTGATTGGCTCGCGCTTTGATTTTGAGGGCATCCACTTGACGCTGCCAACCGAAACGTTCTCCGGGCAAATGAACCTGCGCGTGGGCAACAAGGAAGTTCAATTGATCGAAGTGGGCCCAGCCCACACGCGGGGTGACGTGCTGGTCTATGTGCCCGAAGACCGCATCCTCTACACCGGCGACATGCTGTTCAACGGCGGCCACCCCGCCATTTGGGCCGGCCCTGTGAGCAACTGGATCAAGGCCTGCGATTTGATGCTGTCATGGGACTTGGAAGCGGTGGTCCCCGGCCACGGACCGATGACCGACAAAGCGGGCATCCGTGAATTTCGCGACTACCTGATCTACATTTTTGAACAAAGCCGCATTTGCCACGCCAACGGCATGACGTTTGAACAAGCCGCCGATCACATGTCTTTGGACCGCTGGGCCCACTTGGCCGAAGACGAGCGCATGTATGTCAATGTGTTTGCCTGCTACCGCGAGCTCGGTGGCATGGAGGGGCCCAAGCCCAACTTTGAACAGATGTACCAGCTGATGGCCAAGAAACACTTTTCCAAACAAGCTGGCCATGGGCACCACGACCATGGCCATGGCCACGATCACAAGCATTGATCGCTGTCAGCCGGTGGTGTAGTCGTCGCGGTTGAAGACCCGCGTCATTTCCCAGTAGTCCACCATGCGCCAAGGCGAGGTGGCAAACACCCGCCCACGCTTGTTTTTGTACCAACTGCCAACGCCCTTGTGCGACCACACCATTTGGCTGTGGATGTCGTCCACGCGTTGGTTGAACGCATCGTGGACGTCGGGCTTGCAGTCCAAGCTGGTGTAGCCGCCTTCGAGCATGTCGCGCAAGGCCAACAACAAATACCGCGCTTGGCATTCGCTGAAGAATATGGCGCTGCCGCCATGGGCCAAAGTGGTGTTGGGCCCAAACATGACGAAAAAGTTGGGAAAGCTGGGCACCGTCAAGCCCATGTAGGCGCGCGGGTCGTCGTCGCCCCAGCGCTCGCGCAAACTGCCCTGCCGACCTTGGATGTGCATCGGCCAGGTGATGCGCCCGGCCTGAAAGCCAGTGGCCAACACCAAGGTGTCCAAGGCATGCTCTTGCCCGTCGCGGGTGCGCACCCCATGGGGCAACACGCGCTCAATGCCGTCGGTGACCAAAGCCACCTTGGGGTTGGTCAGCATGCGGTACCAATGGTTGTCGCGCAGCATGCGTTTGCCGTAGGGCGGAAACATGGGCACGGCTTTGCGCACCAGCTCGGGGTCCCCGCCCACCTCATGGGTGATGTGCGCGATCAGGTTTTGGCGGATTTCATGGTTGGCTGCGTTCAGCGACAAATCCGGTTGCGCCCAATTGGGGTCGACTTTCAAGTGGGGGTACAAGCCGTCTGCTGAGGCCCAAAACAACTGAAAGCGATACCACTGCGCATAGTGGGGCAGGTTTTTGAGGGCCCATTTTTTGCCCTCGCTGACCTCGGAAAAGTACAGCGCGTTTTTGATCGCCCAGTGTGGGCTGCGCTGAAAGATGGTCAACTGGGCCACATCATCGACGATCGAGGGGCCCACCTGCATGCCGCTGGCACCGGTGCCAATCATGCCCACGCGCTTTCCCTTCAGGGGCGCGCCATGGTCCCAGCGGGCGGTGTGGAATTGGGCCCCTTTGAAATCATCCAAGCCGGGCAAGTCTGGGATGGCAGGGATGTTGAGTTGACCCACGGCACTGACCAGCACCTGTACCTTGAGCATGCTGACCACACCGTCGGGCCCACGCACCTGAACTTGCCACAGTTTGTCTGCCTCCACCCACTGCGCAGCGGTCACCTCGGTGCGAAACCGCACATGGCGGCGAATGTCAAAGCGGTCCGCGCAGTCTTCCAGGTATTTCCAAATTTCGTTGCGCGGTGAAAAGTAGCGCGACCACTCGTGGTTGGGGGCAAACGAGTATTGGTAAAAGTGGTTCGGCGTGTCCACGCCACAACCGGGGTAGCTGTTCTCCAACCAGGTGCCCCCCACCGAGGCATTGCGCTCGATGATCTCAAAGGGAATGCCCAACTCTTTGAGCTTGACGCCGGTGCCGATGCCCGACTCGCCCGCACCAATGATGAGCACTTTGAAGTTTTGCAGCACTTGCTCGCTGGGCCGTTGGCGCCAATGCACCTCCAAGGCCGGGGTTTGCCCCAGGCGCATTTCGTGGTGGATCAAGGGCAGGTATTCGTCGGGCACGGTCTGCCCCACGCAAGTGTTCATCATGCGGTGCAACACCCCCTCGTCGGGCAAGGGTGCATCCGTTGTCCCTGAGGCACGCGCCTGCAAAAACACATTGAACTTGTCCAGCAATGCCGTCTTCAAGGGTGCAGGCACCTCTTCATGGAAAGCCCAAGGCCCCTTGATGAAGGGGCGATAGGTTTCCAAGGCTGGTGTGTCACCACTGAGGTGCACGTACGACATCAGCAATGGCGCAAAGTCCGCTTGCGCCAGCATGGGTCTAAAGTCCAAGGTAGGCCTTTTTCAACCGGGGATTGCTGGCAATCTCAGCAGCGCTGCCGCTCAGGCTGAAGCTGCCGTTTTCCAAAACGTAGGCGCGGTCGGCAATGGCCAAGCTTTGCACCACGTTTTGCTCGATCAAGATGACCGTGACGCCCTCAAGGCGAATGCGTTTGATCATCGCAAACATCTCCTGCACCATCATGGGCGACAGGCCCAGCGAAGGCTCGTCCATGATCAGCAAGCGCGGCTCGCCCATCAGCCCGCGCCCAGTGGCCAGCATTTGCTGCTCGCCGCCCGACAAAGTGCCGGCGAGCTGGGGCAGCCGCTCTTGCAAGCGTGGGAACCAGTTGAGGATTTTTTCCAGGTTGCTGGCGCGACGGGCTTTGGCCCGCTGGTAGCTGCCCAACTCCAAGTTTTCCAGCACCGTGAGGTTGGGGAATATCAGGCGACCCTCGGGCACTTGGATGAGCCCGCGCGAGACAATGGCATTGGCATCGACGCCTTGCAGGGATTCGCCCAAAAAAGTGATCTCGCCTTGCGTGTGCGGCACCAAGCCACACAGCACATTGTTGAGGGTGGTTTTGCCCACCCCATTGGAGCCCAGCACCGCCACCACTTCGCCCTCGGCGATCTGCATGTCAATGCCGCGCAGCACGCTCAATGCGCCATAACCGGCATGGATGTTGCGCACCTCAAGCATCGGCAGCCCCATGGCCCAAATAGGCCTCGATCACCTGCGGATTGGCGGTGATTTCTTGTGGTGTGCCGTTGGCAATCATGCGCCCATTGTTGAGCACATAGATGTGGTCAGACAAGCTCATCACCGCCTGCATCAAATGCTCGATGAGCAACACCTCGACCCCGCTGTCGCGGATGGTGCGAATCACCTCGGTCATCTCGCTCACCTCGGTGGGGATCAGGCCGGCCATCACCTCATCGAGCAACAACAAGCGCGGCTCGGTGGCCAAGGCCTTGGCCAACTCCAGGCGCTTGCGCCCGGCAATGGTCAAAGACTGCGCCGGTTTGTCGAGCATGTCTTGCATGCCGATTTTGGCGGCCAAGGCGCTGGCCTTGTCCAGTGCCGCCGACCGGTTGCGCTCGCGCAAGTGCGCGCCCACGGCGATGTTCTCGCGCACGGTCAAACCGGCAAAGGGCTGCACAATTTGGAAAGTTCGCACCAAGCCCAGACGGCAAATGTCAAAAGGCTGCATGCCGGTGATGTCTTGGCCCAAAAAGGTGACGCGGCCCTCGTCTGGGGTGACAAAGCCCGAGACAATGGCAAACAAGGTGGTTTTGCCCGCGCCATTGGGGCCGATCAGGGCCGTGATCTT
>Ga0114960_10003622_pt1 | contig 11756 bp, 8 predicted proteins | sample C_130625_MF_Meta_FD_92637 | JGI IMG/M metagenome (GOLD analysis project Ga0114960, IMG submission 92637) | Freshwater microbial communities from Lake Croche, Canada to study carbon cycling - C_130625_MF_MetaG | ecosystem: Environmental > Aquatic > Freshwater > Lake | place: Lake Croche, Canada... | reverse complement strand
CGAGTGGTTCCCAAAAAGTGAACGCGCCTTGGCGACGGGCATTTTCAATTCGGGATCCAATGTGGGGGCCATGATTGCCGCGCTCTTTGTTCCCTGGTGCCTCATTCATTTCGGTGACGAGCATGGCTGGAAGATGGCCTTCATCCTCACCGGTGCGGTCGGCTTCTTGTGGCTGATCTTCTGGTTCTGGCTCTACAATCCGCCCGCAAAGGAGAAGCGTCTTTCGAAGGCGGAGTATGATTACATCAATGCTGATCAGGACGAGAGCAAGGGGCAGATTGCTCAAGACGATCGCACAGGGAAGAGGTTCTCCCTGACTCTCTTTTCGTTTTCTGGCCGGATGTCGCTCGCTGGGTGCATCGGGCTTCATGTCATGATCCTGTTCCTGGGTCTTTTCATTTACTTTATCTCGACGATGTTCCCGAGCCTGAATCACACGACGGCCATTGCTCTCTATGGAACGACGGGTGCGATTGCCCTTCTTGCAAGTCTCTCGGCTTTGACCCGCCGCTGGCATGATATCGTGGCGATCCGGGAGGGATCCACGAGATCGGGAGTTGTTGGCGACGCTCCAAAAACAGGAGTGCTCGGATATCCTCAGACCTGGGCTTTCTTCTTTGGAAAATTCATGACTGACGGCATCTGGTGGTTCTATCTTTTCTGGTTACCTGATTACCTCAAGAAGCAGTTCGGCATGACCAAGCACGAAGTGATGATCCCAACGTTCATCGTCTACGGAGTGGCAATCATCGGCAGTATTTACGGAGGCAGCATTCCCCTGACGTTGATGAAACGAGGGATGCCGACCTATCAGGCACGCATGACAGCCATGTTCCTGATAGCCCTCTGCCCGCTGAGCGTGCTGACCACCCAGTATTTCGCGAATGTCAGCCACTTCGGCCAACTTGCATCAACTTTTGCCATTGCCATCATCTGCATTGGTGCCGCAGCTCACCAAGCGTGGTCGGCCAACCTCTTCACTACCGTCTCGGACATGTTCCCAAAGAAATCCGTCGGGTCGGTGACAGGCATCGGTGCCATGGCGGGAGGTCTTGGCGGGGTGATCATCCTCAAACTCTCGGGAACATTGACCGACACGTTCAAGGACACCCCCCAGCACGCCTACTTCATCATGTTTGTGATCTGTTCCCTCAGCTATCTCACGGCTTGGGGCATCATGAAGATCCTTGTTCCACGACACCAACCAATCACCGACCTGTAATTCCCTTAATCTCCTCAATTCATGAAATCATCCCTTGCTCTGCCAGTCATCCTGTTACTGTCTACATGCTCTGCATGGTCACAGAGTCCCGAGGCTACAGCCCCGGTCCAATCTCCAGACCCATCAACAGCTTCAGCTGCCTCCGATACCTCTACGCCCGAAGCCACCGAGTTTCTCAATCCTCCTGCCGGTGTTGAGACTCGCGGAGATGTCTCCTACCTACCCGAGGGTAGAAAGGAAAAAATGGACCTCTACATCCCCAAAAACCGTCCTGCAGGAACGCTCTCCCCAGCTGTTCTTTTAATACATGGGGGGGGCTGGACAGGTGGAGACAAGCGTCAGGCCCGTGAGATGGAGATTGGCACCACCCTTGCAGAAAATGGATTCGTTGCCGCCAGCATCAACTACGCCCTGAAGTCCGCCGGGAAATACCCCATCAATCTTCAGGACTGCAAAAACGGCATCCGTTATCTTCGAGCCCACGCGAAGGAACTCGGAATCAATCCGAACAAGATCGCTGTCCTTGGAGGATCGGCAGGTGGTCACCTCGCTCTCATGGTTGGTTACACCTCCGGCGATGCTTCTCTAGCGCCGACATCCCCTTATCCCGATTTTGCAGACAATGTCTCCGCCGTGATCGATATGTACGGGGTCACCGATATTGGGAACCGGAAAAAGACGGATAAGGATGGGAATCCCCTGGAACTTAGGGGCGTAGATTCCCAAGTAAAAAAGATTTTTGGGGAGACTGATAGCGACTGGAAGAAGGCCTCACCAATCACGTATGTGCGCAAGGATGTCCCTCCGACACTTATTCTCCAAGGAAAGAGGGACACGACTGTTGATCGTGACCAATCCCAGAGTCTCTACGACGCCCTGATCAAGGCTGGAGCTGTCACGGAAGTCATCTATCTCGACAAAGCCGGACACACCTTCTCTTTCAAGTACGCTGCTGCCAAGGCCAAGAAGCCTCTGGAACGTGATATCGGCCCCGAGGTCATTGCCTTCCTGAAGAAACATCTCGGTAATTCGTAGTGAAGCGGCACTTCCGGCCACTGGGTTGCTCGCTGTCAGGAATCGGTTTTTGCTTAATCTCCATCCAAGGACTGGCAGCCTCGGAATCCGTTATTATCAGCGAAAAGGTAATCGGGCATACTCCATCCGTTATCGGCATCAACACGGGAGAGATGCCGCGAGAATCGGCATTCCCCGAATGGGTGAGGGCCCTCGGGGTCAATGGCGTACGGCTGCGTCTGGGGGTTAAGCCTGGAGAATCAAAAGGCCCCAGCATTGCTTCCGAGGTGGAGCTGATGCTCCTGATAAAAAAACTTCGGGACAATGCCGAGGCCGAGACGCCTAAGTTATGGAAGCATCCCGAATCAACGGCGGGCGAGTCCCTTGATGCCCTTCGTCATGATGAGATTGAACTCTTGGCCACCATCACCTGCCCGTTCTCTTTCAAGCTTCTCGGACCCGAAGGACAAACGGACTGGTCGGCCGCCTGGAAATTCTGGTCGGCTTACTACGCGCAGGCCTACCAGTTGGCCCGTCGGCACGACGTTTGCCGTTTCCAGCTCTTTAACGAACCGGACCATGCTGCAAGCATGAAGCTGACCCAAGCTGAATACTCGGTGCGCCTCAGGATCGGCTCGGATGCCATTCAGGCGGCTTTGGAAGATGTCTCCAAAGTTACTGGCAAGAAACTCGATCCCCTGATCTCCGCTCCCTGTACGGCCAGCATCAAGGCCTTTGAATCCCGTGGAAAGCCCGATACGAGGGATTCTCAGATAGGCTGGGGTCGTCTCAGCATGAGGGACCGCCACATCCGCTTGGATGGTAAAACAGACCCGGCGTATTCCCAGTTCCAGCAATACGCTTATCAACAGTACAGCGTCAGACCGGCGAACTTCTTGACGCAGTTGACGGAACTCAGAAACCAGGTGACCGAAGCCAATGGAGGGAGGCCCTTTCCGATCATCATGTCCGAGTACAACGTGCATACGGCCAAGGACTTTTCAAAACTTCCGACCACGCTTGATTCCCCCAAGGAGTTTTCCGCCCTGGGATCCATGGCCACGGTCATCGCAGGGTCAGGATTGGACGAGGTCTATTTTTTCCGCCTGACCCTGAGCGTGAATCCCGAGAACAATCAGGTAAAGAAAAACGGGATCCACCAAGTCAACGAGTCAGGCCCCATTCCAGAGATTACGGGCACGACCCGAGCCGCCGAGGTGATCAGGCTCGCCGCCAGTGCTTTGACAGGAAGCCGTGAACTCCTGGCCACGAAAGCAACGGACGAGATCAGAAGCGCCGCCACGCTCAAGAATGGTGTGCTTCAAGTCCTGCTAGCTAGAACCAACTCCGTCGCTCAGTCTGCTGTCCAACTGAAGCTTCCGCCGCTGAAAGGCGGACACCTTCTTACCTACCAGAGCGTTACCGAAGAGACGTTCGGCACCACCGCGATTCTTCAGGCGGAAGCGGATGGAGGAAGAGTGATCGTGCCGCTTCCTTCGGAATCGGTGGGGCTCCTCTCCGCCCGCCCGGTTGCCTCCACGTTGCCTCAAGTCATTGGGACGATAGGCTCTTGCTCCACGAGTGAAGGAAAGCTGCTGACCGGGGGAAAAGAACGCTCTCTCACCCTCTTGACCTTCCCTCCGATTGATGGATCAAAGAAGGAGTCGCTCTTTCTCCGACTCAAGAGTCGCTCTAGAAATTCCAATTCGGTTCCGATTCATCTTTATCTGACCGAGAAGACTTTCCTGCCCGGCGAACGTCAGGCAGTTTTACTCCCTATCTCTCGGAAGCCGCTTCCTCCCGAGGGGCAAAGCGGTTTGAACGTCGAGGGATTGGGCCGAGGTTTGGACCTGATCGGAGGTTTTACGGTGAACCCCGACGAAAGCGACACGCTGGTTGAAGTCACCCGTTCTCTCAACCGTACGGGTGCAAAAAAACAATACTCACTCATTCTCTCCCGCGACTTCCGTCAGCAAGGAGAGAAGATCGAAGATCAACCATTGGAGTGGCTTTCAGCAGAGATTATTGTATATCGTTGAGTAATTGCAGAATCGTTGCAAAAAAAAGCAAAGCTCCTACCCCCCTATGAGATTCAGTACCCCCTCGATTGTTTTTCTTACAGTCCTTTTAGCAAATGTCTCTGCGCAGGATGCTGTCACCGCAAGCAAATCTTCCGGTGCAAGACCCCTGCCCGACAAGGAGATCATCATTCAAGCTGTCGGCGAGAAGGAGAAAGAGTACAAGCCCCGGGCCACGCTTGCCCTCGATCAGTGGCCCGGAGCCACCGCATTGCCTGCGGATGCCGGTTTCGATAAATACGGTGGCCTCTTGGCCCGCACTCACACTGCAAACGGATATTTCCGCGTTGAGAAATTGGGCGATCGCTGGATGTTCATTGATCCGGAGGGTCATGAATATTACGACATCGCCGTTGCTGGCGTAAGGCCGAATCAGGGGGCGGCGGCAAAGCAGGCCCTTCAGGTGAAATTCGGCAACTTGGACAACTGGGCCAAGGAGACAACCGCCCTCTTGAAGAAGTACTCCTTCAACGGAACGGGGGGATGGTCGGATGACGCACTCCTTTCTAAGACCTCGGACCGACCCGTCTACACGATCATCCTGAGTTTCATGTCCACCTTTGCTAAGAACGAGCTTGGGGCAAGGATGGGAACGGGACACATGAAGTTTCAGAACGATTGCGTGCCTGTCTTTCACCCGAAGTTCGAGGCCTTTTGTGAAGACTATGCGAAGGAGAAGATCGAACCCCATGCGGGCGACCCCTACCTCCTCGGTTACTTCAGCGACAACGAGCTCACCTTCGTGATGGGGAAACTTGTCAACTACCTGCAGCTTCCCGAGGGAGACTCGGGTCATGATGCAGCTATGGCCTGGCTAAGGGAGCGTCATGGCAAGGATGCCACGGCGGCCCAAGTCACGCTTCAGGATGAAAAGGACTTTACCAAGGTCGTGCTCGAGCGCTACTACCGCATCGTCTCAGCCGCTATTAAGCGGCACGACCCGAATCATCTCTTCCTCGGGTCCCGCTTTTTCGGAAAAGACCGGCCCGTTCCCGAGGTCTTCCGAGCCTGCGGTCCTTATTGCGACGTTGTTTCGGTGAACTGGTATAACACATGGACTCCCAGTGAGGATGAGATCGGCACCTGGACCAAAGAATCGGGACGTCCGATCCTGATTACAGAATACTATGCCAAGGCGATGGACTCCGGGCTTGGGAACAAGAGCGGCGCTGGATTCCTCGTCCACACTCAGAAGGAGAGAGGGCTTTTTTACCAGAACTTTACCCTAGCCCTTCTGCGTTCCAAGGATTGCGTCGGGTGGCACTGGTTCCGCTATGCCGACAACGATCCCCGTTCCGCCAAGGAGGATCCCTCAAACCTCGACTCCAACAAGGGGATCGTGAACATGGACTATCAACCCTACCAGACCCTCCTCGACATGATGAAGCCAGTCAACGAGCGTGCCTTCGCACTGATGGACTACTTTGACGGTAAGAAGGCTGACAAGTAATCCCGAACAATTCACCCCCAACCATATGAATACAACCATGAACGAACTCTCTGGAAAAATCGCCCTCGTCACAGGAGGTGCGCGCGACATCGGTCGGGCTGTCTCGATTCGACTTGCCGAGCTCGGCGCCCTCGTCGCTGTCAATTACCGATCCAACCTCGAGGAGGCTGAGAAGACTGTCCGTCAGATCACCGACAAGGGTGGGCGGGCCATTGCGGTGCAAGGAAACGTGGTGATCGCTTCAGACATCGCCCGAGTTGTGGAGAAGGTCTCCGAGGAATTCGGAGGTCGGATCGATATCTTGGTGAATGTTGCGGGTGGTCTGATTGCCCGCAAAACCATCCTGGAGATGGATGAGTCGCATTGGAATTCCGTGATCGATCTAAACCTCAAGAGCGTCTTTCTTGTAACCAAGGCGGTCTTGCCGCTGATGCCCGATGGGGGGGTGATCGTCAACTTCTCTTCCCAAGCCGGTCGTGACGGCGGCGGTCCAGGGGCCAGCGCCTATGCGGCGGCGAAAGCCGGTGTGGCGAACTACTCACGCGCTCTTGCTAAGGAGCTTGCTCCCCGGAGGATCCGGGTCAATAGCGTGTCGCCCGGCATGATTGCTACCAAATTTCACGACACTTTCACCAAGCCCGAGGTGCGCGAGCGCGTCGCCTCCATGACGCCTGTCGGCCGTGAAGGAACTTCTGAGGAAGTCGCGGAGTTAACGGCATTCCTTGCATCGCCCAGATCGTCCTTCATTAACGGCGAGTCGGTTGAAATCAACGGAGGCATCTTCTTCTCGTAAGACGAAAAACTCCGCCCCCCCGGAACGATGATTCATAAACAGATTGGTCTGGCCCTCGCGCTGGCGTCCCTTTTTTCCCCCCTTGCCATGGGGGTTCTTCCACTCAGGGGCAATAATACAAACCCCGTCTCTGCTGACGGATCGGCCTCCCTTGCTCAGCCTGCATTAGCACCTGCAAAGCACCCCTGTCTGATGCTCACCCCCGATGGGGTTGACTCAATCCGTACCAACCTCGGCAAGGCGCCCCTCTTTGATGCGGCCTTGGCGGACACGAAAGCCTCCCTCGAGAAGGTGTTGAATGACCCTCCCGATGTCCCGGTGCCAAAGGATGCCTCCGGACCAACCCAGCAGCGGCATGCCCGCAACGAGTCTGAGATGAGGAATGCCGGATTCCTGTATCAGGTGACGGGGGATTCCCGCTATGCCGCCTTTGTGAAGTCTCGGTTGGAGAGTTACGCCGCTCTTTACCCGACGCTTGGAGTGCATCCTGCCTCCAAGGAGAACAGTCCCGGTCGACTTTTCTGGCAACCGCTCAATGAGGCAAACTGGCTTGTTGATGTGAGTCAGGCTTACGACTGCATTTATAATACCTTAACTCCTGAAGAGAGGAGTAGGTTTGAAACGAACATCTTCCGGCCCATGGTGCAGTTCATCAGTGAGGTCCATGGAAAAGAATTCAACATCATGCACAACCATGCCACTTGGTTTGTGTCGGCGGTCGGCATGGCCGGCTACGTGATGGGTGACGAGACCATCGTGAAAAAGGCCCTCTACGGATCCAAGATGGACGGCTCCGCGGGGTTCTTCCGCCAGATGGAGGAGCTGTTCTCTCCCGATGGTTATTATTGCGAAGGGCCGTATTACGCCCGCTACGCACTCATGCCGTTTTTCATCTTCGCCGAGGTCATCCAGAATAACCAACCGGAGCTCAAGGTGTTCGAGCGGCATGATCAGATCCTCAAGAAGTCTCTCTTTGCTCTCTTACAGCAGACCGACTCGGATGGGAATTTTTTCCCGCTAAATGATTCGATGAAGGAAATGAACTTTCGGAGCGGATCCGTCATCTTCCCGTTGAACGAAGCCTATGCCCGCTACGGACACGATCCCTCCCTGCTCTCCGTCGTGCTGTCGGAAGGGAGGGTTTCCTTGGATCTTGCGGGACAGATCGTGGCCTTGGGCCTCACCGCAACTCCAAATCCTCCCCCTTTTCCTTATGCGAGTGTTGAGTATTCCGATGGCCCTGATGGTAGTGGGGGAGGGCTCGGAATCCTTCGTTCAGGTTTGGGTAAATATCTCTCGGTCGCCGTCTTGAAGTACACATCGCTCGGCATGGGGCATGGTCACTATGACAAACTCGCCCTTGAGTATTACGATCAGGGCCGTGAAATCCTTACCGATTATGGATCCGTCCGGTTCGTGAACGTGGAGCAGAAGTATGGGGGCCGCTACCTTCCGGAGAATAACTCCTACGCCAAGCAGACCATCGCTCACAATACGGTCGTCGTGGATGAATCCTCCCACTACCGCGGCAATTACAATGCGGCCAAGGCCCTCCACTCAGACAGGGGATTCTTCTATGCCAAGGATCCCGACTTCCAGGTCATGAGCGCCACAGATACCACGGCGGTGCCCGGGGTCGCCATGAGGCGAACTGTGGCCATGGTGAGGGATAAGGTACTCGATCATCCTGTCCTCCTCGACGTCTTCCTGCTCTCCTCGGAGAAAGAGCATCTGTACGACTACCCATTCCATTTCATGGGGCAGTTCATGGAAAGCAATTTGCAACTGACCCCTCACCTGGGAGAACAGCATCCCCTCGGTGAGGTCAACGGCTACCAGCACCTCTGGGTGGAGTCCGAGGGAGCGATGAAGGAGCACGGCGAATCGCTCAGCTTCACCTGGCTCGATGGGAACCGCTACTACACAATCACCTCCGCAGCGGATCCCTCCACGAGGGTTGCCTTCACCAGGACAGGCGCAAATGATCCCAACTTCAACCTGCGCCATGAACCGGCGATGATTATGCGCCAGAAAGCCACCAACCATGTCTTTGCTTCTGCGATCGAACCCCACGGCTCCTTTGACGGTTCCAAGGAGAGCACGTCCGGGAGTTCGCCCGTCATCCGAAGCGTGACGGTGCTCGCCTCCACGAAGGAGGGGACTGTCGTTAGAGTCATTGGCGAAAGGAAGATCCAATGGACGGTCTTGATCGCCAACGACTCACCCGACCCCGCTACGAAGCACTCGGTGAAGGCGGGAGAGGAGACCTTCTCCTGGGATGGACCCGCAAAAATCATCAAAAAATAAGTCGTCGCCGATGTACGTGCACAAAGAGCAGCTTTATACCCGGTTTGAGGAGATCGCTTGGGAGGATCTCGGTGGCGGAGTGCGACGCAAGATCATGGCCTATGGGGATCAACTCATGGCGGTCTATCTGGAATTCAAAAAGGGGGCGGTCGGTGCCCTGCATGCCCATCCTCATGTGCAAGCGGCTTTTGTCCGATCAGGATCCGTTCAGGTGCAGATCGGCGAAGAGTTCCGGGTGCTCGGGGAGGGGGATTTCTACTACATTCCCTCGGGAGTGGAGCATGGATCCTTGGCTATAGAGGACTCGGTGGTAATCGACCTCTTCTCCCCCATGCGGCAGGATTTTCTTCCCAAGGAATAAGAGCTTAGAGCTAGGGGCTTGAGCCTGCCCGCTCAGGATTGAGTCCCAAAAAGATCGCCACCCAAAAACATTTTCCACCATGGTTCTTCGAGCACGCCTGAGATGGTTGATTATTTCGCTGATCGGGGTCGCCACCATCATCAACTACATCGACCGGACCTCCCTTTCGGTGATGTGGCCTGCGATGTCGAAGGAGACGCATCTCTCGAAGGAAGACTATGCCACCATCATTGCGTTCTTCATGGTTGCCTATGCCTTGGGACAGGCATTTTCTGGGCGATTCTTCGACCGCGTGGGAACACGGATCGGCTTTGTCTGCACCATCGCGGTCTGGTCCACGGCCGCCGCTCTTCACGGCTTGGTTCGCAGCATGTCGGGTCTTCTGATGGCGAGGGGATTGCTCGGCTTCAGCGAAGCCGGCAACTGGCCCGGAGCTACTAAGGCCGTTGCCGAGTGGTTTCCCCGCCACGAGAGGGCGCTTGCGCAGGGGATCTTCAATGCCGGGGCCTCGCTGGGTGCCGTGGTATCCGCGCCGGTGATCGCCATGCTCTATCTGTGGTTGGGCTGGAGGGCCACGTTTGCCGTCCTCGGAGCCTTGGGACTCCTCTGGATTATCCCTTGGTGGTGCTTGGCACGCTCGGGCCCCCGAAGTCATCCTTGGATTTCCCCGGAGGAGCGGGCTCTTATCCTCGAAGGGGTATCTGCGGAGGGATCATCGAGTGAGGGGGACATTCCAAACGACGCGTCCTCGCCCGGTCTGAACTGGCGTCAGGCCCTCTCTTATCCGCAGACCTGGGCCATCCTCCTCTCCCGATTTTTCATTGACCCCATTTGGTGGCTCTTCATCAATTGGCTTCCCATCTATCTTGCGGAGCGCTTCGGTTTCGATGTGAAGCAGATCGGGATGTTCGCCTGGGTTCCCTATCTCGGGGCAGTGATCGGCAGTCTTGTCGGTGGATGGTATTCGGGTCATAAGATGAAACTGGGTTGGAGTGTTGATCGGGCGCGTAAGCAGGCCATCGTCATAGGAGGTCTGATGACGCTCCCCGGGTTCATTTTGGCGGCATTTGCCGGGAAGCCATGGATCGCCGTGTTGGCCATGGCGCTGGTCCTCTGCGGCTTTCAGGTCATGATCAACAACATCCAGACACTACCGGGCGACTTTTACTCAGGGAAATCGGTCGGGACGGTGGCTGGCATCAGCGGCATGAGCGCCGTACTCGGGGTACTTCTCTTCAGCACCTGGCTGGTTCCCCTGTTGAGCCGGATCAGTTATGTCCCTGTCTTCCTGATGGGGATCGCCCTCGTTCCCGTGGGTATAGCATTACTCTTCCGATTTGGCGGGACGATTCGAAGAATTGATCTTTCGAATGAATACGGATGGCCTGGGAAAGGGGCAGCGCAAAAGTAAGAAACCCCAACCCGAAGTTTCAGGTTGGGGTTTTAATCTCGAAGCCTTGTTACAAAGGCTCGCAAAGGGCTGGCTTACTTTGAGACTTCAATCGAGGCGGCCTCTGCAGGAGTCCCTGCCTTTGGCGTAACCTTCGCGGTCCAACCGGCCTTAAGATCTGCAACTGTCTTGGCCTCTCCACTAACAGACACCTTAGTGGCTGCAGTTACCATGAACGCGGTGCTGGTTGGGTCACTTGGTGACTTTTTCAAGGTGACCTTGGAACCATCGTCTTTTTTCCAGACAATCTTGCCCTCAAAAGGAGTTGTCGCACTATTGGGAACGGAATTTCCAGCAATTGCTGACAATGCAAGTGCGAACGTGAAAAACGATGTGATGAGGGTTTTTTTCATAGTTTGTTTTGGGGTGGGATTGTTCAACTTTTTACATCTCTAGATTTTGTTGTTTTGGCAAATAGAAAGTTACTCCATCCGAGAACTATTAAAAAATCGATAAATCTTGAGGGGGCGGCATCGTTCAGCGAAATCAAAACAGGTGAATTTCTCCTGACACCAATCAACGATTCTGCCTGCAAGCTGAGGCTAAATCGATTATGGCTTGCTCGCTAACATGAATCTCCAAAATCATCCCTCCCGTTTCAGATCCAGATCAGTGCTGCTCGGCGTCCTGTGTCTGTCGATATCACAACTCTGGGGGCAGGGGACCTTGAGCTTTGGAGGCCCCTTCAGCGACCATATGGTGATCCAGAGGGGAATGGTTGTGAAGATCTGGGGGAGTGCCACCCCAGGATCTGCAGTGTCCATAAAGCTGGGGACAGCTCAAGAAGTTGTCACCAAGGCCCGCACAGATGGAAGTTGGAAGACCGAACTTCCAGCACCGGACCCGTCATTGCTAAGTATACCGGGCGACCTCTCCATAGCTTGCGGCAACGAAAAGCTCACTCTCCATGACGTGGTGGCGGGTGATGTCTGGCTCTGCTCAGGGCAATCCAACATGCGCTACCAACTTGGCCGTCATGAGCAGAGGATCGGGGGCAAGGATGATCCCGCCAGTCCCATGATCTTTGCTAAGGAGATAGCCTCATCCAGCGACCCGATGCTACGACTGCTGAATGTCTCCT
>Ga0114960_10003618_pt1 | contig 11760 bp, 21 predicted proteins | sample C_130625_MF_Meta_FD_92637 | JGI IMG/M metagenome (GOLD analysis project Ga0114960, IMG submission 92637) | Freshwater microbial communities from Lake Croche, Canada to study carbon cycling - C_130625_MF_MetaG | ecosystem: Environmental > Aquatic > Freshwater > Lake | place: Lake Croche, Canada... | reverse complement strand
CGTTTGCCATCAGGTGAAATCCGCAACGTTGATGTGCGCTGCCGCGCAACCATCGGCGAAGTCGGCAACGCCGAGCAGTCAAACATCAACTGGGGCAAGGCTGGCCGCATGCGTTGGAAGGGCATCCGCCCAACCGTTCGTGGTGTAGCCATGAACCCAGTCGACCACCCACACGGTGGTGGTGAAGGTAAGACTTCCGGTGGACGTCACCCTGTAACCCCTTGGGGTCAGGCTGAGGGTCGCACCCGCAAGCCAAACCTTCCGAGCGACAAGTTGATTGTCCGTCGCCGCACCGTTGGCAAGAAGCGTTAGTAGGAGCCTGAAAATATGCCACGCAGTCTAAAAAAGGGTCCATTCGTTGACGACCACCTGTTCCAGAAGGTTGTCAAGCAGAACGAGGCCAGCACCAAGAATGTGATCAAGACCTGGTCGCGTCGCTCGATGATTGTTCCAGCCATGCTGGGCCACACCATCGCAGTGCACGACGGTCGCAAGCACATCCCTGTATTCGTCACCGAGACCATGGTTGGTCACAAGCTTGGCGAATTCGCACCTACCCGCACCTTCCGTGGTCACGTGAAGGACGACAAGAAGGGACGTCGCAAGTAATGGAAGCTCTAGCGAAAGTTAAGCACATCCGCGTCACCCCAATGAAGGCACGTCGTGTCATCAACCTGATTCGCGGAAAGCAGGCCACCGAGGCCCTTGCAATCCTCAAGTTTGCCCCACAGGCAGCTAGCGAGCCGATCTACAAGTTGGTTCACGCTGCAATGGCAAACGCAAAGGTCAAGGCTGACGCCGCCAACGTAATGTTCGACGAAGACGACCTGATCGTCTCGGCTGCATTCGTTGACGAGGGCACCACCCTGAAGCGTTTCATGCCACGTGCTCAGGGTCGCGCATTCCGCATCCTCAAGCGCACCAGCCACATCACCGTTGTGGTTTCTACCCCAGATGAGCTTGCCGACAAGGCCGGCTCCCAGAAGGCGAGGAACAAGTAATGGGTCAAAAGGTAAATCCTTACGGCTTCCGACTTGGAATCACGACCGACCACCGTTCGCGCTGGTTCACTGACTCCACCAAGAAGGGTCAGCGCTACAGCGACTACGTAGCCGAAGACATCAAGGTTCGTTCAATGCTCACCGAGCGTTTGGACCGTGCCGGTGTTTCTCGCGTCGAGATTGAGCGCACCCGTGACCGTGTTCGCGTGGACATCCACACTGCACGTCCAGGTTTGGTTATTGGCCGTCGTGGCGAGCAGGCCGAAGTTATTCGCGCCGACCTCGAGAAGATGACCAGCAAGCAGATTCAGTTGAACATCCTTGAGGTTAAGAACCCAGACATGGATGCACAGCTGGTTGCCCAGGGTATCGCCGAGCAGTTGAACGCTCGTGTTGCTTTCCGTCGCGCAATGCGCAAGGGAATGCAGGGCGCGCTTCGCAGCGGCGCCAAGGGCATCCGTGTTCAGACCTCTGGTCGTCTCGGTGGCGCTGAAATGTCACGTCGCGAGTTCTACCGTGAAGGCCGTGTTCCACTGCACACCCTCCGCGCCAACATCGACTACGGCTTCTATGAGGCCAAGACCGTTTTCGGTCGCATCGGTGTGAAGGTCTGGATCTACAAGGGTGACGTCACCAACAAAGAACTAGCCGTTGCACAGGCAAACGCTAAGGGTGGTCCTCGTGGCCCACGCAAGGCACCTGCCGGCGCACCAGCAACCGCAGCACCAGCAGCCGAGGCAGCAGCCCCAGTTGCAGCAGCTGCAGGATCGGAGAACTAAGCCATGCTTATTCCACGTCGCGTAAAGCACCGCAAGCAGCACCACCCGAAGCGTTCGGGCGCAGCAAGCGGCGGCACCACCGTTGCATTCGGTGAATACGGCATTCAGGCACTTACCCCTGCTTATGTGACCAACCGTCAGATCGAGTCAGCTCGTATCGCGATGACCCGTCACATCAAGCGTGGTGGAAAGGTTTGGATCAACATCTATCCAGACCGTCCACTAACCAAGAAGCCAGCCGAAACCCGCATGGGTTCGGGCAAGGGTTCACCGGAGTGGTGGGTTGCAAACGTCAAGCCAGGACGCGTGCTCTTTGAGCTCAGCGGTGTTTCAGAGATCGTTGCTCGCGAAGCCATGACTCGTGCGATTCACAAGCTGCCGCTAAAGGCCCGCATCATCAAGCGTGAAGAAGGTGACGCATAATGTCGATCGGTTCGAAGAACCTTGCTCCAGTGGAGCTAGACAAGATTGAGGACTCGGTTCTCGTTGAAGAGCTAAAGAAGGCCAAGGAAGAGCTGTTCAACCTGCGCTTCCAGTCGGCTACCGGCCAGCTCGAGAGCCACGGACGTCTGCGCGCCGTAAAGCGCGACATCGCCCGTATCTACACCATCATCCGTGAGCGCGAGCTCGGCATTCGTGCGGTTCCTGCCGCCGCTGCCAAGCCTGCGACCAAGGCCAAGAAGGCTGAAGCTGTTGAAGCTCCAGCTGCCACTGAGGAGGCATAACCATGGCTGAAACCAAGAAGGCTAAGGCTGCCGCTGAGACCACCGTCACTGCAGAGGCTCGCGGTTACCGCAAGACTCGTCGTGGACTGGTCGTTAGCGACAAGATGAACAAGACCATCGTTGTTGAGGTTGAAGACCGCGTAAAGCACCCGCTTTATGGCAAGGTCATGACCCGCACCAAGAAGGTCAAGGCTCACGATGAGCTGAACACTGCCGGCATCGGCGACCTCGTGCTAATCAGCGAGACTCGTCCACTTTCGGCAACCAAGAACTGGCGCCTCGTCGAGATCCTCGAAAAGGCCAAGTAAACCTAACCCCTAGGGTGCCCGTCGGAATGGGCATTCTTCAAACAAGGAGTAACTAATGCTTCAGCAAGAGTCGAGACTCAAGGTTGCCGATAACACCGGCGCCAAAGAGCTACTGACTATCCGCGTGCTCGGTGGTTCAGGCCGCCGCTACGCCGGACTGGGCGACGTGATCGTTTGTACTGTCAAGGATGCAATCCCTGGCGGCAGCGTTAAGAAGGGTGATGTCGTCAAGGCTGTCATCGTTCGCACCGTCAAAGAGACCCGTCGTCCTGACGGTTCATACATCAAGTTCGACGAGAACGCAGCTGTGATCATCAAGAAAGACGGCGAGCCTCAGGGCACCCGCATCTTTGGTCCAGTTGGTCGCGAGCTTCGCGACAAGAAGTTCATGAAGATCATTTCGCTGGCTCCGGAGGTGCTATAATTTATGGCTAACATCAAGAAGGGCGACCTGGTTCAGGTCATCACTGGCAAGACTCAGGCACGCGGCGGAGACCGTGGCAAGCAGGGCAAGGTTCTAGCAATCGACCTAGCCAAGAGCCGTGTAATCGTCGAAGGCATCAACTTCGTCAAGAAGCACGTCAAGCAGTCTCAGACCGACCGCGGCACCACCACCGGTGGCATCGAGACCGTTGAAGCTCCTATTCACATCTCGAACGTTCTGTTGGTAGACCCAAGCACCAAGAAGCCAACCCGTATTGGCTCAAAGGTCACCACCGTTAAGAAGACCGTTGCTGGCAAAGAGGTCGTAAAGACCGTGCGCGTGCGCGTTGCCAAGAAGTCAGGTAAGGAAGTCTAATGACCGACGTAGCAGAAAAGGCACCTAAGGCCACTAAGGCATCGAAGGCAGTCGCAGGCAAGGCTCTGCCTCGCCTAAAGGCTCAGTACCGCGCCGAAATCACCGCAGCTCTAACCGCTGAGTTCGGTTTCACCAACCCTCACCAGGTTCCAAACCTGACCAAGATCGTTGTGAACATGGGTGTCGGCGACGCAGCTAAAGATGGCAAGCTCATCGATGGCGCAGTCAAAGACCTCACCGCAATCACCGGCCAGAAGCCACAGGTTAACTTGGCTCGCAAGTCGATCGCACAGTTCAAGCTGCGCGAAGGCCAGGCCATCGGTGCTCACGTCACTCTTCGTGGCGACCGCATGTGGGAGTTCCTAGACCGCCTACTCAGCTTGGCTCTGCCTCGCATCCGTGACTTTCGCGGATTGAGCAGCAAGCAGTTTGACGGCCACGGCAACTACACCTTCGGTCTCTCAGAGCAGAACGTGTTCCACGAGATCAACCAGGATGCCATCGACCGCTCACGCGGCATGGACATCACCATCGTCACCACTGCAAAGAATGACGAGGAAGGCCGTGCGTTCCTAACCGCGCTTGGCTTCCCATTCAAGACCAACTAATCAGATAGGTCCCAAGCCCTGAACGGCGAAGGGAAACCGCTGAAGAAAGTGAAACAAATAGCATGACAATGACAGACCCGGTAGCAGACTTTCTGACCCGGCTGCGCAACGCCAACTCGGCACATCACGAGCAGGTAAGCGCTCCGTACAGCAAACTAAAGGGCACCATCGCTGAAATCTTGAAGGCTGAAGGGTACATCGCCAGCTTCAAGGTCGAAGACGCAGAAGTCGGCAAGACCATCACGATCGACCTAAAGTTCGGTCCAAACCGCGAGCGTTCAATCGCTGGCATCAAGCGCGTTTCAAAGCCAGGTCTTCGTGTTTATGCGAAGAGCACCGAGCTTCCTCGCGTTCTCGGCGGCCTCGGCATTGCCATTTTGTCCACATCATCAGGTCTTCTTACTGACCGTCAGGCTGCGAAGAAGGGAGTAGGCGGAGAAGTTCTCGCCTACGTTTGGTAATCACAGATGTCGCGTATTGGAAAGTTGCCTATCCCGGTTCCAACCGGCGTAGAAATCAAGATTGACGGCCAGGTCGTTGAGGTTAAGGGCCCTAAGGGAACCCTGACTCTCACCGTGCCAGCCCCAATCACCATCAGCCACGAAGATTCAACCATCACCGTGGCTCGCCCAGACGACGAGCGCAACTCGCGTTCGCTGCACGGCCTGACCCGCACCTTGGTTGCTAATAACATCCAGGGCGTAACCGAGGGCTTCACCAAGGGCCTCGAGATCGTCGGAACCGGTTATCGCGTTGCTCAAAAGGGCAGCTCGCTCGAGTTCGCACTCGGATACTCTCACTCGATCACCGTTGAACCGCCTGTTGGCATCACGTTCAGCGTTGAAGGAAACACCAAGGTGACTGTTCACGGCATCGACAAGCAAGCCGTGGGCGAAGTTGCCGCCAACATTCGCAAGCTGCGCAAGCCAGAGCCTTACAAGGGCAAGGGCGTTCGCTACGCTGGCGAAGTTGTTCGCCGCAAAGCCGGAAAGTCAGGTAAGTAATCATGGGTCTAACTTCAAAGATCCGCGGAAAGAGCAAGGCAGCCGCTCGTGCACGCCGTCACTCGCGTCTTCGCAAGAAGATCGCCGGCGACGCAATGCGTCCACGCTTGGTAGTCACTCGCTCGGCCCGCCACGTATTCGTCCAGATCGTCGACGACACCAAGGGTCACACCCTGGTTTCGGCTTCGACCATGGAAGAAGCCATGCGCAAAGACAAGGGCGACAAGTCGTCTAAGTCAAAGGCTGTCGGTCTGCTTCTTGCAGAGCGCGCCAAGAAGGCTGGCATCTCTGAGGTCGTCTTCGACCGTGGAGGCAACAAGTATGCAGGTCGCGTAGCCGCGATTGCAGACGGAGCCCGCGAAGGTGGACTGACACTGTGAGCGAAATCAACAAGGAGCAAGAGTTGTCAACTGAAGCAACTGCAACTGAAGCAACCGCTGTCGAGCCTGCTTCTACTTCGGTAGAAGCCGGCGAGCGTGAGCAGCGCCGCGGAAGCCGCGAGCGTGGCCCACGTGGCGAGCGTCGCGACCGCGAAGAGACCAAGAGCCAGTTCCTGGAGCGCGTTGTTGCAATCAACCGCGTTTCAAAGGTGGTTCAGGGCGGACGTCGTTTCTCGTTCACCGCACTAGTTGTTGTCGGAGACGGCAACGGCATGGTCGGTGTCGGTTATGGCAAGGCCAAAGAAGTTCCAGCAGCTATTGCTAAGGGTGTCGAAGAGGCAAAGAAGAACTTCTTCCGTGTTCCTCGCACCGCTAGCACCATTCCTCACCCTGTTCAGGGCGAGGCAGCTGCAGGTGTTGTACTTCTTCGTCCGGCATCTGCTGGTACCGGTGTTATCGCCGGCGGTCCAGTTCGCGCCGTACTAGAGTGTGCAGGCATCCACGACGTGCTCAGCAAGTCGCTCGGATCGTCAAACACCATCAACATCGTTCACGCGACCGTTGCTGCACTAAAGAGCTTGGAAGAGCCAAGTGCAGTCGCAGCTCGTCGTGGTCTCACCCTCGAAGAAGTGGCTCCGGCTAACATCATTCGCGAAATGGCAAAGGCAGGTGCCTAATGGCTAAGCGTCTTAAGGTAACCCAGATCAAGAGCAAAATCGGTGGCAAGCCGAACCAGCGCGAGACCCTTCGCACGCTCGGACTAAAGCGAATCGGCGACATGATTGTCAAAGAAGACTCGCTTTCGGTTCGTGGCATGGTTCGTACCGTTGCCCACCTCGTAACCGTTGAGGAGATCGACTAATGGCCGACGAAAAGAAGCCAGCCGCTAAGCCGGCTGCAAAGGCTGCTGCCCCTAAGGCTGCTGCACCAAAGGCTGCTGCTGCAAAGCCAGCTGCCAAGGCTGCTGCACCAAAGGCTGCTGCTGCAAAGCCAGCTGCCAAGGCTGCTGCACCTAAGGCTGCCGCCAAGCCAGCTGCCGAAAAGGCTCCCGCCAAGGCTGCTGCCCCTAAGGCTGCCGCTGAGAAGACCGAAGCTGCTGCTCCAAAGGCCGCTGCCCCTAAGGCCGCTGCAAAGCCAGCTGCCAAGAAGGCTGCTGCTCCTAAGGAGAAGAGCACCCTGCTCAAGCTTCACCACCTGCGTCCGGCTGACGGATCGAAGAAAGACCGCACTCGTGTTGGTCGCGGTGAAGGTTCGAAGGGAAAGACCTCGGGTCGCGGTACCAAGGGTACTAAGGCTCGTTACCAGGTTCGTCCGGGCTTCGAAGGTGGTGGCGTTCGTCTTGTAATGCGCACCCCTAAGCTGCGCGGTTTCAAGAACCCAGCAAAGGTCTACTTTCAGGTTGTCAACGTCGTTGACCTCGAGGCACTGTATCCAAAGGGTGGCAACGTTACCGTTGCAGACCTGGTGGCTAAGGGTGCCGTTCGCAAGAACGAGCCTGTAAAGGTTCTCGGCAACGGTGACATCTCGGTTAAACTAACTGTCAGTGTCGACAAGGTCTCGCGCTCAGCCGCTGAGAAGATTGTCGCTGCTGGTGGCTCGGTTTCCGAGTAACCAAAACCAGTTACGAATAACACAGGAGCTCCGAGTTGCTGAACGCCATCATCCGCACTTTCAAGTCAGTTGACCTGCGCAACAAACTCCTGTTCACTCTTGGCATCGTTGCCATATTCCGTTTGGGCTCGTTCATTCCTGCCCCGAACGTGAACTATGGCAACGTGCAAGACTGTCTAACCTCGAACACCAACACCAGCGGGCTTTACGAGCTGGTCAACCTGTTCAGTGGTGGAGCTCTCCTTCAGCTTTCGATCTTCGCGCTGGGCATCATGCCTTACATCACCGCATCGATCATCATTCAGCTGCTTCGTGTTGTTATCCCTCGCTTCGAGGCCCTTTACAAAGAAGGCGCATCGGGTCAGGCAACTCTTACCCAGTACACCCGTTATCTCACCATTGCTCTCGGTGTGCTTCAGTCGACCACTCTGATCGCTGTCGCCCGCCAAGGCGCACTATTTGGCGCTTCGTGTGTAAAGAGCGTTCTGGTTGACAGCACCTGGCCTGCCATCGTGCTCATGGTTCTTGCCATGACCGCCGGCACCGGCCTGATCATGTGGATGGGTGAGCTAATCACCGACAAGGGCATCGGAAACGGTATGTCGCTCTTGATCTTCACCTCGATCGCTGCCAAGTTCCCTTCATCGCTGATTGCCATCTGGAACAACAAGGGCCCAGAGACCCTGGCTGTCGTTATTCTTCTCGGCTCGGTAATCGTCGGTCTGGTCATCCTGGTCGAGCAGTCGCAGCGCCGCATCCCAGTTCAATACGCCAAGCGCATGGTCGGTCGCCGCACCTACGGCGGTCAGAGCACCTTTATTCCAATCAAGGTCAACATGGCCGGCGTTGTGCCAGTCATCTTTGCCTCGTCGTTGCTTTATCTGCCTGCCCTGATCGCGCAGTTCAACCAGCCAGACAAGAACACCGGCCAGGTTGCCGAGTGGGTCACTTGGGTTTCGAACTACCTCACCAAGGGCGACCACCCGCTTTACATGGCGCTGTACTTCTTGCTCATCGTTGGTTTCACCTACTTCTATGTTGCGATCACCTTCAACCCTGAAGAGGTCAGCGACAACATGAAGCAGTACGGCGGGTTCATTCCTGGCATCCGTGCAGGTCGCCCGACCACCGAGTACCTCGAATACGTGCTCAGCCGCGTGACCTTCCCGGGCGCTATCTACCTGGGTCTGATCGCACTGCTGCCACTCGTTGCTCTGACCCTGCTGGGCGCAAACCAGAACTTCCCGTTCGGTGGAACCTCGATCCTCATCATCGTTGGTGTTGGTCTTGAAACCGTCAAGCAGATCAACGCGCAGCTCGAGCAGCGCAACTACGAAGGCCTTCTGAAGTGAGCCGGTTCCTCTTGATCGGCCCGCCTGGTGCCGGCAAGGGAACCCAGGCCGAGCGCCTTGCTAAGGCGTTCAACATTCCTGCCGTTTCTACTGGCGAAATTTTTCGCATGAACGTCAAAAACGAGACCGAACTCGGCAAACTTGCTAAATCGTTTATGGACCGCGGCGAGTATGTTCCAGACTCAGTGACCAACGACCTGGTTCGCGATCGACTCAGCCACCAAGATGCCGCCGGCGGTTTCTTGCTAGACGGTTATCCGCGCACCGCAGATCAGGTTGCCGAACTCGACTCGATTCTCGAAGATGGCGAAACCAAACTTGACGCGGTCATTCAACTAACCGCCGACACTGAAGAAATCGTTCGTCGCCTGTTGAACCGCGCCATCGAGCAGGGGCGCGCAGACGACACCGAAGATGTCATTCGCCGCCGCCTAGAGGTCTATGCGACTGAGACCGCGCCGCTGACCAGTGTCTATGCCTCGCGCGGACTCGTTGTGATGGTTGACGGGCTCGGCGCTATCGACGAGGTCACCAACCGAATTCTCGAAGCCCTAAACGCCCGCGGTCTAGCCAACTAACGATGGCCCGCGAGGAATACACTCTAAAAACCCACGCCGAGATCATTCGCATGGTCGAGGCTGGCCAAATCACCGCACACGCCCTCGACGCAGTCAAAGATGCCATTCGCCCAGGCGTTTCGACCATCGAACTCGACGCAATCGCCGAGGCCGAGATGGTCCGTCGGGGAGCACACTCAAACTTCAAACTCGTGCCCGGTTATGCACACACACTTTGCGTCTCGATCAACGATGAGGTGGTGCACGGCATTCCGTCGGCGCAACGCATCTTGGCTGCAGGCGACATCGTATCGATCGACTGCGGTGCCGAAACGGCCGATGGCTGGAACGGCGACTCGGCAATCACTGTGATCGTTCCTGGGGGAGAAGAAGCCGGCGTGGCGGCCGAGGTGCTCAAACTCCGCAAAAACACCTCAGATGCCTGTCAGGGCTCGCTCTGGGCCGGAATCGCAGCCTTGGCCACCGCCAAAAAGCTCAACGAGGTCGGCACCGCGATCGAAAAGTTTATTTACAACGCAGGCCGCTACGGAATTCTCGAGGACTACATCGGCCACGGAATCGGACGCGCGATGCACGAAGACCCGCCGGTTTTCAACTACAAAACCCGCTTTTCGGGCCCAGAGGTCAAGCCTGGCCTGTGTATCGCTATCGAGCCGATGATCACCGCCGGCAGCCCGAAGGTCAAGATTCTTGACGACGAGTGGACAGTTTCGACCAAAGATGGCTCTGACGCCTCGCACTGGGAGCACTCGGTGGCTGTGCACGCCGGAGGCATCTGGGTGTTGACAGCTCACGATGGCGGGGCAGCCGAGTTGGCAGCCTATGGAATCGTTCCGGTTGATCCAAGGCAGATTGTCGAAGATTAATTAGCAAATTACGCCGCTAGTGCGTAAGATTGAACTTCGGTGTTTCTACACGCAATCCATTGACGAAAGTTGGTGTTTTGGCGTGTTCTCGGGGCACCACAAGCGAATCAGATAAGTGAGTTTATGGCCAACAAAGACGGTGTCATCGAAATCGAAGGCACAGTAGTTGAAGCCCTACCGAACGCTATGTTCCGTGTAGAGCTGACTAACGGTCACAAAGTCCTTGCGCACATCTCAGGCAAGATGCGCCAGCACTACATCCGAATCCTCCCAGAGGACCGCGTGATCGTCGAGCTGAGCACCTACGACCTAACCCGTGGGCGCATCATCTATCGCTACAAGTAAAGACTTGAACAATGGTCAGCAATGACCCCAAACAGAAGTAAGAGACATGAAGGTAAACCCAAGCGTCAAGAAGATTTGCGACAAGTGCAAGGTCATTCGTCGCCACGGTCGCGTCATGGTGATCTGCGAGAACCCACGCCACAAGCAGCGCCAGGGCTAATCAGCTTCTTTAGATTTACAACTGAATAGACAACAAAAGCAACGCAACATCCGAGGGCAAAAACCCCAGGATGTCACCTCCGGAGAAGGCCGGAGCCCGAGTCACCCGACAAAGGAAGCGCTGTTTCAGACCTTCTAAACAACAAGGAGAAATCCAATGGCACGTGTTGCCGGAGCAGATATTCCAGACGCGAAGCGCGTGGAAATCGCCCTAACCTACATCTACGGCATCGGTCGTACCCGCTCGGTTCAGATTCTGACCGAAACCAAAATCAACAAGGACATTCGCGTCAAAGACTTGAGCGACGAACAACTTGTTGCCATTCGTGACTTCATCGAAGGAACCTACAAGGTTGAAGGTGACCTGCGTCGCGACGTAGCCGCCGACATTCGCCGCAAGGTTGAGATCGGTTCTTACGAAGGTATTCGCCACCGCAAGGGCCTTCCGGTCCGCGGTCAGCGCACCAAGACCAACGCTCGCACCCGCAAGGGACCGAAGCGCACCGTTGCCGGCAAGAAGAAGGCGGCACGCAAGTAGCCCCCGCTGCTTCGTGTCACTGACGAAAGAATTTAGGAGAAACCCAAATGGCAGCACCTAAGGCAAAAGCCGGCGCAGCTCGCAAGCCTCGCAAGAAGGAAAAGAAGAACATTGCTGTGGGCCAGGCTCACATCCAGTCGACCTTCAACAACACCATCGTTTCGATTACCGACTCAACTGGTGCCGTAATCTCTTGGTCTTCGGCCGGAGACGTCGGCTTCAAGGGCTCGCGCAAGTCGACCCCTTATGCAGCTCAGATGGCAGCCGAGTCGGCCGCCCGCAAGGCTCAGGAGCACGGCCTGAAGAAGGTTGACGTGTTCGTAAAGGGTCCAGGCTCTGGCAAAGACACCGCAATCCGTTCGCTCGCAGCAGCAGGCCTTGAGGTCGGTTCGATCAGCGACGTGACCCCACAGGCTCACAACGGTTGCCGCCCGCCAAAGCGTCGTCGCATCTAACGCGTCGCCTAAGGCAACCCAGCTTTATCCAACTGAATAAGTCGCACAGTGGCCACTGCGCGACAAACCCAAAACTAGGTATCAAATAGCGGATGCCTACGAAAGGAAACAAACAGTGCTATTTTTCACACGCCCTGAAATCAAAGAGACCGAGATTTCGAGCACCAAAGCGACTTATGTTTTTGAGCCACTAGAGCCAGGCACTGGCTATACCCTCGGAAACTCGCTTCGCCGCACCCTGCTTTCGAACAT